>Ga0194135_10000015_pt1 | contig 109009 bp, 104 predicted proteins | sample LitLau_LLRF_2013_FD_134024 | JGI IMG/M metagenome (GOLD analysis project Ga0194135, IMG submission 134024) | Freshwater sediment microbial communities in response to fracking from North America - Little Laurel Run_MetaG_LLRF_2013 (version 2) | ecosystem: Environmental > Aquatic > Freshwater >...
CATTTGCAAAATCAAGTCAAATTAAAATCCTGGAAAAAAATAAATCGGAACAAAAGTAATTCTGTTCCGATTTAACTAATTTTATAATACTAATCGGGTCAACCTTTTTCAGGACAACTCATTAATGTTTGGTAACATTTGTCAGGATGTCCGGAAAGTAAAGATCAGATAAATTGGCAAATTCATCACCGCGCATGAAAATATTAATGTCAACATCGGCAAAGTTTTTCTTGCCAGCGGCCGCCAAAAGTTCATTGGCAGAATGCAAAGTGTTTTTATGAAAATGATACACACGATCAGATTTATCAGTAACAACTAAGCCTTTCATGAGCATTTTGTTTTGAGTGGCAACTCCTGTTGGGCATTCGTTATTATGACAGCGTAAAGCCTGAATGCAACCTAACGAGAACATAAAACCTCTTGCACTGTTACACATATCAGCACCTAATGCAATGGCATGCAGAATAGAGTAACCTGAAATGATTTTTCCGCTTCCAATAATGCGCATTTTATCCCGAATATTTAATCGGATTAATGTTTTATTGACAAAAATTAAAGCTGGTTCAAAAGGCATTCCAACACCATCAGCAAATTCTAACGGAGCAGCTCCTGTTCCTCCTTCGGCTCCGTCAACAGTTATAAAATCAGGATAAGTATCTTCTGCAATCATTTCGTGGCAAATGGCCTCAAATTCTGCTGTGTTTCCAATACAAAGTTTAAATCCAACAGGTTTTCCGTTTGATAATTCTCTCAATTGCGCAATAAAACTAATAAGTCCTTTGTAGTCTGAAAAAGCATGATGACCAGGAGGAGAAAGAATCATCGTATGCGGTTCAACACCTCTGATCTTTGCAATTTGTTCTGTGTTTTTAGCCGCCGGAAGCACACCGCCATGACCTGGTTTTGCACCTTGCGAAAGCTTAATCTCGATCATTTTAACGTTAGGAAGATTGGCTTTTTCTGAGAATTTTTCAGGACTAAAATTTCCTTCGGCATCACGGCATCCAAAATATCCTGTACCAATTTGCCAGGTAATATCGCCACCGCCGGCAAGATGAAATTCTGTAAGACCGCCTTCTCCGGTATTTTGATAGAAATTTCCTTTTTTAGCACCAATATTAATGGCGCGAACGGCATTTTCACTTAATGAACCAAAACTCATGGCTGATACATTAAATAATGAAGCGAGATAAGGTTGTTTACAGTCTTTTCCGCCTACTAATACACGAGGTAATTCTTCGTTTACTTTTGCCGGAAAAATAGAATGTTTTATTCCTTCGTAACTATCATGATTGAGGTTTTGTTGTGTTCCAAAAGGAGTGCTCGAATCGATATTTTTAGCTCTTTGATATACCATTGAACGCTGATTTCGCGAAAATGGCTTTCCGTCAGTAGATCTTTCGATAAAATATTGCTGAATTTCCGGAGCAATCATTTCAAATAAATATCTGAAATAGCCTAAAACCGGGAAGTTTCTTAGGATCGCATGTTTTTTCTGAATTGTATTATAGACCCCAATTATCAATAAGATTGGAAGAATAATTACGAGTAAAAAACCACGTTTGGTATAAAGGTAAATTGCTAAAACAATTAGAAAGAATAAGAATCCGTAGATAAAGAATTTTTTTCTCATGTTTTTAAAAAAATAAAAGGTAATGATTTGATAATTAATTGAATCTTAAACGAACATATACGTGTTTGATTCCTTTTTTGTCTGATTCTCTTTCGTCGATTTCAAGAATATCAGTCAATGATTTTAACATTGGCGTAAGCTTAGAAAAGCCATAATTTCTGGGGTCAAATTCGGGTTTTTTCTTTACAATAAGATTTCCAACATCGCCCAGGAATGCCCAGCCATCATCGTCTTCAATATCTTCAATGGTGGCTTCGATAAGTTCTATGGTTGGTGCATCGATTTTGTGTAATGCTTTTTCGGCAGGTTTTTCAACAGGTTTTTTAGCGTCTGTAGCAGCGACTGTTTTTGGTTTTTTCTTCTGGATTGCTCCGTCTAAAACTTCAATATAAATAAATCTGTCGCAGGCCACGATAAAAGAGTTTGGGGTTTTCTTCTCTCCAATTCCGATTACTTTCATACCGGATTCTCTTAACCTGATTGCCAAACGGGTAAAATCGCTGTCGCTGGAAACAATGCAAAATCCGTCTAATTTTCCGGAATAAAGCAAATCCATGGCATCGATAATTAGAGCAGAATCAGATGAATTTTTTCCAACTGTATAACTGTATTGCTGTATAGGAGTAATGGCGTGTTCGAGTAAAACACCTTTCCATCCGTTAGAATTTGGTTTAGTCCAGTCGGCATAAATTCGTTTGGTGGTTGGAGTTCCAAATTTTGTTATTTCTTCCATCATACCTTTTACATTACTGTAAGGTACATTATCGGCATCAATAAGAACAGCTAATTTTAAATCTTTTGAGGTACTTAAGGCCATTATTTAGGGGTTAGAAAATTAGTACTTTCAAAGGTAAAATTAAAATTGGTTTTATTAAGAATCAGATATAGAATAAGTGGTGATTATTTTGTAAATTATTTTGGTTATAAATAACAGTTTCCAGGTAAAAGTTAGAAAATATAAAATTATCTTTTATTATAAATTTTGATATAGGTGTAAGGAATCTACTGGTAAATCGATGTTTCTGAAAGTGTGTAATCTCTTATGCAGTTTTCCAGATCAATGACTATAATAAAAGGTGTTTTAATTATCGGATTAAATAGGGAAAGAACTTTTATTGCTTGTGGTTTTTAGTGTTTTTTTAATGGGAAAAATGCTTTTTTTACCTTTTATTTTGACAAAAACGATGTTTTGATGTTGTAATATAGCCTTTATTTATACTGATTTAGGTTTTTATTTAAAGTTTAATCTTGTTAAAAAGAACTATCGGGTAAAGGGAATTCTTTTGATGATTGGTATTCGCAATATTTTTTAATAAAAATAAATGGCTCACCCAATTTTAGAATAATAATCATTATTTTTGCACCCTGTATAAAATAAAAATTATTACTACACTATATATTATGGTAAAAGATTTATTCGAAAGAATTCAGGACAATAAAGGACCTTTGGGAAAATGGGCTTCGCAAGCAGAAGGCTACTATGTTTTTCCAAAGTTAGAAGGAGAGTTGGGTCCAAGAATGACATTTCACGGAAAAAATATTCTAAACTGGAGTTTGAATGATTACCTGGGCTTGGCTAATCATCCTGAAGTTCGCCAGGCAGATACAGATGCAGCAATACAGTTTGGTGCAGCTTATCCAATGGGAGCTCGTATGATGTCAGGTCATACAAAATACCACGAACAATTAGAAGAAGAGCTGGCTGCTTTTGTAATGAAAGAATCAGCTTATTTATTAAATTTTGGTTATCAGGGAATGGTGTCTATTATTGATGCCTTAGTAACTAAAAACGACATTATTGTTTATGATGTCGATTCTCATGCTTGTATTATTGATGGTGTTCGTTTGCATATGGGTAAACGTTTTACCTATAAACACAATGATCTTGAAAGTATGGAAAAGAACCTGCAGCGTGCTACTAAAATGGCATTAGAAACAGGTGGTGGTATTTTATTTATTACTGAAGGTGTTTTTGGAATGCGCGGGCAACAAGGAAAATTGAAAGAAATTGTTGCCATGAAACAAAAATACAATTTCCGTTTATTGGTAGATGATGCACACGGTTTTGGTACACTTGGAAAAACAGGAGCAGGAGCAGGAGAGGAGCAGGGAGTACAAGATGATATTGATGTGTACTTCTCAACTTTTGCAAAATCTATGGCAAATATTGGCGCATTTGTAGCAGCTGACAAAACAGTTATTGATTACTTAAAATACAATTTACGTTCGCAAATGTTTGCAAAAGCGTTGCCAATGATCCAGACTATCGGGTCATTGAAACGTTTAGAATTATTACGTAATTCATCTGAAATCAAAGACAAACTTTGGGAGAATGTAAATGCATTGCAAAATGGCTTAAGAGAAAAAGGATTTAATATTGGAGATACAAATACTTGTATTACACCAGTATACTTAGAAGGAAGTATTCCGGAAGCCATGGTAATGGTAAATGATTTAAGAGAGAATTACGGTATTTTCCTTTCTATCGTAGTTTATCCGGTAATTCCAAAAGGAATTATTTTGTTAAGAATGATCCCTACAGCTTCTCATACTTTAGCAGATATTGATGAAACATTGAGTGCTTTTGAAGCAATTCGTGAGAAATTAGTAAACGGAACTTATAAAGAAATTGCAGAACGTACAACTGTAGATGTTTCGTAAAACTTCTTAGAAACAGATTCCTGAATATGGGAATTATATAAAAAAATCCATTCCTGATAAGAATGGATTTTTTTTATTTAGGCTAACTTTATATCATAATCACAAAATAAAAAGACGAATTATGAAAAAACTATTAGTAATATCGACTCTTGTTCTAACCGTTTTTATTTCATGCAAAAAAACGACGACGACAGAACCGATACAGATTACTCCAAATCCACCAAAAGAAGCTGAAATTGCAGAACCTGCCGGAAATCAATGTTACGCGTTAAAAGCAAATAACAGCACTATTGAATTAAGTTTTAATGTTAATTCGCATCAGGAAGTGAATGGGAAATTACACTATGAAATCTCTGGAAAAGATAAAAATGAAGGAACCATTGTTGGGAATATGAAAGGCGATACGTTAATTGCAGATTATACTTTTATGTCTGAAGGAGTTTCATCTGTAAGAGAAGTGGCTTTTTTACAACGAGAAGGAACCTTGATTGAGGGTTATGGAGATGTGGTGACTGCAAATAATAAAGTATCTTTTAAAGATAAAACAAAGCTCAAATTTGATCAGAAAAATACATTGGTAAAAGTAGATTGTAAAGTAGAATAAAGTTAAAAGAATGCTATTATAATTTGAAAATCCATTCGTTTGGGGACGAATGGATTTTTTGTTTGTAAACTGTAATGAATGAATGTTAAAAATGAATAATATTTTGGAGTTTCTTATTTAAAAAGCGAATTCAAATTAATATGTTTTTTCTCTTTTAGTTTTTTTACAATTTTCAAGAAGGCAATTGCAGTAATGTAAGCATCACCCAAAGCGGTATGTCTGTCTTTTTTTGAAATATCAAATTTATCAGCAAGATCATCCAGTGTATAGTGATCTTTTCGTTCAAACAGATGAGATTTAATTAAAGTCTTTTTATATAAAACAGCAGTGTCTAAATGCATGTTAGTCAATTCGGGCAAGCTGTTTCTTTTTAAAGCTTTATTGATCATCGTAATATCAAAAATAGTATGATGTGCTATGATTATCGAATTGCCAAGAAAATCCAGAAACTGCTGTAAAGCCTCTAATTCGCTCGGACGTTTAACAAGCAAATCTTTTAAAATACCATGAATTTGTGCCGTCGATTTGTCGTAATGATCCTGTTCAAGATACACTTCAAAACTCTCCTGAATATTAATAATTCCATTTTGTAAAACCAAAGCACCAATACATAATATCCGGTCATGATTATAATCAAAACCAGTAGTTTCGGTATCTAAAACCACAAAACGGGTTTCTTCGATTGTGGTATTTTCATCGAAAAGTTCTTTTTCTTTTTTCCAGAAATTAAGTAAACTCTTCATTATACCAGATTTGAAATATTAAAACGCACCGAAATTAATTCCTGAAGCTCCTTGATAGTTTTAAAAGTTCTTTTCAGTTTAATTTTTTCCATTTTTGATAAGGTTTCCAATGCAATAAATTGTCCAGAATCGTGATGTAAAAGTCCTTGTTTGGTTCTGAATTTCAGTAACGCTTTAAACGAATAAGAACAGGATAGGTACAACTCGCTGTTATTGGGTTCTAGCTCAGCCAGTTTTTCGAATCGCTCTGCAGTGTTGCTAATCGATTTAACCGAATGGGATAAGATTAAAACACGGGCAGCATCCGTTAAAGGCATTAAAGCTCTTCTTTTAATATCAAAATAATCTTTATTGGCGCCATCCTGTTCTACTAGAAATTGCCTGAAAAAACCCGTTGGCGAAGGGCTTTGCAAAGCGCCACTTACCAAATGAACATAAAAAACAGGATTCGCTTTTACGTTTTCAAATATAAATTCCGAAAGTTCATTTACAATTTCAGCATCTCCATACGTCAGACTATAATCAAAAAATATAAAGGAAAGCAATACTTCATTTTTTCCGGGATTTGTTATCCAGTGCTTCACCTGACTTTTCCATTCGTCAAGACTCATACACCATTTTGGGTTTGAAGCCATCATTTCGGCAGGGCAATACTCATAACCAATATCAAAAAGACCTTTGTTAACAAGGGAAGCAAATTTTAAGAAGTAAATTTTTGTTTCATCTCTAAATACTTCTGAGACATTTTCATATACAATTGCATTATCCTGATCTGTATGGAGCATTTGTTCACCTCGTCCCTGGCTCCCAAGTGCCAGCCACGCAAATTTTACCGGAGGCGGACTGCTCATTTTATCCAAACAAATTTCAATAACACGATTTGTACAAGCCTCATTAAGTTCTGTAATGATCTTTGTAATAAGTGTCATCGGAATATTTTGATCCAGATAACCTTGCAGTAATTGCATAATCTGGTTGCGAATTGGTTTTATTTCCTTGATTTTTTTAGTTCGTTTTAAAGCCTTTATTAAAACAGCCGGATTGTTTCCGAGCGCGACCATTACATCATGTTTTGATAAAATTCCAACTGCTTTTGTGTTTACGGTACCATCTTTTGTTAAACATAAATGACTTATATTGCTTTTCATCATCGCCATCTGCGCTTCAGTAACCGTCATTTTTTTGGAATACGTAATAACAGGTTTTGTCATAATAGTTTCCGCTGTAGTGGTAATCGGATAATCTCCTGTAACAATTTTATTGCGAAGATCCTTGTCTGTTAAAATACCAATAGGCAGCATTTCATCGACAATTAATATGGCACCAACTTTTTTCTTATTCATGATTTTGGCAATATCGCGAACTGTTGTTGACGGGCTGCAAGTCACAATTTTCTTCGAATATTTAATTGGAGCCAGATCAAACGAATGATTGCTGGAATGAAGATTTTCATTTAATACATCATCTCCATACAATTTATCCTTATGAATGTCTGAGTACGGATTTCGGGTATTTGAGGCGTAACTCTCAATAAGGAAATTACCAACATTTCTGTTTTCGAGCGCATAAGGTTTAAAAACAGCAATTGGGATGGCGTATAATATGGTTTCTTCGTGCGCCACAGCTTCCATGATGTAATTTTCCTGTGCCAATAAAGGGCGTAGTCCAAAAATGTCGCCTTCATCGCACATATCCAAAACAGTATTTTTTGTGCTTTTTTTAAGCGCCACAGCTCCTTTATGAACGACATAAAAAGAATCATGCGTTTTATCGTTTTCGGCAAAAATTACAGCATCTTTATCTTTGTAAACAATAGAAATTTGTTCAGATAATTTTTCTAAATCTTTTTGATGTAAAAAGTTAAAAGGAGGGAAGCCTTTTAAAAAGTCGGCAACCCTTTGCGAAATGGTATTTTTCATACGTTAGATTTGGTTCTAAAGTAAGACTAAAAATAGAAATGTAAAAGAAACACCTTTGAACTTTTTTTAATTTTCCACAAAGTAACAAAGATACCGAGTTTTGTTCATTCTCTGTTTTCTGTTATCTTTAAGACAGAAATAAAAAAAGCTCCACAAAGGAGCTCTTAAATTTATGATTGTTTCTTTCGGATTCGCATATTGATAAATTCTACTGCCAGTGAAAAAGAAATTGCAAAATACAAATAACCTTTTGGTACCGCACCAATGTGCTCACCGGCAAGCGAAGCATTCGATAGATGCATACTTTCGGTAATCAGCATAAATCCTATCAGAATCAAAAACGAAAGTCCTAATATTTGAATAGAAGGGTTTTTATTAACGAAATTTCCAACCGGAACAGCAAATAACATCATAACTAAAACCGATATAACAACTGCTGTAATCATGATAGTCAAAGCACCCGAAACACCATTTGTCATACCAACCGCTGTTAAGATAGAATCGACAGAAAAAATTAAATCGATCAGTAAAATTTGCATAATAACATTCGAAAATGATTTTTTAGCAGCCGTTTTGATGTTTTTTTCCTCATCACCTTTATGATCTACCTTTTCACTGATTTCTTTGGTACTTTTATAAATTAAAAATAAACCTCCCAAAAACAAAATCAATGCCTGCCCCGTAAAATCGCCTTCAAACCAACCCCATTTAATGCTAAACAATGTAGCTTTCATGGCAATCAGATATGAAATTCCCATCAGTAAAGCGATTCGCATAAACATAGCCAGAAACAAGCCAATTCTTGTTGCTTTTTTACGATCTTCCTCAGGTAATTTTCCTGTTACAATCGAAATAAAAATGATATTATCAATTCCTAAAACAATTTCAAGAAAAGTCAGTGTTAATAAAGCGATCCAGGCATCGGGATTCAAAAATACTTCCATCCTAAAAAAGATTAGTGTTATTATTTAGATTTTTTACTCCACTCTCACAACAGTACCACGTTGTTTTTGATCAGAACCTACCATTCCAAATTCAAAGGTATATGAATCTTTAGATGTTCTTAAAATTTTCATGCTAATGGCTTTTTCTTCGGCCATATTTTTCGGGTGTTTCTTTTGCAGAATATATTCGCAATCGCTTACCCAGCGTACAGTTGAAGTATCTGTTTTTCCGTCAAAAGTTTCAATTTCAATACCATCTTTGCGTTCAAAAACGGTAGTTTTTTTTACGCCATTTACTTCAAACTCAAACTTGAATTTTCCGTTTTTAAAATCTTTACAATTGTGTTCAGCATTATAACAAGATGCCAAAAGCAGTACCGGAAATAAGAAAAGTATTTTTTTCATTTTAAAATAAGTTGTTTTTTTTAGGAGCTAATCCTGCTTTTCATTACAATCTTTTTATTTTTTAAAGAAAAAAATAAAAAGGATTTTCATTGCAATCAGGGCTAGAAAGCACAAACTTTTTCATGTCATCCTGAGCGAAATCGAAGGATCTCGTTCTTAAAAGGCCTTCGATTTCGCTAAGCCAGACAAGAGTGCTATTTCAATCTTTCTAATTCATCATCGGTAAAGTTCTTAATTTCTTTTTCCTTAGCAAACTTTTCGGCATTGTAATTTCCCGATTTATTTTTCGGAATCGATAAACTGTCCCAGGAGCTATTTTTAAGTTGTTTGGCATAAAAAACAATTTGCCCGATATGATAAGGATAATGTGCCAGTTGGCGATTTATAGCTTCTATAACGCTATGGCCTTCATTACGAATATAAATAATGTCTGAAAGCTGTTCTGGTTTTAAACTATTTAAAGCATTTTCAAAGCAATTCCATCCTTTGTTCCAAATTGTTAGCACTTCTTCTTTCGATTGTAAATCATTTTCAAATTCAGTATCACGGTTTCTCCATTCTTTTTCTCCATCAGAAGTTAGGAAATCGGTCCATCTCGACAGCATATTGCCCGAAATATGTTTGATTATAGTGGCAATGCTATTTGTATCTTCGTTTAGAGATATAAAAAGCTGTTCAGGTTCTAACTGCGCCATGGCTTTTTCGCCAAGCATTTTATAATATAAAAATTGCTTTTTAACGCTTTCTAAATAAGATTCATTTGCTTCCATAATTATATAATTTTAATGTCGTATTTATCCAAAAGCCCTGCAATTCCATCGTTAGAAAACTGTGCTTTTCTCATCGGATTAAACTCAGGATCAATTTTGTAATTATAGGCCGTTTTAAAATTAACAGCTGCTAATTGTGTTTCATTAAATATGGCTCCTTCTAAATTACAATTATCAAAAACCGAACTGGTTAAGTTGCATCCAATAAATGTAACCTCCCGCAAAGATGAATTGATAAATTTGGTTTTTGGCATTTTTTTATTGGCGAATGATGCATAATCGAGTGTGCATTCTTCAAAATATACCTGAAATAAAAAATCGTCACATTCGTTAAAGGCAATTCCTAAAAGCTTACAGTTTTTAAAAGTCACATTTTTTAGATTTGTGCCTAACAGGCTTGTCATCGACAAATTACAGTCGATAAACTCGCAATCTAAAAAAGTATTGTAAGCAAAATTGCTATTCGAGAAATCACAGTTTTTAAAAACACAATCTTCAAACTCCCGATTGTTTATTTTTTTATCAATGTAAACGACTTTCTCGAAGGTTTTCTGAATGTGAATTAGACTTTCCATGATTTTTTTTGGGTTTCTGAGCGTTGTAGCGAACCCGAAGAATGTAAATGTTCTCTTTCGTTGTTTGGTATGAAAGAGTATAATCATACAAAATATAAACTCTAAAAGAAACCGTTATGGGGCCCTTGTTGGTCTGGTTTATATATTTCGGGTTGTGTTTTTTAGTATTTCTGTACTGTCAAAAATAGTGTTAACTACTTTGTTGGTTATTGTAATCGATTTACTTTCAAAGAAAATATAAAAATGAATGTCTTCTTACTGATTTAAAGCGTCGCTTGACCAAATTATTTTCTTCCCTGTTTTTTTGCAATCTTTTTGGTCTGATCTTGTATATGGATATTGCTTTTTTGATGTTTTCTAAGGCATTATCTAGCTGTTGGATTGTTTACAGATTGCAAAAGATGTTTTTAACTTTTCTATAAACGAAGGATCTTTTACATTGTCAATTTGTTGATGAATCCAGTTTAATTCTGCTTGAATATCCATAATAAAGAATTTTAGTAAAGATACAAATTAGTCATTAAATATCCCTTTCATGATAATCTTCAATCCATAAAAAATTAAAAACATGGCGCTTAAACAAGCTACAATTCCAATTCCTAAAACCAGATAATGCCAGTTGGTATGCTGATTCATAAAAGCATTATAAATTAAAGAAGGACCAATAAATAATAAAGGGAGCGAACCTGATAAATATTTAATTCCTTTTCCTAGTAATTCTTTATTTGTTGCCATATTTTAATTTTGTTTCAGGTTTCAGTTTTGTTTCAGGTTTCAGTTTTGTTTCAGGTTTAAAACTTTGCTTGAAAGCTTTTACTCTTTGCAGTAAACAATGCCGAAACGTTTTTACTTGTTATAATTATCAACAGCGTTTCTGACACTGCCATATTTTTTTAATAATTCAGACGCTTCATCATAAGAAACCGGAATTTCTCCCATGATCATTTTTACGCCACGATCTACCAGCTTTATGTTACTTAGCTGCATATCGACCATTTTATTACCTCTTACTTTTCCGATTTGAATCATTGCGGCTGTTGAAATCATATTCAAAACTAATTTTTGGGCAGTTCCGGCTTTCATTCTCGAACTTCCTGTAATGAATTCAGGTCCTACCACAACTTCTATAGGAAATTGAGCGGTTAATGCCAGCGGACTTCCTCCATTATTAGTAATACAACCTGTGAGGATATTATTTTGATTGCAGGTTTCTAAACCGCCTATAACGTACGGAGTTGTTCCGGAAGCGGCGATACCAATTACAACATCGTTTGGGCCAATATTATGGTTTTGTAAATCGATCCAGGCTTGTGTAGGGTTGTCTTCTGCATTTTCTACGGCACGGCGAATGGCAGTATCTCCACCAGCGATGATTCCGTTTACTAAATCAAAAGGAACACCAAAAGTTGGAGGACATTCTGAGGCATCAACAACTCCTAATCTGCCGGATGTTCCGGCTCCAATATAAAATAACCGGCCACCGAGATGCAGCTTAGCGACCACCTGGGTAACTAATGCTTCAATTTGTGGTATTGCTTTTTCGACTGCATTTGGAACGGTTTTATCTTCCTGATTGATATTGGTAAGCAATTCATGCAGAGACATTTTTTCTAAATGTTCGTATTTTGAAGATTGTTCTGTTGTTTTGGTAAATGCCATTTTTTTGTGTTAATTAAGCCGGCTCAAAATTAATCTTTTTTATTGCAATCCCGAAATTTAGAATGTAAAGTAATGAAGATTAAAAAACTTTTTTTTGTTTCATTTTCATGCGATGATTGCTTTCTATTATCTCTGATTAAAAGATCTGAAAGTATTATACAATTAAAGTTTTAAAAAAGGGAATAAAGTAATGGATATTCTAGCAGTGTTTTAAAATCTGTTGGTGTTTTGAATGATTGAGTTCTGGCTTTTGCGTGAGGGATAGGAGCGAACTACCGAAGTAGTGTGGATAGCCCGACCGCATTTGCGAAAGGCGCACGTAAGCAGTTTGTTAAATAGCGCCTTTTGTAAAGGTGGTCACGCCCTGATTATAAGAAGAATGCTAATACAATTCCAAGTATAATCATGGAAACTTTGGCAATGTTAAATTTGTGTCCTTCGCTGCTTTCGAAAATAATAGTAGATGAAATATGAAATAGAATGCCAATGACAACGGCAGTAATTTCAGTATAATATTCGTTTAACGAAGGTAAATATTCGGATGCAATTGTACCAAGCGGTGTCATGATGGCAAAGGTAAGCATGAATATAAAAATGGCTTTTTTATTCAGGTTTGCATTGATGAAAAATGTGGTTAGAATTACGGCAATGGGAAGGTGATGAATAGCGATTCCGAGGGCTAGATCATGATGATGACTTACAGGAAAACCTTCTAAAAAGGCATGAATGCACAAACTGATAAAAAGAAGCCACGGAATCTGACTCATTTGAGCATGTCCGTGAACGTGCCCGTGCTCTGCTCCTTTGGAGAAAAATTCGAGTATGATCTGGAATAATATCCCGACCATGATAAAAACACCAATATGGTGATTGTGTGTTTGGTAAACTTCCGGCAGCAAATGCATGACGGTTAACGATAATAAAAATGAACCGCTAAAAGCGAGTAATAATTTTAGATTGGTTTTGCTTTTTGGTTTGAAAAACAAAGCTACGATATAACCTAAAAGTACAGAAAATAAGGGTAATAGATAGTTCATCTTTTTATTGTTTAATCGTTGATTGGTTTAATTGGTTAATTGTTTTTTGTTTAGCGGTCAAACGGCTGAACAATTAAACGATTAAACAATTTATTTAAAAATCATGATTAATCGTTCGCTTTCGGTTTTATGAAACTTTTTGAGTTTGTAATCTCCAAAGATATCTAATAGAAAAATACCGGCTTCTTCCATTAATTCTTCAAAATCTTTTAGTGTTAAAGCTTTTACTTTTTCGGTAAAATGATATTGATGTCCCTGATCTTCGAAATCTATTTCTTTAAAAATATGCCCGTCCTGAAGGTATCTTTTAATTTTGAAATCGATTCCGTCAACAGTTTTTACTTCTTCTGGAACGAGCGTTTCGATTACATTGGTTACGTTCATGAAGTCAATTACGGCAAATCCGTACTCAGATAAGCTTTCTTTGATTGCTTTTAATGTGGTTAGATTATCGTCGTCGTTTTCGAAATAACCAAAACTTGTAAACAAATTAAAAATTGCATCAAATTTTTCGTCAAAAGGTTCACGCATATCGTGTACTTTAAAATGCAGTGTATCGTTGCTGTTTTTACTGGCTTCGGTAATACTGTTTTCGGATAAATCGGCACCTAAAACATTAAATCCCAATTGATTTAAATAAATAGAATGGCGTCCTTTTCCGCATGCTAAATCAAGAACCTTTGCTTTTTCAGGCAAATTAAGATAATGCGTCAGATTATCCATGAAAATCTGGGCTTCGCGATAGTTTCGGTCTTTATAAAGTATATGGTAATAAGGAGTGTCAAACCATGAAGTAAACCAATTTTCGGTATTACGCTCCTGATTTGGTGTTGATGAGTTTGGTGCTTCAGACATTTATTCTATTTCAATTAATTCAAAGTCCCGCAAATTTAGTGTATTTTTGCCGAAAAATAACTATTTCGTGACGATACCTGAAAGAGGCATAAGAGTGCATCTTAAAATAGATTGTTTTTTAATTTAAAATAAAGATGGAAGAAAATTTTAGAATGATAGCCAAATGTTTTTTTGGTTTTGAAGAAATATTAGAAAAAGAATTACGTGCTCTTGGTGCTCAGGATGTCGAAAAAGGAGTGAGAATGGTGAGTTTTAAAGGCGATAAAGGTTTTATGTACAAAGCCAATTTGTCGTTGCGAACTGCCCTTAAAGTTTTAAAACCTATTTATTCGTTCAGAGCTAATAATGAACAGGCATTATACAAAGGAATTTCAGGAATAAACTGGTCTAAACTGCTTAATGCTAATCAGACTTTTGTGATTGATGCAACAGTACATTCGACTTATTTTAATCATTCTGAATTTGTTTCTCAAAAATGTAAAGATGCTATTGTCGATCAGTTTAGAGAAAGAACAGGGCAGCGACCAAGCATAGATAAAGCTTTTCCTGATTTAAGAATTAATGTTCATATCGACAAAGATCAGGTTTCGGTTGCTTTAGATACATCCGGAAATTCATTACATCAGCGTGGTTACAGAACTGCTACGAATATTGCGCCAATTAACGAAGTTTTGGCAGCAGGAATTTTACTATTATCAGGTTGGGAAGGACAAAGTCATTTTCTGGATCCAATGTGTGGTTCAGGAACTTTTTTGGCAGAAGCAGCTATGATTGCCTGCAATATTCCGGCAAATATTAATCGTAAGGAATTTGCTTTTGAAAAATGGAAAGACTGGGATAATGATTTGTTTGATCAGATTGTAAACAGCCTGATGAAGAAAACAAAAGAGTTTCATTATACCATTAAAGGTTTTGATAAAGCGCCAAGTGCTGTAAACAAAGCTATAGATAATATCAAAAATGCTAATCTGGATGATTATGTAACGATCGAAGAAAACAACTTTTTTGATACAGAAAAAGCAGTCGAAGGAAAATTACATATCGTTTTTAATCCGCCCTATGATGAGCGTCTGGATATTCATATGGAAGAATTCTACAAAAATATTGGTGATACTTTAAAGAAAAATTATCCGGGAACAAATGCCTGGTTTATTACTGCAAATCTTGAAGCATTGAAATTTGTGGGATTAAAACCTTCTCGTAAAATCAAACTTTTTAACGGAAGCCTTGAAGCACGTTTGGTGAAATACGAAATGTACGAAGGAAGTAAGAGAACGAAGTTTCAGGTTTCTGAATAGGTACAAAGGTACAGAGGCTCAAAGGGACAGAGGTTTAAAAACTTTGTCGTTTTGGATTTTTATAGCTTTGAGTCTAAAAAAAAATCAGATTGAGTAATTAGTGAAAAGAAGTAAGGAGCTATAAGCGCAAAGAAAAAACCTTTGTCCCTTTGAGCCTCTGTACCTTTTGAACTTTAAAAAAGAAAAAAATGACAAAACTACAAGTAAGAGCTTTTTTATATCAATTAGGATGTTTTGCAATTCTGTTTATTGCAGGCAGATATTTAGTGGCAGTTTATACTGGCTTAACAGGTTTATGGATTCCGATGACGGCATTTATCGTGGCTACTTTGATTTCTCCTAAATTTCAGGCAGTGAAAACCAAAGATGGTGAAAAGCTTTTTATGAAATGGATTTTTATAAAAGGAATTAGAGAAATTGGATAATTAATTTGATTCTATATGAGGATAATTGGACTTATAGGAGGTATTAGCTGGGTTTCTACCGCTGATTATTATAAACTTATAAACGAAGGTGTGAATGAAAAAATGGGAGGACTTAACTTCTCAGAATGTCTGCTATACTCGTTTAATTATGCTGATATAAAAAAGAATAATGAAAATAACGATTGGGATTCGACTTTTAATATGCTTTTAAAAGGATGTCAGTTTTTAAAATCGGGTGGAGCAGAAGCGATTGTTTTATGTGCCAACACAATGCATTTTATCGCTGACCGACTTGAAAACGAAATCAGTTTACCCATTATTCATATTGCAACTGTAACTGCTGTAGAAATTCAGAAACAGGAAATGAAAAAAGTGGGATTGCTTGGGACCAAGTTTACAATGGAACTCGATTTTTTTAAAGATAAACTTGTCGAGAAAGGAATAGAAGCAATTATTCCGAAAAATGATGAAGATCGTGATTTTATTCATACCACAATTTTTGAAGAATTAGGAAAAGGTATTGTAACAGATGCAACAAAGAAACGTTATCTGGAAATTGCAAATCAATTGATAAAAGAAGGGGCAGAAGGTGTTATTTTAGGTTGTACCGAGATTCCGTTAGTTATAAAACCGGGAGATCTGGCTGTTCCTGTTTTTGATACCGCTTTAATACATTCAAATGCGGCTGTTGAATTTCAATTGTCTTAATATAGAAATACAAATAGAAAAGCCATGATTTTATAATCTAATCATGGCTTTTTTATTTTTGATATTCTTTAATCTTAACTGATTTGCTGTTCTTGATTTGATATTCAGTATAAAAGCTTTTATCGCTATTTTCAAAAGATTTGACTTCTCTAATGAGATAAAAGCGATTATTTAACCATTTATAATAGCGATTAGTTTCATTACCGCTTCCGTCAGCTTCATATCGAACAAATTCCTTGTTTTTCTGATCAAAAAATAAATACTCTAATTCTTCAAGTTTAAGGTTTCTGATAAATTGATTTTTTGTTTTATCATAAACAAAATAAAGAAAGCTGCTGTCGTATTTAGTGCGGTCGGGAAAGTAAATTGGAATTTTTATGTCCAATAGACCATCGAAATTAATGTCTTCCAATTCGACTTCGGCGTTGTTATTATATAAAACATTTTTGAAACCGGAAAGCGTTTGGATTTTTTCTCCTTTTAAGGTGTAGATGTCCAATCGGTCGATTAAGTAATAGACAGTTGGTTCATTAGCGGTGTTTTCGGCTTTTCCTTTATAGGAGTTTAGTTTGTATGTGTAACTTTTAGGGTTAAATGCTGTTAAATTCTCGAGACAGGTAAGTGATACATCAAATTGTTTGTCTTTTTTGATATTTTGCCAGATACCGCTTAATTCGTAACGACTGGTAAGATTTAAAGAAAACCTTCCTGTTTTCTTAGGAGTATTTCCATTTTTGGATGGAATGTAAGTCGTTTCGGTAAGTTTTATTTCATTGTTTTTTAAAATTCCTTTTAAGTAAATAGTCAGGTCTTTTCCATTTTTCGAATAATAATAATCTCCAGAAACAGAATCTTTTCCTTTCGGAAATTCAATTGTCATTTCGATGGGATATTTATCTATTTTTCCGGTAAAATGTAAAAAAGTTTTAACACTTGTCTTTTGGGCAAAAGCAATTTGGCTAAAGATAAAAAAGATAAGTATTTTTTTCATTTTAAAGCATTACTTTTTAGGAGCGGGTTTTGTTAATACCGGTATAATGGTTTTTTTCTTGTAAAGCGGAATAAAGTAGGAAACGGTATAATTGAATCCAATTCCAAAACTACCATCATAAGTTCTGTTGAAACCCGGAATGTAAAGATTATCGAATCCTGATGGTTTTTGGTTCATAACTAATAATTTCAGCTGAACACCAAAACCTACAAATACATTATTGAAAATTTTTGCTTTTACGCCTCCTGTAACTTCGATCCAGCCCGCTGTAAGGCCAGTGTATTTTTGGCCGTCAATAATTGCAGGTTGTTCTCCCCAATACGGATTTGGGTTGTAGATTTTGTAACTGTTCAATTGTTGGCTAAAGGTGCTAAAACCGCCTCGCATACCTATTGTGATCAGGTTTTCCATATCAAGCCAGTTTTGGTACATATTGTAATCAAACCCTCCTTTAATGTAAGTTCCTGTTGCGCTCGAATTTAAGCGGACATCATCAGTTGTTTTGTCCTCAAATCCAAGTTCGGCTGCCAGATAATATTTCTTTGTTAAACGAAAATCACCATTGACCTCGATGCCTTTATAATTTTTATCATATAAACCGCGTGTTAGTTTATACAAGTCTACACCTAAACGAAGACCATAACGATCTGTTTTAATGCTATCTGGTCTGACTTCCTGTATTGCCGGCTTAGCAGCCTCAGTTTTTGGTTTTGACTGAGCTGGTTGTTTTGTTACTGCTTTAGTTGATGTTTCCTGAGCGTTGGCCAAAAACATTGAAAACAATAAGAAAAGACTAAAAGTATACTTTAATGTGTGCTTCATTTTCGCTATCAATGTTATAAGTCTGTAGGATAAGTCTTGTCATCCAAATGCCGTCACCAGCAGGATCTGTTTGTATAAAAGGATTTGATACAGGATCTGTAGAAGACGGATTTAAAGTAAAAATGGTTTTAAATCCGCAGGCTCTTGATACATAAACGTTCTGACGTGTGTAATAAAATGTAATAACATCTGTGTTTACCGCAGCAGGATTCGTATTTCCTGAGTCATAAATAAAACTGTATGTTGTTGAATCTGCATCTGTTTTTAACGGGATAGAGATTTTATTTGCATTTGTTAAATACTTGGTAGTATCGTCTCCACTTGTATTGAAAACGATTCCTTTTCCGTCAGGACTATCTTTACCTACTACTTTTAAATTAATTACATTTTTGGGTACTAAAGGAGTACGGCTCTCAAAAAATGAAATTACAAGACGGGGAGTGGTTGGCGTATTTGCATCACAAATATCATCTTTCTCACAGCTTGATAAGCCAAAAGTGAATATTAATAAAAGAGAGATTATTTTTTTCATTTAAATTTTATTAGCGAAGTTCTAAAAGTACAACATTTTCGACATGATGCGTTTGCGGAAACATATCAACAGGTCTCACTCGTGTTACTTTATATTTTTCGTCCATTAAAGCTAAGTCGCGTGCTTGTGTTGCAGAGTTACAGCTTACATAAACTACTTTTTTAGGAGCAATTTTCAGAATCTGATCAATAACAGCAGCATGCATTCCGTCTCTTGGAGGATCTGTAATAATAACATCCGGTTTTCCGTGTTGAGCAATGAAGCTTTCGTTAAAAACGACTTTCATATCCCCTACAAAAAACTCGCAATTGGTAATATTATTGCGTTCTGCATTTGCTTTAGCATCTAAAATAGCTTCAGGGACACTTTCTACACCAATTACTTTTTTAGCTTTTTTAGACACGAATTGTGCAATAGTTCCGGTTCCTGTATACAAATCATAAACAGTTTCATTGCCGGAAAGACCTGCAAAATCACGTGTTATTTTATACAATTCATATGCCTGATCCGAGTTAGTCTGGTAAAAAGATTTAGCATTGATGCTGAATTTTAATCCTTCCATTTCTTCCAGAATGTAGTCTCTTCCTTTATATAATTTAATGTCCTGATCGTAAATCGTGTCGTTTTGTTTTGCGTTTACGACATATTGTAGCGAAGTAATTTGAGGAAATTTTTCGTAAAGATGGTCTAAAACCAGTTCGCGATTTTTTTTATCATTTTCAAAGAACTGAATTAAAACCATGATTTCGCCGGTAGAAGCAGTACGAATCATTAAAGTTCTTAGTAAGCCTGAATGTTCTCTCGGATTAAAGAATGCCAGATTATGATCGTTAGCAAAAGCTCTGATTTCATTTCTAATTGCATTCGAGGGATCTTCCTGCAAATGACATTTGTTAATGTCTAAAATTTTATCCCACATTTTAGGAATGTGAAATCCTAAGGCATTTCTGTTGCCTAAATCTTCAGTACTTTCAATTTCTTTTTCAGTTAACCAACGACTGTTAGAAAACGAAAATTCCATTTTATTTCTGTAGAAAAACTGCTTTTCTGAACCTAAAATAGTTTCAAATTCCGGAAGCTCAACTTTTCCTATACGTTGTAAATGATTTTTTACTTCGTTTTGTTTGTAATACAACTGTTGGCTGTATTTCATGTTTTGCCATTTACATCCGCCACAAACCCCAAAATGATCGCAAATCGGATCGATACGATGCTCTGATAATTCGTGAAATTTTACGGCTTTGCCTTCATAATAGGCTTTTCTTTTTTTGAACGTTTGTACGTCAACTACATCCCCCGGAACTACGTTCGGAATAAAGATTACTTTTCCATCAGGAGCCTTTGCTACTGATACTCCTTTTGCTCCGGCATCAAGAACCTGTATTTGATGAAAGACAACTTTGTCTGTATTTTTTCTTCCCATAGCGCAAAAATAAGGGTTTGTAAACTTTTTCAAATTTAATTTTCAAAATATTTTATCAAATTGTTTAATTTATTATTTTAATTGACTTTAAAACTTAACTTTGTTTCTAGCAATTCGCCTAAATCTGCTATTTTTAATCTATAGATTGTTATGTTTTTATGAAGTTGTATCATAATCTTTCACAAATTGGCTTTTTGAAAAAAAGTTATGCCTTCAAATTTTTATTTGTTGCTTTTATAGGAATCCATATTCCTTTAATCGGGATCTTATTTTTTGTCCTTTACTACAATCATAGTGTTTCGTCTACTTCAATTCTGATTTTTTCGCTAGTTATGACTTTGTTGGCGACTTTAATTACGCTAGTCGTTTTAAATCAGTTAATAAAACCTATTTCTCTTGCCTCAAAATCATTAGATGATTACAGAAATAATCGAAAATTATCTATTTTGCCTACAGAATATACAGATGAAGCCGGTTTGTTGCTTTGTAATATTCAGGAATCTATTTATGAATCAGAGAGTTTTATCAATGAGAAACAGGATTTAATTTACATGTTGTCTCATGATTTGAAAAATTTTGCAGGAAACCCACAAGGTCTTGCGAATTTAATTATAAGTGAAAATCCGTCAGAATCTATTCGGCAGTTGGCAGAGTTAATTTGCGAATCGACTAATTTGCAATTTCGGTATATTGAAAATTTTATCAAATTATTGGAGGAACAGGACCGCGTTGTAAAAGGTAATCTCGAAATGCGAATGATTTCTTTTCCTAATATTTTGCCCTTTATAAATGAACAGGTAGAGCAGCGTTTGATCGATAAGAATATCAAATTAACTCTGAATCTGGAGTTAATTGAAGCGAAGCTTCGAATTGATGAGGGATTGTTGGTTCAGGTTATCGTGAATTTAATTAGTAATGCTGTTAAATTCTCCTATTTCGACAGTGAAATTAAGGTTAGGGTTTACAATGAAAACTCAAAATTTATAATAACAGTTACAGATCGCGGAATTGGTTTTGATAAAAATCAGATTGATGAATTGTTTAAAAAATTCACAAAAATGAGCCGATTAGGAACAGCCAATGAATCTTCTACCGGCATTGGTTTGTATTTATGCAAAAAAATTATCGAGAAAAACAAAGGAAGGCTAAGCGCAATAAGCGAAGGCAAAAATAAAGGGGCCGAGTTTAGAATTGAATTTGATGTTTAAAATTAAAAATCAGATCTTTCTACTTTAAAAAAAAACTGAGGTTTAAACAAAAGCTCAGAACCTCAGGATCTTGGTGACCTTAGAGTCTTTGAAAAAAAACTACCAAAGCTGGTGTACAGCAGGTTTAATATATTCTTCGTAAATTTCATTCATAGCCTTTATTTTTTCAGGGCTTAATTTTGGTAAATCATAAACTGACAAATTTGATAGTACGTGATTTGCTGTAGAAGCACCCGGAATAATACAGCTGATATCTTCAAAACTTAAAATCCATTGCAAGGCAATAGGAGCAAGATTGGTTGTTTCAGGAAATAAGGCTTTTAATTTTTCGACTGCTTTTAAGCCTAGTTCATAATCGATACCCGAAAAAGTTTCTCCTTTATCAAAAGCATCTCCATTACGATTGAAGCTTCGGTGATCTTGTGCGTCAAAAGTAGTTTTTAAATCAAATTTACCGGTTAAAAGTCCGCTTGCTAAAGGAACTCTGGCAATGATTCCGATATCTTTCTTTCTGGCTTCTGAGAAAAATAATTGCGAAGGACGCTGACGAAACAAATTAAAAATAATCTGAACCGTTGTAACATTGGAATATTCGATAGCTTTTAAAGCTTCTTCAACTTTTTCGACACTAACGCCCAGGTTTAATATCTTGCCCTGATCTTTTAAACGATCAAAGAGTTCGAAAATTTCCGGACGATAAAAAACTTCAGTAGGAGGGCAGTGCAGCTGAATAAGATCTAATGTTTCCAGCCCCATTCTTTTTAAACTGTCTTCAACAAATTTCTGAAGTACTTTTGGCTGATATCCTTCTTTAACATGCGGGTTTATATGTCGCCCACATTTTGTAGCGACATAAATACGTTCAGATCGCGAGCGTACTACACGTCCAACAGCGATTTCGCTTAAACCATTTTCATAAACATCGGCAGTATCAATAAAATTTACGCCATTGTCAATTGCGGTATTGATGAGCTCGTCAGCAGTTTTATCATTAAAACCTGATCCCCATTTTCCGCCAACCTGCCAGGTTCCAAGTGAGATTTCTGATATGTTGAAGTTTGTTTTTCCTAGTTTTCTGTAGTTCATGTTTTTGTTTTTTGAGGTTCAAAGGTTCAAAAGGCTTTTTTAGTTGTAAATTAACAAAGTGGTAAGGTTTTTTCTGGAGAAAGTATATAAACCTTTGCATCTTTGTATTTCTGAACCTTTGTAGCTTTCTTAGTCAAATAAATCGGAAGACAAATAACGATCCCCACGATCACAAATTACAGCTACGATTACTCCGGATTCTAATTGTTCTGCAATTTTAAGTGCTACAGCAACAGAACCTCCGCTGCTCATTCCGGCAAAAACACCTTCTTCGAGCGCTAATCTTTTGGTCATTTGTCGGGCTTCTTCTTCACTTACATCTACAACAGTATCTACTTTTGAAGCATCAAATATTTTAGGTAAATATTCTTGTGGCCATTTACGGATTCCCGGAATTTGAGAACCATCGCTTGGTTGCGCACCTATGATCTGAACTGCCGGATTTTTTTCTTTTAGATAAGTTGAAGTTCCAATAATGGTTCCTGTTGTTCCCATTGCAGAAACAAAGTGTGTTACCGTTCCGTCAGTATCGCTCCAGATTTCCGGGCCGGTAGTTTTATAATGCGCTTTCCAGTTGTCGTCATTCGCAAACTGATTCAGCATCAAATAACCGCCTTCAGCCACTTTTTTGTCGGCATAGTCACGCGAGCCAATAATTCCTTCACTAGCGGGCGTTAATATAACCGTAGCGCCATAAGCACGCATGGTTTGAGTTCGTTCTTTTGTAGAATCTTCGGGTAAAACCAATTCAATCTCAATTTGAAACAGCTGGGCAATCATCGCAAGAGCAATTCCTGTGTTGCCGCTAGTAGCTTCAATTAACTTATCTCCTTTTTTAATTTCGCCTCTTTCCAGTGCCGAAGCAATCATATTATAAGCCGCTCTGTCTTTTACACTTCCTCCGGGATTATTTCCTTCCAGTTTTAGTAAAAGTTTTACGTTTTTATTTTTAACCAAATTGACCGTTTCCATCAAAGGAGTATTTCCAATTAGGTTTAACAATTTCTGTGGACCCATTTTATTTTTTTTCTTTTATTTTAACTTCTGTTGTAGTGGTGTTTAGTACGATCGACTCTGCCGGAATCGATTTGGTAATCCAGGCATTTCCTCCCACAATACTATCTTTGCCAATAACGGTTTCACCTCCCAAAATAGTGGCATTGGCATAAATGCATACATTTGCTTCTACAGTTGGATGTCTTTTGGCGTTTTTCATTTCTTTGCTAACACTCAAAGCTCCTAAGGTTACACCCTGATAAATTTTTACATGTTTTTTAATGACTGTTGTTTCTCCAATAACAATTCCGGTCGCATGATCAATAAAAAAAGGCGATGCAATATCTGCGCCCGCATGAATATCAGTTCCTGTAATACGATGAGCATATTCGCTCATTAATCTTGAAAAAAGCAACAAATCTAATTTATAAAGCTCGTGGCTCAATCTGTAAATTGCAATGGCGTAAAAACCGGGATATCCTAAATAAACTTCATCAATACTATTTGATGCCGGATCATTTTCGAGAATATATTCAGCGTCCTGATTTAGTTTTTCAAGAACTCCGGGTAGTTTTTCCAGAAAGCGATCCCAAATAGATTCGCATGAGTTTTCTGGTTTTTTACAGGCTAAAACGGCAATTTCTTTAAAACGAACTTCAAGTTCATCAATACTTTCGCTTAAAGCGGCATTCGAATCAAATAGCGTATAAAAAAGCTTCTCGGTAAAATCTTCTGTTTTGGTTTTGATCCCGTAGTTTATATTAGAATGGTTTTTTAAAGCCTGAATATTTTGTATGATATTGTCTTTTGTCACAATTGTATAATTGAGTGGATATTTTGAAACGTTAAAAGTAAGGCGTTTTTTGTAAATAAGAGCACGAATTTTACAAAGAAATTTTCTTTTGAGGTTTGTATTTGTGATAAATAAAAGAAATATAAAGAGTTGTGTTTTTATATAATTCTTAAGGAGTTTATTGTGTAAATTAGCCAGTAAAATTTACTAAAATGAAAAATAATTCGACTTTTAAAAGCGCGATTTCAGATGTTTCTTTTCCGGATAAGGAAAGAATTTACGGAAAATCTATACATGACCCGATATTGGGATTAATCATTGCAGATCATCCTACCTTTAGTGGTGAGGATTGTATTGCAGTTAAGGAGTTAAATGTGTATCGTCAAAAATATATTTCTAATTATTTATCTACCGAAATAGGAGCGCTTTCGGATCTTGAAAAAAATGTAATTTCATCTTTGAAAGAAGATAAATCTATAGTTTCTATTGCAGAAGATGAGATGGAATTCAGGAGCTTAGGGCAAAGGGTGGCAGACCAGGTGGCAGACTTTGGCGGAAGCTGGACTTTTATTATTTCATTTTTACTTTTTATTGTAATCTGGATTGCTGCAAACGTCTATTTATTACTTAATAAAGGTTTCGACCCCTATCCGTTTATTTTGCTTAATTTGATTTTGTCATGTATTGCTGCCTTACAGGCTCCGGTAATTATGATGAGTCAAAATCGTCAGGAAGAAAAAGATCGAAATCGAGCCAAAAAAGATTATATGATCAATCTGAAATCAGAATTAGAAATTAGAATGATTCACGACAAAATTGATCATTTGATTATGCACCAGCAACAAGAATTAATCGAAATTCAAAAAGTTCAAATTGAAATGATGAACGATATTTTGAATCAGATTAAAAAGTAATTTTCTTTAAAAAAAAAGAAATTAAAAGTGATATCTTAATATTTCTATTGGGATAATATTTAATAATTTTTTTGTTTTGTCTAAAAAAGAAATCCAAAAAAGAGAAAGCAAATAGCTGTTGAATAATGCTTTAAAAAGAGACTAAAACAGTTTTTTAAAAAGTAAGAATTTTAAATGCTGAATAGCAGGTTTTGGAATTGAGTTTTGAACAATATCAGGAAGTAAATAATAGTCATGTTTTTTTGATTTTTAAATCTCTGTTATTTGAAAATTTAAAGAAAAAATATGACAGATCACTTAAGGAGTATAGAACTGCTATTTTAAAGTTTTATACTTTTGAATTTTCAAATACTAAAATAAGATGAAAGCATTTAAAATTTTAATAATGATTCTTGCTATTTCTGTTGCATTATATGAGCAGGTTTCGCCAGAAAAAAATATTTATATAACAGTAATTGCAATTGCAGTTTTCATGTTTGGAATGATGCAGTTAAGTGCAAAAACACCAAGTAAGAACCCAGATAAAGAAGAACAGGATGCTGATTAAAGGAGATAAGGTTTCTGTCTTAGATGAAGCCATAAACGGAACAGTAGTTTCAGTGAAAAACAAAGAAGTTTTGATCGAAACTGAAGATGGATTCATGATGACATTTTTTGTCAATGAATTGATTAAAATGCAGGAATCCAGTGATTTAATGAAATCTATTGAAAGAATTGATTTAGATGAGATTTCAAAAGAGAAAACGGAGCCAAAACCACGAAGTTTTGTAAAAGAAAAGAAGGATAAACGCGAAATTGCTGCTCCTGAATTTGATTTACATATAGAAAAACTGGTTCCCAATAAACGTGGAATGTCAAATTATGATATTCTGACTTTGCAAACAGAAACAGCAAAAAGACATATTGAATTTGCGATTAAAAACCGGATTCCTAAAATTGTTTTTATTCATGGTGTTGGTGAAGGAATACTAAAAGCCGAGCTCGATTTTTTATTAGGACGTTACGACGGAATCGATTTTCAGGACGCCAATTACCAAAAATATGGCTTGGGAGCTACCGAAGTTTATTTTAGACAAAATAATAAATAGACTATTTTTCTAGTTAGAAAAGTTAGGTTCAAAGCATAAAAAAAACATCCTTTTTTCAATGCTAATTTTAGTAGAAAATTAGAACCAAAAATGGATGTTTTTTTGTAAGAATAAAATAGATTTTATCTCTAAAAAAATATTATAAGTTGTTCATTAATTAGTTACAAAAGTTCCAATTAAGAATGATGTTCCGGGTGTGAAAGAACTGTTTCCTTTTTGGAATGTTGTATTTCTAAGAACCACTTTATGTCTGAATACATTTGCCTCTTGTGTTGTAGTAACCTCTATAATTCCGGTTTGATTTGTGCTTGATCCTGTGTTAGCAACCCAGGTTGAACTTATAGGAGGACTGGATGTTTGACCTGCACAAAAATAATTATCTGTTACAGCAGGCAGAGTACCGCCATAGGTTTCATAAGTTACATTGTTTGTTGTGGCAGTCGCATTTATTACACGGGTTCTTGGCTGATTAACAGGGGTAACTTCGTTTTTAATTAAGGAATCATCAAAGTTTTTAATTATAACCGCAGAGGTTCCGTTATCATTATAAATTTTCTTAGCAGTCGCACAGTATCCGGCATTCGAATCTGTAAAACTAATTGATACAGGGTTAAGTAATGTCGTTTTAAAATTTCCAAAAGAAAAATCTTCCTGGACCTGTTGTATGCCGGAAGGCTTCGAAAATGTCACATTTTTTAAATTGATGTTGTGAGTATATCCTGTAATTTTGGTTGCTCCGGTGGTGGCATCTGTATCAAAATCCTGTGTGCTTATTATAACTATTTGTCCTGAAACTGCAACCCATTCCTCAGTAACATTAGGGGTTTTAGGTGGTATGGTTCCACAAATATTTACAGTGGCTACGGCACCATCATAAGCCCTGTATAGAAAACGATACGATCCGTTTCCATTAGCATCAATATTGTATACTATTGGAGAGCCATCTACTGTAGCATCATTTTTAATACTATTAGGAGGGAGCTGTAATAATAATGATTCCTGATTTTTTAGTTTATAGATTAATCTATTGATGGTGTCACAACTTTGTGCTGTAACGCTGTCAAAATCAACAGAATCTACGGTTAGATCGCCATCGTCGCAACCATTTAATAAAAGCGCAAAGAATAGAAGGCATGCATATTTTTTCATCGTAATTTTATTTGACGTCAAAAATAGTGAAAAATTTCGCAAATGATATTTAAGATTAGACAATTGATATTTCATAACTTTGCGGTAATGAAAAAAGTATACCTCGATAACGCCTCTACTACTGCTATGCGCCCTGAAGTTATTCAGGAGATGACAAAAGTAATGACAGAAGATTTTGGTAATCCGTCTTCGACCCACAGTTTTGGTCGAAATGGGAAAACAATTTTAGAACTTTCCAGAAAAAGTATTGCCAAACATTTAAACTGTACAGCACAGGAAATTATTTTTACTTCTGGAGGTACAGAAGCAGACAACTGGATTCTGAGATCAGCTGTTGAAGATCTTAAAATAGAACGCATTATTACCACAAAAATAGAGCATCACGCGGTGCTTTATACTGTATTAGCCATACAAGCAGATTATAATATTCAGATTGATTATGTAAATGTAAATACAGACGGAAGTATTGATTTAACTCATTTGTCAAATTTACTAGCCCAAGAAAAGAAAACAATCGTAAGCCTGATGCATGTAAACAACGAAACCGGAACTGTTTTAGATCTAAACAGAGTTGGCGTTATCTGCAAACAATATCACGCTTTATTTCATTCAGATACTGTTCAGTCAGTTGGAAAAACAGAAATTGACCTGCAAAGCATTCCTGTTGATTTTATTGTAGCAAGTGCTCATAAATTTCATGGCCCAAAAGGAGTTGGATTTGCTTTTATTCGAAAGAATTCTGGTTTACAGCCATTGATTTTTGGCGGAGAACAGGAAAAAGGACTTCGCGCGGGAACAGAAGCGGTACATCAAATTGCCGGAATGGCTAAAGCTTTATCTCTTTCGTACCAGAATTTAGAGCAGGAGAGAAGCTATATTACGGGTTTAAAATTATATCTGACAGATCAACTTGGAATTCATTTTCCGGGTTATAGAATCAACGGAAAAAAAGAGGGTTTTTATAATATTATCAATATCATTTTACCATTTTCTGCAGATAAAACTTCAATGCTTTTGTTTAGTTTAGATATGAAAGGAATCGCAGTATCGAGAGGAAGTGCCTGTCAGTCCGGAAGTATAAAACCTTCACATGTTTTAAAAGAAATGTTATCGGAGACCGATTTAAAATTACCAAATCTCCGAATTTCATTTAGCCATTATAATACCAAAGAAGATATTGATTGGTTGATAGAAAGTTTGAAAACACTATAAGAGTTCAAAACAACAAATAAATCAAGTATTTGCGTTTTGAAATTGTTTTAACCTGAAATAAAAATTACTTTCTTATTACTTTTACCTGAGAATCTTTCGTTAGTTTTATGATAGTCGATGGTTTCCCGGCTACTTTGTCGTGGTATAGATTCACGACGTAATCTACACCATTAACAATTTCCGGATTAATATCTTTAAATGCAATAGGTGTTGGTTGTCCCGATATGTTGGCCGAAGTTGAAACCAAAGGCTTTTTCATACGCTCTAATAATTTGAAACAAAATGGTTCTTTTACTAAACGAATTCCAAGCGAATTATCAGCAGCAATGATATTTGGAGCGACATTTCTTGGTCCGTCCAGAATTAGTGTTGTTGGTTTTTCAGATAAATCTAAAATTTGCCAGGCTACTTCAGGGATATCTTTAAATACATTGTACATCATTTTTTCACCATTCATCAGAACAATCATGCTTTGTGTTTCAGCACGTTGTTTGAGTTTGTAGATTTTTGCAACGGCTTCAGGATTTGTCGCATCACAACCAATTCCCCAAACCGTATCAGTTGGATAAAGGATGATTCCGCCTTCTTTGATTACTTCGTATGCTTTTATTATTTCTTCGTTCATTATCTGATTAGGAATTATTTGATATATTTCTATTTTTGTTAAAATAAATTTAATTGCAAAGATAAGGATAATGGGAGATAATAAAAAGATAGCTATAATAGCTACACATTCATTTGGATATATAGATTTCTTGGTCAACAAATTAAAAAGTTATGAAAATGTCGATTTGATTTATATTAATATAGATTCCATACCTTTTAAATATAAAAATAAACTTTCAAGAGTTAGTAATGCAATTTTAAAACTGTTTTCTTTTTCGGGGCTGAAAGAAAAAAACAGAACTAATTTTATAAAAAAAACTCTTTCAGGCGATAAAAAGTTTGATCAGGTTTTGATTATACGACCTGATAAATTAGAGAAAGAGGCATTGATTTTTTTACGAGAAAACACAATAAAGATGACTAGTTTTTTCTTTGATGGAATTGAAAATTTTGTAGATCAAAAAAAGACATTATCGTTTTTTGATACTATTTTTAGTTATGATAAAAAAGATGTTGCAGATTATAATTTTAAGTTTTTAACCAATTATATTTATGATGATAAAATTGAAAAGAAAGAAATAGAAAATCTGGCATTTAATATTTCGTCTTTTGATCAACGTTTTCCTTTTCTGGAAAAAATTGCATCTTATTTAACTCAAAATAAGATTTCGTTTCTCTTTATTGTCAAAAAAGATAAGCCTTTTGTACATGATACAATCAAGATCTCAAAGAAATATTTACCTATTAATGAAGTAAAAGATTATATTGAAACTAGCTTAGTATTAATTGATTTGCAAAAAAAGAAACAAAATGGTTTAAGTTTTAGAGTTTTTGAGGCTTTAGGATATAGTAAAAAGCTAATTACCAACAATGAGGATGTTGTAAATTATGATTTCTACAATCCAAATAATATTTTTGTTGTGTCAGAAGATAATGTTGATATACCTGTTGAGTTCTTTAAAACAGAGTATGTAGCAGTGGATTCTGACATTGTTAAAAAGTATAAATTAGAAAGCTGGATTTTTGAAGTTTTCGGTGTATAGTTGTAGTCATTTTGTTCTTAAGGTATTTTTAAGCTAAATTTTTGTGATATAATAATTTAGAAACCAAAAAACTAGTACATTCGCAAAATTAAAAATGATCTTATAAGTATGCGCTTAGTACATTTTACTGCTTCAAAAGTCTGGAGGGGACATGAGCAAATGATAATAGATATTTTTGAATCTTTGAGAGATAACAATGCTGTAAAACAGCAATTGATTATTTGTCCTAAAGATTCTGAAATTTTTAAGGTTGCAACTCAAAAAAAGTTGGAAGTTTTAGGTTTAGATTTTAAGTCTGAGTACAGTCTTGGTTTTGCTAAAAATTTCAAAAAAGAAATTGAAAAATTCGATCCTGCTGTTTTATTTCTTCATAACAGTAAGGCGCATACTACTGCGGTTTTGTCATCTGTTTTTTTTGGTTTAAAAGTACCAATGGTCCTTTTTAGAACTCTGATAAAAAATGTTGGGACTAATTTCTTCAGAAAATACAAATACAATTACAAATTAATAAGGAAAATTGTCTGTATATCAGATCCTGTAGCTGAAATTCTAAAATTGTCTGTAAAAGATCATACAAAACTAACTGTTATTGGTAGTGTTGTTGATACAGATAAATTTGTAAATAATGCAAAAAATGGTTTTTTGCACCAGGAATTTAATATTCCTTTAGATCATAAAATAGTTGGAAACGTATCTGCTTTTTGTAAAGTAAAAGATCATTATACCTGGGTAAATACCGTTGAAGAACTATATAAAAGAGGACTTAAGGCAAAATATATTTTAATTGGCGAAGGTTCGATGGAGCAGGAAATAAAAGATTATGTTTCATCAAAAGGATTAGAAAATGAAATTATTTTTGCAGGTTTTAGAAAAGATATACAAAAATGTCTTCCGGAACTGGATTTGTTTTTGTTTACTTCTAAAAACGAAGCAACAGGAGGAGTAATACTAGAAAGTTATGCCTGTAAAGTTCCTGTTGTAGCCTCAAAAGCAGGTGGAATACCAACTGTTTTATTGGATAATGAAACAGGTTTACTGGCAGAAGTTGGTAATGCAATTGATTTTGCAGACAAAGTAGAAATACTAATCGATGATGAGTTAATGAGGGAAAAATTTATACAGAAAGGATATGACTTTTTGATGAGTACTTCGACTCGTTTGATTATTGGATCTAAAGTTTTTGCAGTTGCAAATGATGTTGTTGTCAACGAAGTTCCTAATAATGTGGTTGTTTATAATGCATTTTAAAAAAGGTTTATGATTTATATTTTTTCAGTTTTATTTATTTTATTACTTGTTTTTTTATTTGTAGTAAATGCCCAGTTTAAATTATTTTATCCTGCTAAAAACAAATTAAGAATTTTAGAATACCATTCTATTTCTACAAATGGTTTTGAAGATCAAATTACAATTAAAAAGGAAAATATAATTGAACAATTTGAATATCTTAAAAAGAATAATTACACTACTTTGTGGCTTTCAGAAGTTGATGCTATAAAAAACAACAAACAAGAATTGCCTGAAAAATCAATTGTATTGACTTTTGATGATGGTTTTTTAGATAACTATACAGAGTTGTATCCTTTGTTAAAAGAGTATAATTTTAAGGCAGTATGTTTTATGGTTCTGGGCAGAATTGGTCAGAGAATCGATTGGAGCGGAAAGTTTATTAGTGATAATGACAATATGCAGTTGATGAATAAAGAGCAATTATTGGCTATTTCTTCTCATATTGAATTAGGGTATCATACTTTTAAACATGATAATTATGCTAAATTATCATTAAACGAAATAGAAAAAGATTTACAGCTTTGTCAGGAAGTAATCGCCAGAGAAGATCTTAAAGTTTTTCCTGCTTTGGCCTATACTTTTGGAGGATATTACAGAAAAAAAGGACCGGAACAAACTCAGTTTTTTGAATTACTAAAAAAATACGGTATCAAATACGGATTGAGAATTGGGAACAGGATCAATATATTTCCAATGAAAGATATTTATAAAGTACAACGTATTGATATTAGAGGTAAAGATTCGTTTGAGACTTTTAAAAAGAAAGTAAAACTAGGCAGAAAGAAGTTGTTTTAAGAAGAACATCATAATCAAAAAAGTTCTTATTAATATTTTAATAAGAACTTTTTTGATTTTAATATCAATTATTTACTTAGATTAAGAGAGGTATAAAAGTTAAAATAGTTTTCCTCCATAACACACAAGTCAAAATTTTCCTTGACTAATTTGAATGCATTTGTTTTAATTTTTTCTTCTAAATTAGGATTGTGAAGAATTTTTAAAACATATTCAGAAAGAGAATCAGAACCTCTTAAATCAGCTAAAAAACCATTTTGTCCATTTTTTATAACTTCCGGAATTCCTCCTGCTTTTGTGGCTACAACTGGAACTTTGCATGCAAATGCTTCATATACAGTTAACGGAAGACCTTCAGTAATCGAAGTAATTAGAAAAATATTAAATTCAGGAAGTAAATCTATAACGTTGCTTCTAAAACCTGTAAAAAATACATCACCTTCCAGATTGTTACTTTTTATATAATCAATCAATTCGTTTTTAAGGGGGCCATCCCCAATAATAACAAACTTTATCGGATGATTAGTATCGTTGTTTGCTTTTATTTTTTTTGCAGTATCAATAAAAGTATGAATGTCTTTTTGTTTTGTTAAACCAGCAACATTTCCTACTATCTTAGTGTCAAGTGAAAAATTAAATTCTTGATGCAATAGATTCTTATTTTTCTGCTGAGCGAAGTTTTCAACATTAATAGCATCATAAATAGTGAGTAAGCGATCCTTGTCTGAAATGATATTTTTAAAAATTGCTTCAACAGCTTCTGATACACAAATAATTTTCTGAATACTTGGGTGAGAGTATTTATATCGGTTCAAAAACTTATCTTTTATTGTATTGTTGCGTTTTCTGCTTAAAATTAAAGTAGTTTTTGATAAAAATTTCATCGCAATTAATCCGGCATTAAGTGCAGAAGAATCATGAATATGTATAACATCAATAGACTCTTTTTTAGAAATTTGTATTATTGCCCTGGCGAGATTAAAGAGTTTTAAATTGTTTTTTTTGTAAGTAAAAAAGTTAGCATTATCCTTTTTACATATAGCTGCCAAAGCAGAATTATCAGGACATAGAATATATTGTTTCAGATCTTCTTTTTTGTCCAGAAGATTATAAACGGTATACATTTGAGCGTCTCCGCCTCTTAATTCAGTTATTGATGTAACGTTTAATATTTTCATGTAGTATTTTGGGGTATTGTATTTTGTTTTTTTGGATATTGACAAAAATAATTAAACCTGTTTCTTATAAATTATATAATTCCCATGTCCTGTAAAAGCATTCTTGAGTTTTAAATAAAAAAATGTTTACTGAAAACAGGTTGTATTATATATTAGATTAATTTTGCTGCATAAGGTTTAATTCCAAAATGAAAAAAAAAATATTTTTTTTTGGGAGATAAAAATATTGACCCTGACCTGTAGGTTTAAGCAGGTTTAATCTTAAAAATACACATGGCTAATAAATTAGTTCTTTCTAGTAATAAGGAAGATTTGAATGAATATGACGCAATAAAAGAATATAATGATATTCTTTTATTTATCCAGAATTTTCAAAATTCCGGTGAACTTTTTGGCAACGGAGATCGCAATAAGATTAAATTGTTTAATTGGAATGGAAAGACAATCAACATTAAGTCGTTTAAGATTCCAAATATTATTAATAAAGTAGCTTATAAATATTTTAGAAAATCAAAAGCAAAACGTTCATTTGAATATGCTACAATTTTATTAAAAAAAGGAATCGGAACTCCTGCTCCAATTGCATATTATGAGAATTTTAATTTTTTAGGTTTAAAAGATAGTTACTATGTAAGTGAGCATTTAGTAACAGAATTAACGTATAGAGAATTGGTAGAAATTCCTGATTATCCTGAACATAACAATATATTGAGGCAGTTTACCAGATTTACATTTGAGTTACATCAAAAAGGAGTGGAGTTTTTAGATCATTCTCCGGGGAATACTTTGATAAAAAAAGTAAGCGAAAGTCAATATGAATTCTTTTTAGTAGACTTGAATCGAATGAATTTTCATGAAAATATGACTTTCGAACAACGTATGAATAATTTTAGACGTTTAACGCCCAGAAAAGATATGATTGAAGTAATGAGCAATGAATATGCAAAGCTTTATACTGATAAAGCCGAAAAGGAGATATTTGAAGCCATGTGGTTTGCTACAACTCATTTTCAGGAGGAATTTGCGAAAAAGAAAAGACTTAAAAAGAAACTTAAATTCTGGAAGTCATAGTTGTACTGTTGTCTATTGACTTTACTTAAAAAGTTTAGTTTGAGAGCAGTTTCTTATTCCTAAACACTAATAAATAGTTTTATTTGTATCTGATTTATATACATGAGTTACGTATAAACTAGGTTATTATTACAGCAAAGCCCGTCATATATTTATTTGAAATATTCTACTGTTGCTTCAAAAAAAATAGCTTTTTTAATTCCTGAAAGCGAATGGAAAGACTCAAAGCATTTTAAGAATATCTAATATTTATGAAAGTTTAATTGCTTATTATTACAAATGGGAATATTACTTATTTTAAATGCTGATATTTTGATCTAAAAACAATTTGATTTTCTCTTTAAAAAAGTCGGGCTTAAATTCCTTATATAAAGATAAAGATTCCTTTTTAAGTATTTTTTCGGTCTTTTGTTCGAATAAGCCAGAGCGATAATCTTTTAGATGCACCGAAAGATGATGAATTTCGTCTTCAAAAGTAGCCCATATTTTCTTTTCGATCCAGGGTGAAAAAATAATAAACGAAGGTTTTTCCAGCGCTTTAGCCATATTTATTGCTCCGCCATCATTACCAATAATTAAATCACACTGATTCATTATACCTATAAAAGACCGCAAATCGCCTCCCAGTAAATCAAAATAAATTTTTTGCTGAGTTGAAGTTTTACAAGCATTAAAAACTATTTTAGCATCTTCAAGTTGCTTTGGAAAATAGTTAAAAAGTATATTTACATTGGCATTATCAGCAACATAATCGACTACTTTTGCCATAAACTCTAAAGGATATGTTTTCAATTTCTCGCTTCCTAAAAGACTAATCATTACTGTTTTTCTGTTTCTTTGAACATCATGCTTTTCAAAAATCGCAATAGCTTCCTGATTTTCTTTTTCAGAAACAAATAACTTCGGAATTGGATCAATTTTTATTTTTAAATCCAATGGTTCTAAAAGTGAAAGTCTTCGTTCAATTGCCAGTCCTAAATTTGTTTTAGGAAAAGGTTCAAAAGGTACATTGTCAGTATATAAAAAGTTTCTGCCTGGTTTTTTATAAGATATTTTTCGTTTGGCATTGCTTAATAAAACCAATATCCAGCTTTCTAATTTTGAATAAGCATCAATTAATAAATCGTATTTTTCATTTCTAATCTGAAGGCCCAAATTGAGCAGTTCCTTTTTGCTCTTACGGTGTTTTTCTTCAAATAAAATAATATTACTAATATTAGGATTTCCTTCTAAAACGGGAGTGGTTGAAGAATATACCAGATAATCTATTTGTGCAGTGGGGTAAGCAGTACGTAAATTATTGCAGATAATACTGCTAATCAATACATCGCCAATCATTTTTTGCTGAATAACAAGTATCTTCATTTATTAAGTGGTATTTAAATAAGATACTACAAATTGAAGCAAAAAAATCCAAATACCAATCATTTTTCAGAAAGGAATTTGAATTAATTAATTGTACGAAAAATTATATATATTTATTGTAAAAAGTAACTAAAATATTATATTTTTACCTTTTTAAAAATTGATATTTGAAATGAAAATTAGTGGTTTGGTGATTACTTTTAATGAAGAAAAGAATATTGGAAAATGTATAGATGCTTTGTTAAAAGTTTGTGAAGAGGTAGTTATTGTTGATTCATTTAGCAGTGATCGTACAGTTGAAATAGCTCAGAAAAAAGGGGCAAAAGTTATTAAACAGGCATTCTTAGGAGATGGACCACAGAGAACACACGGTTTGCCTTATTGTAAAAATGATTGGATCTTAAACCTTGATGCAGATGAGTATCTGGATAAAGATGCAGAAGAATTTATATTAAATAAGAAATATCTGGAGGGGAATTTCGATGCTTATAGTTTTAAGGTGAAAAATTTCCTGGCAGATAAACTCATTGATTTCTCAGGATGGTACCCGGACTATAAAGTTCGTTTTTTTAATAAACAAACTGCGCATCCTTCAGATTCAAAAGTGCATCAAAAGATAATAACCCAAAATGAGAAAAAAGTTGCTGTACATATTTTGCATTATGGTTGGGATTCTTTAGATCAGATAATTGCTAAAAAGAATCAATATTCTGGCTGGCACGCACAGCAATTATTCGCTCAGGGTAAAAGAATAAATGCCTTTAAGCCAATTCTTAATGGAACTGTAGCTTTCATACGTTGTTATTTTTTTAAGAAAGGAGTTTTTAATGGAATAGACGGATTGTCTATTGCGATGATTCAGAGTTTTTTCTCTTATATGAAATATACAAAGCTTTTAAAACTTCAAAAAGCAAAAAAATAACTTTCTTTGCTTTTTGAAGTTTTAGAATCGATGAAGTTTTCGAATACATCGCAGCTTCAGGTGTTTTTTTAATAATGAATTTAATGGAGCTGCTCAATTGTCCATATTATTTATATGATAAAATTTCTCTTTATTGAAAGTAAATTTGATTCTATTCAAAAAAATCAGAGGAAATTTTTCTGTTTTTCGTTTGATACTATTTAAGAAATAAGCTGTATCCTTCTTTTTAGTGCCCCATGAATCTTCCCACCAATGAATGCAAATCGTATTTTTGGTAATACAATCTGAAGTGAATTTTTCAAACCATGCAAATGGATAAAAATATTCTGTAGGGAGTAAAAGAACGTTATTAAGATGTTGTTTTTTATAGGTGTTTAAACCATAATTTTTCAAAACGCTGGTTACAATTGGTGGTCCTCCCATTGCATTAAAATGTAATCTTTGCTTACGTTCAGTAGCTTTAATACAATCTAATATAAATGAACTGTTTTTTGCTGCTCCTATTACTGCTGAATTCAACGGGTACTTGTTTTCTAAATTTGTTTGAAAACCAACGAAAGAATCTTCAATAAGTAATTCTTCAAAATTTTTGATAATTTCTATATCAGTATCTAAATAAATTCCACCTTCGGTGTAAATGGAGTATAATCTCATATAATCAGAGATGAATGACCATTTTTTTTGGTTGTATAAAATTCTTAAAAAAGGGAGCTTCTCAAAGGGAGTGTTTGATTCGTCCCATTTTTTTATTTCATAATCTGGAAGTTTATGACTCCATGATTGAATGCATTTTTTTATTACATCGCTATATTCGCCTTTTCCGTACCAACAAAAATGTATTTTTTTGGGAATCATTATTTCGTATTTTAATATGTTAAATTAAGAATGTTTTTATTGTAAATTATATTGTCTCTTTTTAATATCGTAAAAATGAAATCAAAATTTTTGCAATTGAAAATGCCAGAAATGTGAGTAAGTTGCCTTTTTTTAGAATTTTGGGTTAACTATTCACTTTGTTAAAAGAATAGTAAGAAATAATAAAGTTGTTTTTATTATTAAAATTCATGTCCTAAGGCACAAGTCCAGCTTGATATTAGATTTAATAAGGATGTTGTAACTGGTTTTTGATGATACCTGTGTATGTACGAAGGAAAAAAGTATGCGTAAAACGGGAATAACAGTATGTCTCCAAATCCATTTTTTGTTTTTATTGAGGTTTTTATTTTTGAGATAATCCAAAATTACAAATGACGCATTGATTGTCGATTCCAAAAAGGTTCAATAAAAAGCAACAATAAGTTTGAATTTTGGGATAAAAACACATTCAATAAGTTTTTATAATTTCAATATATAGATCAAAAAAGAAACTACGAATTTGAGATTTTGTGGTAATATTTTGTTTATCCCTAAATTGCCTCCCGATTAATTATAATCAGCAGAAATTACAAACAAATAGCAAAAGGAATAGCTAAAAAAAATGTTTGTATAGTTTTTTTATTAAAATTTGGCTAAAAAATATAAAGGTTCCAAGTTCTTATATGCTTTTCGATATGTAAATTTAATTTTCTTACGATTCTAAACCATCAGAACTTGTGTTTTTTTGCTTGATTTACAAAAAAAAGAGCGGTAATTAACCGCTCTTTAAAATAGAATTTTTAAAATTTTTATACAGCCACGTCGTATTCACGAAGCGCATTGTTTAGTGAAGTTTTTAAATCTGTAGATGGTTTGCGGGTTCCAATAATTAAAGCGCATGGAACCTGAAACTCTCCGGCAGCAAACTTTTTGGTATAACTTCCTGGAATTACTACAGAACGTGCAGGTACAAAACCTTTCATTTCAACTGGTTCATCACCGGTTACGTCAATAATTTTTGTTGAAGCAGTTAAACAAACATTGGCACCAAGAACAGCTTCTTTACCAACATGAACACCTTCTACAACAATACAACGAGAACCAATAAAAGCACCGTCTTCGATAATTACCGGAGCAGCTTGCAATGGCTCTAATACGCCACCAATTCCAACACCACCGCTTAAGTGAACATTTTTACCAATTTGTGCACAGCTGCCTACAGTTGCCCATGTGTCAACCATTGTACCTTCGTCTACATAAGCACCAATATTTACATAACTTGGCATCAAAATAACACCGCTGGAAATATAAGCCCCGTAACGAGCAACGGCATTTGGTACAACGCGAATTCCTTTTTCAGCATAACCTCTTTTTAGCAACATTTTATCGTGATATTCGAAAATACCAGATTCCCATGTCTCCATTTTTTGAATTGGGAAATACATTACAACAGCTTTCTTTACCCATTCGTTTACCTGCCACTTATCGCCAACTGGTTCAGCAACACGTAATTTTCCTGCATCGACCAATTCGATAACTTCTCTAATAGCAGTAGTTGTAGCTGTTTCTTGTAATAAAGCTCTGTTTTCCCAAGCTTGTTCAATTATAGTCTGTAAAGAATTCATAAGTTTTAATTTTTGGCAAAGATAATGTATTTGTATAAAAGCAAAAATGTTAAGAGACTTGAAAATGTTATAAATGTAACTTTTTGTTTTTAATTTGATAAATTAAAAAATAATCCATTGAGAAACTTAATTCTAAATAATGAACCAATAAAAGTTTTTTTTAATCAAAATATGACAAAAGTCAGGTTTTGATTTTTTTCTTCTCTATACTTTTGCCGGATTAAATCTGACCAGTCAGAATTTAGTATTACCAAATCCAAAAACATAAAATATAATCTACAAAAATGAATCAAGAGAATCAACTTCGAACTCCGGTGACAGTTATTGATAAAGAAGTTACGTGGGATAAAACACAAGTAATCATGAGTAAAACAAATGCTTTTGGTATTATCGAATATGCCAATGAAGTTTTTGTTGATGTTTGTGGTTATGAAGATTACGAGTTAATGGGTCAGCCACACAATATTATTCGTCATCCGGATATGCCAAAAGTGATTTTTAAAGTATTGTGGGAAAATTTAAAAAACGGAAAAAATTTTCATGCCATTGTAAAAAATTTAGCTAAGTCAGGAAGATACTATTGGGTAATAACAGATTTTGAAATTGCAAGAGATGAAAATGGTGTTATTGTAAATTATTTTGGAAGACGACAAGCGGTTCCGCAAGAAGTTATTGCAATGCATATCGAGCCTTTATATAAAAAGCTACTTCAGATCGAAGCGGCAAGCGGAGTAGAGTTTAGTGAAAAATACCTGATTGGGTTTTTAGAAGAAAAAAAGAGAACTTATGTAGAGTATATTAAGGAATTAATATACGAACATGAAAAGGCGCAATCAAAGTTTGCTAATTATGAAGCGCAGGAAGATGAAGAAGAAGAGGAAAGAGGATTTTTTAGAAGATTATTTAATAGATAAGTTTATTGTATTTTTTATTAGTTTTAAATAGTTGGGTAAATCCGTTTTGAGTTTTCAGGACGGATTTTTTGTATACAATACAGAGAAATCTTAGTTCTAGATTGAACTTAATAGTATGATGCGCAAAAAGTTTACCTTTGTATCCTGTATGTATTATATGTTCATGATATATAATATGTGTTGAAATGTTATTTTGATATAAAATCTAAAAAAAAAATGCCAAGAATTCTCTCTATAGATTACGGACAAAAGCGCACCGGAATCGCCGTTACAGACGAAATGCAAATTATAGCATCAGGTTTAACAACGATTCCTACTGCTACTTTAATAGATTTTCTGAAAGATTATTTTGCGAAAGAAAAAGTCGAAGCTGTCTTAATTGGAGAGCCAAAGCAAATGAATGGTCAGCCTTCGGAAAGTGCTTCGGTTATCAAAGGTTTTGTTACTCATTTTTCGAATATCTTTCCGGATATGAAAGTAGTTCGTATGGATGAGCGCTTTACTTCAAAAATGGCTTTTCAGACTATGATTGATAGCGGACTGAGTAAAAAGCAACGACAAAATAAAGGATTAATTGACGAAATTTCGGCAACAATTATGCTTCAGGATTATCTTTCTTCAAAACGATTTTAAAAATTATATTTAGTCATTGTAATTCAGATTCTTTTTTAGAAAAACATAACTTTTATCATGCAATTTTAGTTTTTTTTTGCAATTATAAAAAGTACCTTTGCACTTTAAAAATTATACAGTCATGCCTAACGAAACAATACGTTCTAATAGTGAAGTAGTACTCATTGGAGCGGGAATTATGAGTGCTACCCTTGGGGTAATTTTAAAAGAATTACAACCTGACATAAAAATTGAAATTTACGAAAGATTAGATGTTGCTGCTGCCGAAAGCTCTGATGCATGGAATAACGCAGGAACAGGACACTCAGCTTTTTGTGAGTTAAATTACACTCCGGAAAAGGCTGACGGAAGTATTGATCCTAAAAAAGCAATAAGTATAGCAGAATCATTCGAGATTTCCCGTCAATTCTGGTCTTATTTAGTGCAGCAAAATAAAGTACCATCTCCTGATAATTTTATAAAAAGTGTTCCTCACATGAGTTTTGTTTGGGGAGAAAAGAATGTCGAGTATCTAAAAAAGAGATTCGAAGCATTACAAAGCAATCCAATTTTCTCTCAAATGGAATTTAGTTCAGATTTTGAGCAATTAAAAAAATGGATGCCACTTGTTATGGAAGGCAGAGAGCCTAATGAAAAATTAGCCGCGACTCACATGGAAATTGGTACCGATGTGAATTTTGGAGCGCTGACCAGAAGCATGTTTAATTATCTGGAAAAATTAGATGGCGTTTCTTTGTACTTTAATCATGAAGTAACAAAACTGAAGCAACGTGAAGATAAATCATGGAGAATTAAAATTACAGATTTAGCTACAGGTCAAAAGCGAAAAGCATATACTAAATTTGTATTCATTGGAGCTGGTGGAGGATCATTGCCATTATTAGAAAAAGCAAATGTACCAGAAGGAAATGGTTACGGAGGTTTTCCTGTAAGCGGACAATGGTTAAAATGTACAAACCCTGAAGTAATTGCAAAACATCAGGCAAAAGTTTACGGAAAAGCAAGCGTTGGAGCACCTCCAATGTCTGTTCCTCATATAGATACCCGCGTAATTGATGGCGAAAAAGCACTTCTTTTTGGTCCTTTTGCCGGATTTTCAACCCGTTTCTTAAAAAATGGTTCTTATTTAGATTTGCCATTATCTATAAAAGCAAACAATTTAATACCAATGCTTTCGGCTGGATATCACAATATTCCGCTTACGAAATATTTAATAGAACAGGTTCGTCAGTCACCAAAAGACAGAATGAAAGCTTTACGCGAATATTTACCAACAGCACGATCTAAAGACTGGAAATTAGAAAGAGCCGGTCAACGTGTACAAGTAATCAAAAAAGACGAAAAAGAAGGAGGGGTTCTGGAATTTGGTACAGAAGTAATTAATACTCATGATGGTACTTTGGCAGTTTTATTAGGAGCTTCTCCAGGAGCATCAACTGCAGTTGCTATTATGTTGGATTTAATTAGCAGATGTTTTACAAGTCAGATTAAAACTCCGGAATGGGAAGCAAAAATGAAAAACATGATTCCTTCTTACGGACAAACATTAAATGATAAACCTGAATTTTTAGCAGAACTTAGAAAACATACTTCTGAAGTTTTAAAGCTTAACAATTAATAATATCCCCAGAAAAATATAAGGGCTTAGTTTTATAAAAACTAAGCCCTTTTTGTAAAATAATCAGTAGTATATTGTTATAAAGATAAAGTTTTAGCTTATAAACAACAGAGGTTTTTTTTAATCCTGACTCGTTTCTTTGAATTCTTTCGTGATTTTTAGAATCTTTTCGGCAAGGTTACTCATCCAGATTAATTGTTCGATTACCATTTGAGCTTCCTGCATTTTAGCCTGACGTGTTTCTTTGTCTAAATCTTCATCTTTTGCCAAACGGGTAAAATTAACGCGTTTCAGTTCTTCAAATTGTAAAATCACATCTTCCTTATCAAAAAAAGGATCGGTAATAATAGACTCATTTCGCAAAATAGCAATAGAATGGTCTAAATTGGCTAAGATTGTTTTTATAATATAATTAAATGATTCTGATGCCGATGTGGTTTGGTGAGACTGAATATAAGTCGATAAAGAGGCCAAAGCCGATAAAATAGAATGATTTAAAACCACCAGTTTATTGACTAATGGCAGTGTTTTTTGTTTTGATTTAGGTTCCTGCATCATACGCTGAAATGAAGTCATTAGATTTCCAATTTCAACAAAAGCATTTTTTCTTGCCAGTCGGTAAGAGGTTGGAACTTCTCCTTTCTTGTTATAAAAATCCGCAATTTCTTTAAGATAATTTCGATTAGCACGAATAGAGTTTTCGATATGAATAGGCGTATTGATAAATTCCCATGCCGGCCATAAAAACTGATTGGCCAAAAAGGCCAAAGTGGCTCCGGCTAAGGTATCCAAAACACGAAACTGAATCACCTCAACAACATCCGGAGTTAAAATTCCGTAAATAAAAACCACATACATCGTGACAAAAGTGGCGCTTATTTTATAATTGATTTGGGTAAATGAAATTCCAAGAAGCATACAAACAATAGATAATATACTTAATGCAACGTGATTCTGGATGACAGATACAATTCCAAAAGCCAGTAATCCTCCCAAAATAGTACCGAAAATCCTGTTATAAGATCGCTCTTTCGTTAAACCATATCCTGGACGCATGATGACAACGATAGTTAATAAAATCCAGTAAACATTTTGAAAAGGTAAAAGCTGTCCAATAATAAAACCTATCAAAATTGTAATGGTCAACCGGATCGAATGTCTGAAAATAGAAGAAGAATAACTCAGATTTTCAATCAAGGTTCGTAACGGATAATATTGTGGTGTTAAGAATTTTTCTAGCTCTTTGTCTTTGTCCTTTAATTTGTAAGATTGCATAGCAAGGGATAAGGCACGCTGAATAATCTTGATTTTGCCTACCTGATTTTTAGCATATTTCAGCATATTGGTAAGCATCAAAACGCCTTCTGCGGCTTCGTCTTTGCCTAAACTTTTTTCATAATCAAAAATGGCAAATTCAAGTGCGTCTAATTCATTTTTTAAATCATTTTTATCTACATAAACCGCAATATGATGAACATTTTTAGAAAGTTTTTTTAAAGTCGAAGCTAATTTGTACGCTACATTTTGATACGTGCGAAGTACCTCTGGATGTTTGTCAAACTTTTCATGAAGTTTGTTGTGATCAAACGAAGTGTATAAAGCCAATTCCTGAATTTCAACTAAAGTAATAAAAACCAAAAGCATTTTTCGGTTCTGGCTTGTTGTTCCGGATGAGTTTTGATTGCCAATCAGCATTTTTCTTAAATCTTCATGAATCAGATTAAGATCAACCTGTATGGCCAGTTGTTTTTCGATGATTTTTTCACGATTCGCTTCAGGGCTCCATAAATCACCTCTTAATTTTAGATATTTTGCCGTTAATTTTATCCCTTCTGCAATTTGTAATTCTATATATTTATAAGGTTGTACAAAATGAAATACCAGTGAAACAATCAGATATAAAATTCCGCCAATAAAAATAAAACCAGAATATTGAAAAGCTTCCCAGCCTGTATGTAAATGTCCAAATGATAATGAAATAGATAATAAAGCAGAGAATGAAACCAATGTAGCACGCTGTCCGTACACAGAAATCATAGAACATAAAAACAACAGAAATCCCAAAAACGGATAAAATAAAAGCGGATATGGATAAGCAAAATTGACTAATAAATTAACACCCGAAACAATAAAAGAAGCAACAATTAATCCTTTTATTTTATGGCTTAGCGAACTCGGGATATCACTGGGATAGGTGTAAAAAGCACCTAAAGCAATAGTAAAACCTATTTCAAAATGTCCTAAAAAATTCAAAATTAAAACAGGAACAACGGAAGCTATGGTTACTTTGGAGGCGTTTAAAAAAGAAGTACTGTTGGTAAATTTTGAGATGCGATCAAACATATTGTGAGGTTTATAAACAAAAGTACGAATTGTACGAATTAATTTGGCATAATTATAGCTGAGATTTTAAGCTGAATGTAAAAAATGATATATAATATAGCTTTCGAATTATTCATTGACTATTTTTTACTATTTTTGCCAGCTGAATTAGGAGAACGAAATTCAGGATTTTCAGTAGATAATACATTAAAATAATACAAATGATTTTACCAATTGTAGGATATGGTGATCCTGTTTTAAGAAAAGTAGGTGAGGCAATTACGCCAGACTATCCAAACTTAAAAGAAACAATAGCAAACATGTATGAAACCATGTATAACGCTTACGGCGTAGGACTTGCCGCACCGCAGGTAGGTATGCCAATCCGTTTGTTTGTTATTGATACAACTCCTTTTAGTGATGACGAAGATTTACCTTCTGAAGAGCAAAAAGATTTAAAAGGTTTTAAGAAAACTTTTATCAATGCTAAAATTGTAAAAGAAGAAGGCGAGGAGTGGAGTTTTAACGAAGGATGTTTAAGTATTCCTGATGTTAGAGAAGATGTGTATAGAAAACCAATCGTTACAATTGAATATTGTGAGGAAGATTTTGTAATGAAAACAGAAGTTTTTGACGGTTTAATTGCGAGAGTAATTCAACACGAATACGATCATATCGAAGGAGTTTTATTTACAGACAAAATTTCATCTTTGAAAAAACGTTTGATTCAAAAGAAATTAAAAAATATTACTGAAGGTAAAACCTCTCAGGAATACCGCATGAAATTTGCGGCAGCTAAAAAAGGGAGATAAGAATTCTAAATCTTTTTTAGAATCAACAAAACATAATAAATCAAATTCTTAATACTAATTTTAATAAACATGAATTTAGAGAAAATTTTAGCCATTTCTGGGAAACCAGGTTTATATGTATTGAAAGTGCAAACTCGTACAGGTTTTGTGGCAGAATCATTATTGGATGGAAAAAAAATTACAGTAAACTTAAAAAGTAACGTAAGTTTATTATCAGAGATTTCAATTTATACTTACGAAGGCGAAAAACCTCTTACAGAAGTAATGCAGCGTATTGCAACTAAGGAGGATAAAGGACAAGCCATTTCTCATAAAGAAGATAACGCTACTTTAACAGCTTATTTTAAAGAAATCTTACCAGAATATGATGAGGAAAGAGTATATCCTTCAGATATTAAAAAAGTATTAAACTGGTACAACACGCTTCAGGCAAAAGGTTTAGTTACAGATTTAGCTCCGGCTGCTGCAGAAACTACAGAAGAAGCTCCGGTTGCCGAAGAAAAACCAAAAAAAGCTCCTGCTGCCAAAAAAGCTAAAGCTAAAAAAGAAGAATAGTAGTTTTCTACATTCAAAATATAATAATCCTGTTAAGATATTTTCTTGACAGGATTTTTTACTTTTACACTATTCGGTGACAACCTAAAAAAAAACAAAAAAATGAGTAAAGAACTTCAGCTAAAAGCCTTCGAAAGATTATTAATTATCATGGATGAACTTCGTGAACAATGTCCGTGGGATAAAAAACAAACCCTTCAAACCCTTAGACATCTGACGATCGAAGAAACTTATGAGTTAGGAGATGCTATTTTGGATAATGATTTGGATGAAGTTAAAAAAGAATTAGGTGATTTGCTGTTACATATTGTTTTTTATGCTAAAATAGGCTCTGAAACGGGCGATTTTGATATGGCCGATGTTTGCAATGAGATCTGTGATAAATTAATTCACCGTCATCCTCATATTTACAGTGATACAAAAGTAAAAGATGAAGAAGAAGTTAAACAAAACTGGGAAAAGTTAAAACTAAAAGAAGGTAAAAAATCAGTTTTAGAAGGAGTTCCAAGAAGTTTACCGGCACTAGTAAAAGCAAGCCGAATCCAGGATAAAGTAAAAGGTGTGGGCTTTGACTGGGAAGAACCACAGCAGGTTTGGGATAAAGTACAGGAAGAACTTGAAGAATTGCAAGTCGAAGTAAAATCAGGTGATCAGGATAAAATAGAAGCGGAATTTGGCGATGTTTTGTTCTCGATGATTAATTACGCCCGATTTTTGAACGTAAATCCCGAAGATGCTTTAGAGCGCACCAATAAGAAATTCATTAAGCGTTTTCAATATCTGGAAAGTAAGGCTGGAGAATTAGGAAAGCCTTTAATGGATATGACTCTTGCCGAAATGGATGTATTTTGGAACGAAGCTAAAAAGCTGTAATTATTCAGCTATTTTTTTGAGTGCTTTTATATCTTTCAGTTTAATTTTTTTCCCTACTAATTCTATCAGTCCCAGTTTATTGAAATCAGATAATAATCTAATACAGCTTTCTGTGGCAGTACCAATAATTCCGGCTAATTCTTCTCGGGTTAGCTGGACTTTTAAAGTTTTATCTTCGTTTTCACCAAAAGCATCATCCAGATGAAGTAAGGTTTCTGCCAAACGTTGTTTTACCGTTTTTTGAACTAAGGCAATTTTATCGTTCTCAGATTCTTTTAAATCTTCGCAAACAGACTGCATCAGATTCAAAGAGAATTGATTGTTATTATTGAAAAAATGAATGATTTCGGATTTTGGAATAAAACAAACCTCCATATCAGCAATTGCTTTTGCTGATAAATTTGCCGGCTCATTGCTAATCATAGAGCGTTGTCCTAAAAGCTCACCAGATTTTACCAGTTTTACGATTTGATCTTTTCCGTTGGCGCTTAATTTAGAAAGTTTTCCAACTCCGTCTTTAACACAAAAAACACCATTGGTAACTTCACCTTCTTCAAAAATAGCTTCGCCTTTTTTAATTGTATAAGTTGTTTTGCTATTGGCCAGTTTTATAACCTCATCTTTGTTAAGTGCTTTTAATGAAGAAAGCTGCCTTACGATACATTGATCACATTTATTCATAGCAAAAGTAATTTATTGCAAAATTAACCAATATTGCGGTTCGGCGGTAGTTTTATTACTTAAAAAATACAGAAAAAACATAATAATGTATTCTGATGGTTTTATTTGCTTAATTTAGAATTCGATTTCATTACAACATGATAAATGTCATAGTTATAATCGCTGCATATTTTGAATATTTGTTGGATTAAAAAAGCAAATTATGAGTGAGGAGAGTTGTTTTCATTGTGGATTAGCTATTCCAAAAAATGAAGAAATCAATTTTGATGCAAAAAAGTTTTGTTGTACAGGTTGTAAAACAGTTTACGAAATTTTTAGTCTCAATGATCTGACCTGTTATTATGATTTTGAAAAATCGCCAGGTGCTACTCCGCAAGATATAAAAGGGAAATATGATTTTCTGGAAAACGAAACCATACTCTCAAAAGTTTTGGAATTTCAGGAAGGCAATACTGCAATCGTTTCATTAAATATTCCGCATATTCATTGTAGTTCCTGCATCTGGATTCTGGAGAATCTTAATCGTCTGCAATCAGGAATAAGCGCATCGCAAGTTAATTTTCCGGAAAAGAAAGTTCGAATTACCTACAATTCAGATATTGTATCTCTAAAAACAATTGTTTATTTATTAAGCTCAATTGGTTATGAGCCTTATATAAGTTTAGAAAACTACGAAACCGGAAAAAATAAAGTCGACAGAAGTTTAACTTATAAACTTGGTGTTGCTTTTTTTTGTTTTGGAAACATTATGCTGTTATCTTTTCCTGAATACTTTGAGATCAAAGAGTTTTGGCTTGATAATTACAAACCCTTTTTTAGATGGCTAATTTTCCTTTTAGCATTACCAAGTTTTCTGTATTCTGCAAGCGGTTATTATGTTTCGGCCTATAAAAGTATAAAATCTAAAATGCTAAATATTGACATTCCTATTGCTTTGGGGATTGTCGTAATGTTTATTCGAAGTACTTTCGATATTGTCATGAACTACGGATCTGGTTTTTTTGACAGTTTAGCGGGATTGGTTTTCTTTATGCTTCTCGGAAAAATGTTTCAAATTAAAACCTATAGTTTTTTAAGTTTTGAAAGAGATTTTAAATCCTATTTTCCAATTGCAGTTACCCGAATCAATTCTAATACTTCAGAAGAAAGTGTTCCTATTTATGATGTTTTAAAAGGCGACAGATTGTTAATTAGAAATCAGGAGCTAATTCCGGTTGATGGTATTTTAATTAGTGAAAAAGCAGAGATTGATTATAGTTTCGTAACCGGAGAAGCAGTTCCGATTACTAAAAAATCCGGTGATAAATTATTCGCAGGCGGAAAACAAATTGGTAAAGTGATCGAAATGGAAGTCCTTCATTCTGTATCACAAAGTTATCTGACTCAATTGTGGAGCAATGAAATTTTTCAGAAAAATGTAGAGCAAAAACACAAAACAATTACCGATAAAATCAGTCGTTATTTTACACCTATATTGTTATTGATTGCTTTTGCAGGATTTGGTTATTGGATATTTATAGATGCAAATATTGCTTTTAATGTTTTTACGGCTGTTTTAATCGTAGCGTGTCCTTGTGCGCTTGCTCTTACGGCTCCTTTTACATTTGGAAATATCCTGAGAATTATGGGAAAACAAAAAATGTATCTCAAAAATGCTTTGGTTATAGAACAATTGGCTAAAGTTGATACTATCGTTTTTGATAAAACAGGAACAATTACGACCAATAAAAAATCGAATATTGCATACGAAGGTGATGCACTTTCTGAGGAAAATTATGTATTGATAAAAAATGTTCTTCGCGCTTCAAATCATCCTTTGAGTCGTATGTTGTATGATTTTCTTCCGGAATCAAAAAGAATTAAAATAGATGATTTTCAAGAAATAACAGGAAAAGGAATTCTGGCTTCTTTTGAAGATAAAACTATAAAAATAGGTTCAGCTTCATTTGTTGAAAGTCCAGAAATGAATTTTTCTGAAATGGAAAAAACCGCACTTCATATTAAGATCAATGATGTTTATTATGGAAGATTTAGTTTTCAGAACCAATATAGAGATGGTCTTGCAGCGTTATTTTTATCATTAAGTAAAAACTACCAGATAAAAGTTCTTTCAGGAGATAATGATGGAGAGCGAACGAACCTTGAAACAATTCTGCCAGCAGGAACAGAACTTGTCTTTAATCAAAAACCGGAACAAAAACTGGAGTTTATTAAAAAACTTCAGGAAAAAGGACAGAATGTAATGATGGTGGGCGATGGCTTAAATGATGCCGGCGCATTGGCACAAAGCAACGTTGGTATTTCTATTTCAGAAAACGTAAATGTATTTTCTCCGGCCTGTGATGCCATACTGGATGCAAGCGAGTTTTCGAGATTAAACTATTTTTTGAAATTGTCTCATAAGTCAATTACGATCATTAAAATGAGTTTTGTTTTATCATTGCTTTATAATGTGGTTGGACTCACTTTTGCTGTTACAGGAAACTTACTTCCGTTAGTAGCCGCTATCATTATGCCATTAAGTACAATTACTATTGTGAGTTTTGTTACTTTGATGTCTAACTATTTCAGTAATAGAAATTTAAAATGATTGTGAAGAAAGTAAATTTTTTTTCTTTAAATTTAGTATAACCCTTTTAGTATGATAATTATCATATTTTCACCGCCTTTAAACTAGTAATTTTGTTAACATAAAATTAAGGTATGAGTGTTATTTATCTATTAATTTCAGTAAGTATTTTCGTAGCAATAGGATTCTTCATCGCTTTTATTGTAGCTGTTAAATCAGGACAATATGATGATGATTATACGCCATCTGTCAGGATGCTTTTTGACGATGAAACCAAAATTACTCCTCAGAATAATAATTCACCAACCGAAGAAAAACAAGTATAATTATGGAAATGGAACAGTTTTACTACGACAACAAAATTGTAAAAAAATTCATTTACGCCACTATCCTTTTTGGAGTAGTGGGTATGTTAGTGGGGCTAACCTTAGCGGTTATGTACCTTTTTCCCAACATGACAGATGGGATTTCATGGCTTAGTTATGGTCGATTAAGACCTTTACACACCAATGCGGTAATTTTTGCCTTTGTTGGAAATGCCTTTTTTGCGGGTATGTATTATTCGCTGCAGCGATTGCTAAAAGCCAGAATGTTTAGTGACTTTTTGAGTAATTTACATTTTTGGGGATGGCAGCTTATTATTGTCGCAGCTGCAATTACATTACCATTAGGATATACTTCATCAAAAGAGTATGCCGAGCTGGAATGGCCAATTGATATTGCTATTGCACTTATTTGGGTAGTAATGGGAATTAATATGATTGGTACCATGCTGCGTCGTAGAGAAAGACATTTGTATGTAGCAATTTGGTTTTACATTGCCACATTTGTTACCGTTGCGGTATTGCATATTTTTAATAATATAGAATTACCGGTTTCAGCTTTAAAAAGTTATTCTGTATATGCGGGAGTACAAGATGCATTGGTGCAATGGTGGTATGGGCATAATGCCGTAGCATTTTTCTTAACAACACCATTTTTAGGATTAATGTATTACTTTATTCCAAAAGTAGCCAACCGTCCTATATATTCTTATAGATTATCTATTATTCACTTTTGGTCTTTGATCTTTATTTATATCTGGGCAGGACCACACCACTTATTGTATTCTGCTTTACCAAACTGGGCTCAGAATTTAGGGGTTGCATTTTCTGTAATGCTAATTGCTCCGTCCTGGGGAGGTATGATCAACGGACTTTTAACGTTAAGAGGCGCGTGGGACAAAGTTCGTGAAGAACCGGTTTTAAAATTCTTTGTAGTAGCAATTACTGGTTACGGAATGGCAACTTTTGAAGGACCAATGCTTTCTCTAAAAAATGTAAATGCTATTGCGCACTATACAGACTGGATTATTGCTCACGTACACGTTGGTGCATTGGCCTGGAACGGATTTATGTCTTTTGGTATGATTTATTGGTTGATTCCAAGAATGACAAAGTCTGCATTATTCTCTAAAAAATTAGCCAATTTCCATTTCTGGATTGGTACTTTAGGAATTATCATCTATACAATTCCGTTATACGTAGCTGGTTTTCAACAAGCTTCAATGTGGAAACAATTTAATACTGATGGAACCTTAACGTATGGTAACTTCCTTGAAACGGTAACCGCTATTATGCCAATGTATTGGATGAGAGCTGTTGGTGGTACTTTGTATCTTATTGGAATGCTAACATTGGTTTATAATATCATTATGACCGTAAGAGCAGGAAATACTATCGAAGACGAATTGGCTCAGGCTCCGGCTTTAAAAAAAATAAACAGTACCAGACTAAGTGGCGAAAAATTCCATTCATGGTTAGAAAGAAAACCAATTCAGTTAACCATTCTGGCAACCATTGCGATTTTAATTGGAGGTATTATACAAATTGTACCCACTATTATGGTTAAATCTAATATTCCAACCATTTCAAGTGTAAAACCATATACACCTTTAGAACTTGAAGGACGTGATTTATATATCAGAGAAGGCTGTGTAGGGTGTCACTCACAATCTGTGCGTCCGTTTAGAAGTGAAGTAGAGCGTTACGGGCCACAATCTAAAGCAGGAGAGTTTGTATATGATCATCCATTTTTATGGGGATCAAAACGAACAGGTCCGGATTTATTAAGAGTAGGAGGAAAATATAATGATAACTGGCACTTTAATCATATGTGGAATCCGCAAAGTACTTCTGCAGGATCAATAATGCCAGGATACAAATGGCTGTTTGATAATAAGCCAATGGATGTTTCGTTGACTCAGAAAAAAATGCAGGCCATGATTACACTTGGAGTTCCTTATACTCAGGATGATGTTGCAAATGCACAAAAAACGATGAGAGCTCAGGCACTTAAGATAGAAAAAAGCTTAGAAAATGACCCTGATTATGTGAAGAGTTATGAAGACAGCAAGAAAAAAGCAGCAGCAAAAGGTGAAAAATTCGTGCCAATGAACGAAAGAGAGATTGTGGCTTTGATTGCTTACATACAAAGACTTGGTACTGATATTAAGGTAAAAGAAACTTCTAAATAACAGCATTATGTTTGAACAAATAAAACACAACATGGAAACCATATCGGGTATAGAAGTTTACCCGATTATTTCTCTCTTGATTTTCTTTTTCTTTTTCGTAGGATTAGCCTTTTGGGTATTCTCTTATAAAAAAGATAAAATTGATGAAATGAGCCAGATCCCTTTAGAAGAAGGAAGTATTATAATTTCAAAAGATAGATAAAATGAAAAAGTTTTTCCCAGTATATGTTAGAGTACCGTTGATTTTCTTCATCGTTTTTGCTTTGATGGAATATTTTATTGACTCGGGCGACAGACCTGCTTTTATAAAATATCCAATGGTATCTGTCTTTTTGTTTGTCTTCCTGTTTATCATAATTGCTATCGAAGTTACACTAAGTGCAGTAAATAGAGTGATGTACCAGTTATTATCACCGGAAGAAAAGGCAAAATTAGAATATGAAAATAGTTTAAGCCTTAAAGAAAGCGCCTGGTTTAAAAACCTCATGCATAAGCTTACCAAAACACAACCAATTGAAAAAGAAGGAGATCTTTTGATGGATCATGATTATGACGGAATCAAGGAACTCGATAATAATTTACCACCATGGTGGGTTTATTTATTCTACATCTGTATCATTTTTGGTGTAATCTATGTGGCACGTTATGAATTATTTGGTGGCGATAATCAGGAAACAGAACTTAAAAAAGAAATGGCTCAGGCAAAGATTGATGTCGAAGAATATCTTAAAACAGCACCTGATTTAATGGATGAGAAAACAGTTGTTTTGTTAACAGATGCACCAAGTCTGGCAGCAGGAAAAGAAATCTTTACTACAAACTGTGCAGCCTGTCACAGAGCAGATGCAGGAGGCCAGATTGGTCCAAATTTAACAGATGATCATTGGATTTTAGGTGGTGGAATTAAAAATGTATTTCACACCATTACCAACGGAGGACGTGATGGAAAAGGAATGGTTTCCTGGAAAACAAATGGTATGAAACCAAAAGAAATTCAGAAAGTAGCTAGTTACATCTTGTCATTGCAAGGAAGTAATCCAAAAGATCCAAAAGCACCTGAAGGTGAAATTTGGGTCGATGATAGCGCTCCTAAAAAAGATGGAGCTGCAAAAACAGAAAAAGATACCACAGAAGTTAAAAAATAATTAGAATATCATGTCAAATTTACCAGATGAAGCTTTTAGAGATACCATTGGAACTATAGATGAAGGTGGAAACAGGAAATTTATTTTCCCAAAGAAACCGTCTGGTAAATTTTATAATTACCGAAAAATTGTCAGCTATATTTTATTGACCATTTTAATTGTAAATCCGTTTATTAAAGTAAACGGAAACCAATTTATGATGTTCAATATATTAGAACGTCGATTTAATATTTTTGGATTTCCTTTTTGGCCCCAGGATTTCTACCTATTTGTAATTTCAATGCTTGTTGGTGTTGTCTTTGTAATTTTATTTACCGTTGTTTTCGGAAGAATTTTTTGCGGGTGGATATGCCCGCAAACTATTTTTCTCGAAATGGTTTTTCGTCGAATTGAATATTGGATTGATGGAGACCGCGGTGCACAATCCCGATTAGCCAGACAGGAATGGAATGCAGAGAAACTCAGAAAAAGATTTATTAAGTGGACTATTTTCTTTCTGATTTCTTTTGGTATTGCCAATGTTTTTCTGGCGTATCTGGTGGGTAGTGATTCATTGTTTTTAATGGTAGAACAAGGCCCCGTCGAGCAGGCAAGTAATTTTATTGCCCTTCTTATTTTTACCGGAGTTTTTTATTTTGTTTTTGTATGGTTTCGTGAACAGGTTTGTATTATTGCGTGCCCTTACGGAAGATTACAAGGCGTTCTTTTAGATAATAAATCGATTAATGTGGCGTATGATTTTGTACGCGGCGAAAAAGAAAAAGGACGAGCTAAATTTAATAAAAAAGAAGACAGAGCTGTAACAGGAAAAGGAGATTGTATAGATTGCCTTCAGTGTGTTCATGTTTGCCCAATGGGAATCGATATTAGAAATGGAACTCAGTTAGAATGTACAAATTGTACAGCCTGTATTGATGAATGCGACAATATAATGGAAACTGTAGGATTGCCAAAAGGGCTTATTCGTTACGCTTCTGAAGATGAAATTGCAAAAAAAGAACCTTTTAAGTTTACCACAAGAATGAAAGGTTACACAGCAGTATTGTTTATTTTGCTGAGTGTTTTTGTTGGAATGTTATTTTTAAGAACAGATGTTCAGGCTGTTGTTTTACGATTACCGGGACAGCTTTTTCAGCATAAAGGAGATAAAATCAGCAACGTTTACACGTATAAGATTGTCAACAAAACAATGAAAGATTATAACGATATTCATTTTGAATTAATCGATCAAAAAGGTGAAATTAAAAATGTTGGAAAACAGCATTTTAAAGTAGCAAAAGAAGGTATCTCACAAGGAACATTATTTATAGAAATAAAAGAAGTCTTATTAGAAAGCGATAAAACCAATGTGAAAATTGGAGTTTATAACGGCAAAGAACTTCTCGAGACTACTAACACAAATTTCTTAGGACCACGAAGTTTTAATTAAAATATATTATAATGAATCGCCACAAACAAAACTTTGTAAAACAAATAACGAAAAGGCGATAACATATTTGAACACTAACAAATAAAATTTACAAATATGAAAATTAATTGGGGAACCGGAATAGTCATTGCATTTGCGCTTTTTATGAGCTTTATTTTATATTTTGTTTTTGAAGTCCAGTCAAATACTAAATATGACAATGATTTAGTTGTAGAAGAATATTACAAACATGATTCTCACTTTCAGGACGAAATGGCGAGAATTCAGAACGCACACGATTTACAGCATAAACCTTCAATTAAACTGGAGAAGGATGGTGTAAAAGTAACTTTTCCTGCCTCATTTGAAAGTGACAAAGTAAATGGGAACATTTTGTTGTACCGACCATCAAATAAAAAATTTGATTTTAATACTCAAATTGCTTTAACCAACTCATCATTAATTATACCTCAGAAAAAACTAATCAAAGGGCGTTGGGATGTTAATATGGAATGGCAATACGAAGGCAAAAAATTCTTAACTAAAGAAGTTATTTACGTAAATTAATAAAAAATGCTAATTTCTGCTTTTATATTGGGTCTTATCAGCAGCCTGCATTGTGTTGGAATGTGTGGTCCAATTGCTATGATGCTTCCGGTTGATCATCAAAATGAAGTTAAAAAAGTAACTCAGATTATTACTTATCATTTAGGAAGATTAACCGCTTATTCTACAATTGGCTTAATCTTCGGACTATTAGGAAGGGGTTTCTTTTTGGCCGGAATGCAGCAAAAAATGTCAATTTTTGTTGGAATTGCAATGATAATCGTCGTTTTAATACCCGAAAAAATATTTGCTAAATATAATTTCTCTAAACCTGTTTACAAGGTAATCTCAAATATAAAATCAATTTTAGGCAGCCAGTTTAAAAAGAAAAGCTATAAATCTCTTTTTACGATAGGTTTATTAAATGGCTTTTTGCCATGCGGAATGGTTTATGTAGCCTTGTTTGGTGCAATAGCTATGCAAAGCGCAGGTTTTGGCGTACTCTATATGTTATTATATGGATTAGGAACTATTCCGTTAATGACAATTGTAGTTTACATTCATTCATTACTGAAATTGCCATTTCGAAATAAAATTCAAAAGGCAATTCCTTATGTTGCGGTAGTAATTGGGGTATTGTTTATTTTGAGAGGTTTAGGTTTAGGAATTCCTTATCTTTCTCCTTCTAATATGAGTTTGTTTGTTCAGTCATCTCCTAACTGTCATTAAACAGTCATAGAAAACAGATTCGTTTCGGGAGATTTTCTTTTTAGATGCAAATCAAAAGCCATACAAATGTTACGTACAAAAGGTCTTCCGGCTTCGGTAATTTTTATTTTATTTTCTTCTATAACAATTAATCCGTCTTTTTTAATTTCTTCAAGATCTGCTAGTACACTCGGAATTTCTTTAAAGTAAAACGTTTCATCGCTCCAGGAAGTTTCAAATTCACAAGTCAGGTTCAGTATATGTTTTCTGATAATTAAATCTTCATTATTTAGAATATGACCTTTTACAACAGGCAGTTTATCCCATTCTAATAACTGATAATAATCTTCGAGGTTCTTTGTATTTTGAGCAAAACTATACCAGCTGTCACTTATCGAAGAAACACCTAAACCAATCATTAATTGGGTTTTTGAGGCGCTGTATCCCATAAAGTTTCGATGTAATTTTTGATTTTGGGCGGCTTTAAACAAGCTGTCAGATTCTAAAGCAAAATGATCCATCCCAATTTCATGATATCCATTTTTAGAAAGCAGCTGTTTTCCAATTTCATAAAGCTTTCTTTTTTCAGCATCTTTTGGAAGATTTTCATCATTAAAGCCACGCTGGCCATTTCCTTTTATCCAGGGTACATGCGCATAGCTGTAAAATGCCAATCGATCCGGTTTTAATGAATTTGTTTTTTCAACCGTATCAATTACATCAGCGAGTGTCTGAAATGGTAATCCAAATATAATGTCGTGTCCAATAGATTTATAACCAATTTCTTTGGCCCAAAAAGTAACTTTTGCAACATTATGAAAAGGTTGTATGCGATTAATTGCTTTTTGAACTTTTTCAGCGTAATCCTGAACACCAAAACTTACTCGGCGAAAGCCAAGATCATACAGTTTTCTTAGCTGTTCATAAGTAGTGTTGTTTGGGTGTCCTTCAAAACTAAATTCATAGTTCTCGGCTTTATTGGCAAAAGAAAAAATACCATTTATTAATTGTTCTAAGTTTTCTTTTGCAAAGAAAGTTGGAGTTCCGCCTCCAAGGTGTATTTCTTTTATTAAAGGTCTTTGAGGGAGAACTTTACAATATAAACTCCACTCTTTTATAAGTGCTTTTATATATGTTTCTTCTACCGAATGATTTTTTGTAATGCGTTTGTTGCATCCGCAAAAAGTACACATACTTTCGCAAAAAGGCAGATGTATGTATAAGCTAATCCCGCTTTGAGAATTACTTTCAGAAAATGCTTTCTGGAATGAAGTTATCCATTTTTGTTCTGTGAATTCACTTTCATTCCAATACGGAACGGTTGGATAACTTGTATATCTGGGACCGGGAACATTGTATTTTTGGGTAAGTGATATTTTCATAAAAGTACATTTTTGAACAAATCAAAATTAGAGTATCGATTGGCAATATAAAATGACAAATATCATGTAATAAAAAAAAGAGACCCAAAATGAGCCTCTTTTACTTGAATTAAATAACTAACATTAAATAGAATCCTGAATGATTTTAAGCCATTTTTTAGCAAACATATGATCCTGATAAGCGCTTATTTGTTTAATGCGGTCATCATCGAAATCATAGAATGGGATTGTAATTTTTTTAGAAGTCTTTTTATCCTGAAATTCAAAATCAATTTTGACGATCGTGTCTGAAGGACTTTCGGTGGTCAGAACTAATTTGGCTGAAGAAACACTTTTTAAATCTAAATATGTTGATTCTTGCTGATTTGGATTAAAATTCATCAAGATAAATCGTCTGTCTTTTTGATCTATCGTAAGCGTTTTATTGCTTTGCGATTCTGTTAAATTGAAATTTTCCGGATGCGTTGGGTTAAATTTCTTTTTGATATTTAAAATTTTTGACTTGTTTGCAGCGCTCGATCGTGCAGAAAAATAAACAGGAATGGCTACTATGATCGCAATCACAATACCAATAATGGTTACACTTGTTTCCATTTTGTTTTTAAAATTTGATAGATTATTATGAAATAAAATAATAAGCCGCTTTTAAACTAAAAGCAGTTTATAGTTGTGAAAGAATATGAATTCTTTTCACTAAAATTGCATGAAATTACTACCAGAAAAAATGGAAGGGGTAGAGCATTAAAAGAACCTTTTTGCTCTGTGTTGCAAATTGATTTGCAAAGTTTGATGTTGAAGTTATTGCCTGATGCTGAGGTACAATAAGTAATAAAGAGTCGAACCATTTGATTAAACCTGGCTGACTTGTTTTGATATTGCCTATAAGCTGATATCCTGACTGAGGCTGAATAAAGGCCAGCGAATCGGAATGATCTACAGAAAAATTGGTATCGCTTTTTTTCGTTTCAATTTTTTGTACAGAAACTCCGTTTGCCTGGCAGGCAAAAAAAGCAATGATCAAAAGTGATACAAAAATAATCGTTTTACGAATCCAATCCATGGTCGCGAATTTAATTCATAAAAGACAATTAAAGAAATTTTAAAGAATTAATTAACTTTTAAATTGTAGTTATTATTTTATCCTCAACATTTAATAATTATGGTTGAGGATAAAACAAGGTTATTGTTGCATTTTGAAATAATAATCAGCCGAATGTTTGCCGCTTCCGTAAAATAAAAAGAACACACAAACTAATAGAACTACGATTGCCAAAACTAGGCTTTCAGAGTGCATGTGTCCCATAAAATTGATAAGAACTGCCCCAAAAAGAATTGGTAATTGAGCCGCAATTGCCCAACGGGTAAGTAGTCCAAAAACAATCATAATACCGCCAATCATGTGGGCCGGCGCGATATAATGCAAAAGAAACATTCCGCCTCCGTACTGATCAATTGGAGAAATTAAATCATGTAGATATTGTGCGTTAGTTACAAACGAAACCCCTTTCATAAATAAAAAAACACCCAATATAATACGTACTAAATCTACAGGTAAATAAGTGTGCGCATTTGCCCATTTATTCAAGCTTTTTACATTTTCCATGATACTACGTTATTAAAAATTATACATAAAGTTACTAATTTTTAATGATATATGTATTTTTAAGTATCTGAAAATAAGTTTTTTACTTTTTATTTAACAATATGCTGAGAATTTTAAAAACCTAAACCTGAATAACACCTAAATTAAATGGTTTTTGAATCGGAGCATGATTTGCAGCCTCAATTCCCATAGAGATCCATTTGCGGGTATCTAAAGGATCGATAATAGCATCTGTCCATAATCTTGATGCAGCATAATAAGGAGAAGTTTGCTCGTCGTATCGGGCTTTTATTTTAGCAAATAGCTCACTTTCTTTGGCCTCGTCTACGATTTCTCCTTTCGCTTTAAGCGAAGAAGCTTCAATTTGTGCTAAAACTTTTGCTGCCTGGGTTCCGCCCATAACAGCAAGTTCTGCACTTGGCCATGCAAAAATTAATCTCGGATCGTATGCTTTTCCGCACATTGCATAATTTCCTGCGCCATAAGAGTTGCCCACAATCACGGTAAATTTTGGAACTACAGAATTACTAACAGCATTCACCATTTTAGCACCGTCTTTTATGATTCCGCCATGTTCAGATTTTGAGCCTACCATAAAACCGGTAACATCCTGCAAAAACACCAAAGGAATTTTTTTCTGATTACAATTGGCAATAAAACGGGTTGCTTTATCAGCACTATCAGAATAAATAACACCGCCAAACTGCATTTCGCCTTTTTTGGTTTTAACTACTTTTCGCTGATTGGCTACAATACCAACAGCCCAGCCGTCAATTCTGGCATAACCTGTAATAATGGTCTGACCGTAGCCATCTTTGTAAGCTTCAAATTCTGAATTATCTACCAAACGATTGATGATTTCCATCATATCATATTGCTCATTTCTGGCTTTTGGTAGAATTCCGTAAATATCTTTTGGTTCCAAAGCAGGTTTTTCAGCTTTAATTCGGCTATAACCCGCTTTGTCGTAATCGCCTATTTTGTCAACAATATTTTTAATTTTATCTAAAGCATCTTTATCATCTTTTGCTTTATAATCAGTAACTCCGGAGATTTCGCAATGCGTTGTAGCGCCTCCTAAAGTTTCATTATCAATAGTTTCTCCAATAGCTGCTTTTACTAAATAACTTCCGGCAAGAAAAATGCTTCCGGTTTTATCTACAATCAAAGCCTCATCGCTCATGATAGGTAAATAGGCCCCACCGGCAACACAACTGCCCATGACAGCAGCAATTTGAGTGATTCCCATGCTGCTCATTTGTGCATTATTTCTAAAGATTCGGCCAAAGTGCTCTTTATCAGGAAAAATTTCATCCTGCATTGGAAGATAAACACCAGCACTGTCTACTAAATAAATAATAGGTAATCTATTTTCCATTGCAATTTCCTGTGCACGCAGGTTTTTCTTTCCTGTTATAGGAAACCAGGCACCTGCTTTTACTGTAGCGTCGTTGGCAACCACAATACATTGTTTGCCTCTTATATATCCTATTTTGATAACAACACCGCCAGAAGGACAGCCTCCATGTTCTGCATACATTCCGTCTCCGGCAAATCCTCCAATTTCAATACTTTTAGAACCTTCATCCAGCAAATATGCAATTCTTTCACGCGCAGTCATTTTGCCTTCGGCATGTAGTTTTTGAATGCGTTTTTCGCCTCCGCCTAATTTTATTTTGGCAAATTTTTGAATTAAGTCAGAAAGTAATAATTTATTGTGATCTTCGTTTTTATTGAAGTTTAAATCCATGATATATTGTTGTTTTTTCAAAATAGTGTTGGCTAATTTACAAAATCAATTGAAACCCACATAATAAAATATTTTCTTAGATATTATAAAAAGTAATTAACGATGTTTTAAAAATAATATAGGTTTAATGAGAAATAAATGAATTTATAGATTTTATTAATCCAATTTTTGTGATTGATGAGTCAAAGACAAAATGTGTTTTAAATGACATTTTTTACTTTAAATTTGTTGTTTCATACCAATTAGTATTTTATATGTCTAAAGCTGCGAATACCCGACTTACAATTCTTCATAAAGCATTTGAATTAATATATTCAAAAGGATATCAAACAACAAGTATTGATGATATTATTGCAACTACACAAGTTACAAAAGGTGCATTTTATTACCATTTTAAGACCAAAGATGAAATGGGAATTGCGATTATTGAGGAGATCTTAAAGCCTGTAATGCTGGAAAGTTTTATAAAGCCTATTGAAAACTCACTTAACCCTTCTGAGGATTTGTACAATATGATCTCTTATTTACTTCTTGAAGATCCTTTTTTACAGATAAGGTATGGTTGCCCTGTTGGAAATTTAACGCAGGAAATGACACCTTGGAATAATCAGTTTAGTGACGCTTTGTTAAAATTAATTAATCAATGGAAGCAAACTATTGAAAAAACGATTTTAAATGCTCAGAGCTCTGGCTTGATTAAAAAAGAAGTTATTGGAGAACAAGTAGCTTTTTTTGTGATGTCAGGATATTGGGGAATACGAAATTTTGGTAAAATTCAGAATAATAATTCGTGCTATATTATTTATTTAAAAGAACTTAGGAGTTATTTGAATAATTTGAAATAAATTTTAATATTAAAACATACTAACTAGTATGTTTTTTGAATATATTTGCATTGTCTTAAATTTTAGAACAATGTATACAACGCTATTATTTTGCCATTCGATTTTACGGTGGTTTGTTTTAGGAAGTTTATTCTACTCGGTTTTTGTAGCTTATAGAGGTTATTCGCTGCAATTATCTTTCACTAAAAAAGATAATTCCATACGTCATTGGACGGCAACTATTGCTCATATACAATTGATTTTTGGAATATTAATTTATGTACAAAGTTCGATTGTGAAATATTTTTGGGCAAATTCTGCAACTGCTATTCAAAATATTGATGCCGTTTTTTTTGGATTAATTCACATTTTGTTAATGCTGGTTTCGATTATCTTAATAACAATTGGTTCGGCTTTGGCAAAAAGGAAACAAAGTGATCGCGATAAATTTGAAACTATGTTATTTTGGTTTTCTATCGCATTAATAATCATTTTCATTGCAATTCCGTGGCCATTTTCATTTCTCGCAAACCGACCTTATTATAGATAATTATGAAAAACTTATTACAAACCAATACTGGACGATTACGAATCATTGGATTTTTGGAAGGAACCTCTCTTTTAATCTTACTTTTTATAGCAATGCCTATGAAGTATCTATTTGAAATGCCTTTTTTAACAAGACCTATAGGAACCATCCACGGCGCTTTATTTCTACTTTTTATTTTTAATACTTTGAGTGTTGGTGTAGAGCAAAACTGGAATTTTAAAGACACGACCTGGAAAGTACTTTTGGCATGTGTTATTCCGTTTGGAACTTTCTATATTGATTCTATAATTTTAAGCAAAATTAAAAACCAGCAATAACTATGATTTTTGTATTTAAAACAAATGTTGATAGTATATCAAAAGTAAAAAAGATTGCTCCTAAATTGAATCGGTTATTTCCTAATTCTAAATGGAATTTTGATTTGGAAGATTGTGATAATATTTTACGATTTGAGTGTAGTGATAATATTATCGAAAAAGTGATTTTTTTAATGAAAGTGGTAGGCTTTGAGTGCGAGGTTTTATAAAACAAAAAAAACAGAAGCTTGCTTCTGTTTTTTTTATATTATGTATGTGATTTTATTTTTTTGAATCACAAACCATTCGTTTTAAAATTGCCCATTGTTTTAATGCATCTCGTGCTTCGACAGCAGGATAACCAAGCATTGTTTTTCCTGCAGGTATATCACCAACTACACCTGAACCTGCACCAACAATAGCACCATCGCCAATTGTAGTGTGATCTTTTATTGAGGCGCTTCCGCCAATAATTACACCGTTTCCTAATGTTACAGAACCGGCTAAACCGCTATTTCCGGCCATGATGCAAAATTTGCCTAGTTTACTGTTGTGTCCAATTTGAACTAAATTGTCAATTTTACATCCATCACCAAGAACTGTTGAGCTAAATTTACCACGGTCTACACAAGAATTTGCTCCAATTTCGACTCCATTTCCAATAATAACATTTCCGATTTGTGGAATTTTCACTAAACCTTTTTCACTACAAGGACGGAATCCAAAACCATCGGCACCAATGGTTGCATTTGGGTGAATGATGCAATCATTGCCAATATGACAACGTTCACGAATTACGGTTCCTGACCAGATAATAGTATTTTTGCCAATAGTACATTCGTCTAAAATAGTAACATTTGGATAAATAGTTGTATTTGCACCAATTTCGACTTTGGGACCAATATAGCATCCGGCGCCAATTCTTGCCCCTTCGCCTATAATAGCCGTTTCGTCGACATTTGCTGATTTATGAATATTGTTGTGAAATATTGGAGTAGGAGGGGCAAATAATGCAAGGATTTGAGACATGGCCAAATCAGCATTTTTTACTTTTATAAAAGCACGATTATCTCCTGGTTCAATAGAAATGTCTTCGTTAACAACTGCAATTGATGCTTTTGAAGCTTCCCAGAATTTTTCATATTTTTTATTTCCTATAAATGAAATTTCAGAAGTGGTGGCTTTTTCTAATTGTTCTGTTGCTGTTATGCTTTGAGAAGTTGTACCGTAGATTACGCCGTTAATAACTTCATTGATTTCTTGAATTGAATAGGATTTCATTGAATGAATTTAATTTAATTGATTTAGGGGTTATTTAGGACCAAATAAAATCAATTAGATTTAAATTACCTAATCTTATTTTGAAGTTTTTTAAATAGTATTTTAAATAATAGTTTAAATATTACAAATTTAACATTAAATCTATTAAATTTTTGATTGTTTTTAGATTAAAGGTAGTCTTAATCGTTTTTATTTTGCTTTTAATCGTGTTATTTGTAAGTTTTTCAAAATGATTTCTTTAACATTTATGATGATGTACTGTCGAGAGGTTTTATAATGTTATCTTGCTAGATTTCAATCTCTTTTGTAATGGTAGGAGTTCTAAATTGAGGATGTAATTCAGAATTAGAAAAGTGTAATGTTTTGTAGGTTTCATTTTCCTCTATTTAGGGATATTTATTTTTGGAAAATTTTTGATAATTTTTTGAAAAAAAAGAGTGTAATGAAGAGTTGCCATTACTTTTTTGAAACTTTTTTTTCGATCTGTTTTTGAAAGCAGTTAGAATTGATAGGTTTTATCTTAAATAAAAATAATTGATACTTTTAAATTTCTCTAAAAAATATATGCCAGAGCTGTTTTTTAGAGCTGAACTAAAGTAAAAAAAGCGATTCGCTTATAGAAGGAATCGCTTTTAGTTTTTATTGCTCTTTTATTTTAGACAATGATATGGCATTAATGCAGTAACGCAAACCACTTGGTTCAGGCCCGTCTGGAAAAACATGTCCCAAATGCGCATCGCAGGTATTGCAGATCACCTCAACACGAATCATTCCGTATGATTTGTCTGCGTGATAGCCAATAGCATTTTCTTTTAACGGTTGTGTAAAAGAAGGCCATCCTGTTCCTGATTCAAATTTTTCACTTGCATCAAAAAGCAAAGTGCCACAACATTTACACTCATACAATCCGGGATCAAATAAGCTGCACAGTTCAGAACTAAATGATCTTTCTGTACCTTTTAAACATGTTACCTGATATTCTTCAGGTGTTAAAAGCTGTTTCCATTCTTCCTCGGTTTTTTCTACTCTTTTCTCAGGAGTTGGATTTCCTTTATTTGTAAAATGAATTACATCTGCCCATTTTATCATAACTTGTTTTTTAGTTTCAGGTTTCAGATTTACTATGACTAAACATTGTGACTTATTCTTCCTCTTTCTGTCCCATCATCATTAAGAATGCTTTTAAGAACGGGTCAATGTTTCCGTTCATAACGCCATCGACATCGCTGGTTTCATAACCTGTACGGACATCTTTTACTAATTTATAAGGCTGCATTACGTAATTTCGTATTTGCGAACCCCATTCGATTTTCATTTTTCCGGCTTCAATATCAGCACGTTGCGCTTGTTGTTTCTTTAATTCAATCTCATATAATTGAGAACGAAGCATTTGCATAGCACGTTGTCTGTTATCTTGTTGAGATCTCGTTTCAGAACATTGAATCTGAATTCCGGTTGGTTTGTGTACCAATTGAACTTTTGTTTCAACTTTATTTACATTTTGTCCTCCGGCACCACTTGAGCGAGAGGTTGTAATTTCAATATCGGCAGGATTAATTTCAATTTCGATACTGTCATCAACAAGCGGATAAACATAAACTGAAGCAAATGAAGTATGACGTTTGGCGTTACTGTCAAAAGGTGAAATTCGAACCAGACGATGCACGCCGTTTTCTCCTTTTAAATATCCAAAAGAGTAATCTCCTTCAAATTCTAAAGTAACCGTTTTTATTCCGGCAACATCGCCAGCCTGAAAGTTCAGTTCTTTTATTTTATAACCATAACTTTCTCCCCACATCATATACATACGCATTAGCATTCCTGCCCAGTCACAACTTTCGGTTCCGCCGGCTCCTGCAGTAATTTGAAGAACGGCACTTAAACTATCGCCTTCGTCAGAAAGCATATTTTTGAATTCAATATTTTCAATATGCGACTGTGTCAGATTGTATTGTTCATCTAATTCTTCTGCAGTAAGTTCGCCTTCTTTGTAAAAATCATAAGCCAGTTGCAGTTCGTCTGTAAGCGAGACTGCTTTGTCATAATCTTCAATCCATTTTTTCTTGTTTCGAAGATTTTTCACTGTATTTTCTGCTTCTTTTGGATTGTTCCAAAAATCAGGGGCAAAAGTTTTTTCTTCTTCGTTGGCAATTTCGATTAGCTTGGCATCAACGTCAAAGATACCTCCTCAACGCACCAAGGCGCTCCACAATACCTTTTATTTGTTCGGCTGTTGTCATAAATTAATAATAGTTTTTATATATTTTTTGTTGATTTTACGCTGGTTAAAAAACACCATTTCGCTTTACAAAAATAACACATAGTTTTTAGAATCCGGCATTAAAATGTATTAAGAGTAAGATGTATAAATTATGATTTATATTTCAGGATTATGTTTTGAAATTAAGGTTGTTAAATCATAGTGGCTTAAAAAATTAAATTATGCTCATTTTATTTTTTTTAAGATTAATTTTAAGAATATATTTTACGGCTGATAATCAGAAATATCCGTTGCTGGCAGAGATAAAGCTGAAGCTGAAGATTATTTTTTAGATTTAATCTATTGTTTTATAGTGGTATAAGTCAATTTTAGAATATTAATAATACTTTTATATGTTTTTTATAAATATTACGTTAATTTGGTTCTATAGTATTCGCAAGTTAAATTTTAGCAAAACTTGCCAAGAATAACTGTCAGTAATACGTAATTTTGCTGTAGAAAAAAGATATACCTTTTTAGAATATGGAAATAAATTTAATTAGCGATACCATTACTAAACCTACATACGAAATGTTGCAGTATATGTTTAACGCTCATGTTGGCGATGATGTATATAGACAGGATCCAACGGTTATTGAACTGGAAACCAGAGTAGCTGAGTTTTTTGGAATGGAAGCCGGACTTTTTTTTCCGTCCGGAACAATGGCTAATCAAACCGCTATAAAATTACATACACAACCCGGAGAGCAGTTAATTGCCGACAAATATGCGCATGTTTATCATTATGAGGGAGGAGGTGTTTCATTTAATAGTGGCGTTTCCTGCTGTTTATTAGATGGAAATCGCGGAATGATTAATGCAAGTCAGGTCGCAGCAGCAATTAATGATCCTGAGTTTTATCATAGTCCGTTGACTAGTTTGGTTTGTGTAGAGAATACGACCAATAAAGGTGGTGGTGCTTGTTATGAATTAGAAGATTTAAGAGAGATAAAAAAGGTTTGTGATGCTAATAATCTGAAGTTTCATTTAGATGGAGCCAGAATTTGGAATGCTTTAGTAGCTAAAAGACAAAATCCAAAAGAATTTGGGGCCATTTTCGATACAATTTCAGTTTGTTTGTCTAAAGGTTTAGGGGCTCCTATTGGTTCTGTACTGCTTGGAAGTAAAGCTGATATTTATAGGGCGTTGAGAATCAGAAAGATACTTGGTGGTGGAATGCGTCAGGTTGGTTATTTGGCGGCAGCCGGATTGTATGCTTTGGCTAATAATATCGAAAGACTGGCAGAAGATCACAGAAGAGCTAAAGAAATTGCAGCAGTTTTAAGCACAAAGCCCTGGATTGCCGAAATTGAACCTGTAGAAACTAATATTTTGATTTTTTCGCTTGCAGAAGGGTATAGTGACAAGCTTTTAATAGAAAAACTCAAACAAAAAAATATCTTAATCAGTTCGATGGGGCACAATAAACTCCGAATTGTAACGCATTTAGATTATAAAGAAGTAATGCATACTTATGTAATTGAAACGCTTTCGAAGTTTTAAAGAAAGATTCAAAATTGCAAAGCTCAAAAAAAGAAAGACGTACTATTTTAGTGCGTCTTTCTTTTTATTTAAAAGTTTAAATATCAAAAAAACTTTGAACCCCTGTTCTTTAGAACCTTTGTGTCTTTATTTGAATAAATTATCCATGCCCGGAATCATCGGCATGTCCATTTTCGCAACAGCGTCAAGTTCTCTTTCGTTTACACTTGTAGCTTTTTCAATAGCTTTATTTAAAGTTACAATTAAGTAATCTTCCAGTTGTTCTTTATCTTCTAATAAAGAGTCATCAATAGAGATTGATTTTACTTTTCTATTAGCAGTTAAGGTTATTTTTAATAATCCGTCAGCGCTTTGTTCATCGATTAAAACAGTATCCAGACGCTTTTTAGTATCTTCAATTTTTTGTTGGGTTTCTTTAAGTTTGCCCATCATTCCCATTAAATCCATTTTTGTTGATTTTTAAATTATTTCATACAAAATTAGTATATTGCTGTATCATATCAATAGAATATTTTATGAAAAAATTAATTTGGTTCTGTTGTCTTTGTAGTATTTTTGCACCTTCGTATTTAAAAACTAATGCTCAATCAATGCAAAACAATATATCGGCTCCAAAAGCCAAAGAAATTCCTAAAACATTAAAAAAACATAAAGAAACCAGAATTGACAATTATTTTTGGTTGAATGATCGCGAGAACCCCGAGGTTATTGATTATTTAAACAAGGAAAATTCCTACTATCAAAGTATGACTTCGCATACAAAAGGTCTTCAGGAAAATTTATATGAGGAAATGAAAGGCAGAATCAAAGAAGATGATTCATCAGTACCTTATTTTTACAATGGTTATTTTTATATAACACGTTTCGAAACAGGGCAGGATTATCCTATATTTTCGAGAAAAAAAGGAAGCCTTTCGGCAGATGAAGAAATCATGTTCAATTGCAATGAAATGGCAAAAGGACATGCTTATTTTAAATTAGGAGGTTTAAGTATAAGTCCTGATAATAAATTTGCCAGTTTTGGGGTCGATATTGTGGGAAGAAGAATTTATACCATTCAGTTTAAGAACCTCGAAACAGGAGAAATTTTAGCTGATAAAATAGAAAATGCTACGGGAGGATCGGTTTGGGCAAATGATAATAAGACTGTTTTTTATACCAAACAGGATGAAGTTACTTTGAGAGCCGATAAAATTTTCAGACACAAATTAAATACAACAACAAGTGCTGATGTTTTGGTTTTTAATGAAACCAATGATACTTTTAATGTTTCAATCAGTAAAGAAAAGTCAAGAAAATATATTGTTATAAGTTCAGGAAGTACGCTTACTACTGAATACAGAATCCTGAACTCAGATAATCCTGATGGAGATTTTGAAGTATTTCAGCCTCGTGTTCGTGGTTTAGAATACAGTATTTCGCATTATAAGGACTCTTTTTATATCTTGACAAACAAAGACAAGGCGACCAATTTTAAGTTGATGAAAACGCCTGAAAATAAAACAGGGAAGAAAAATTGGGTAGATCTTATTCCGCATCGCGAAGATGTTTTGTTAGAGGATATCGAGATTTTTAAAAATTACCTGGTCGTCGAAGAGCGCTCAAACGGATTAAATCATATTCGCATTATACCATGGAATGGCGATGCCGATTATTATCTTCCTTTTGGCAGTGAAACCTACAATGCTTATACTACAACAAACATCGATTTTGATACGGATGTTTTACGTTATAGCTATCAATCGCTTGCAACACCATCTTCGATCATCGATTTTAATATGAAAACTAAAACCAAAGAGATCTTAAAAGAGCAGCAGGTTTTGGGCGGTAAATTTGATAAAGAAAATTATATCGAAGAACGTGTTTGGGCAACAGCCAGAGATGGAGTAAAAGTACCTATTTCGATGATTTATCGTAAAGGACTACAAAAAAATGGTAAAAATCCGTTGCTTTTGTATGCTTACGGTTCATACGGAATTACAATGGATGCTTATTTCTCTTCGACAAGGCTTTCGCTCTTAGACCGCGGTTTTGTTTATGCCATAGCACATATTAGAGGAGGAGAAGACTTAGGAAGACAATGGTATGAAGACGGAAAACTGTTAAAAAAGAAAAATACCTTTACAGATTTCATCGATTGCTCTAAATTTGTAATAAACGAAAAATATACATCTCCCGAACATTTATATGCTGAGGGAGGATCTGCAGGAGGACTTTTAATGGGAGTAATTGTAAATGAAGCTCCGGAATTATATAATGGCGTTATCGCTCAGGTACCTTTTGTAGACGTAATAACAACTATGCTGGATGACAGCATTCCGTTAACAACCGGAGAATATGATGAATGGGGAAACCCAAACAATAAAAAATATTACGATTACATGTTATCGTACTCACCGTATGATAATGTAAAAGCACAAAACTATCCTAATATGTATGTATCTACCGGATTACACGATTCGCAGGTACAATATTGGGAGCCAGCCAAGTGGGTAGCTAAGTTGAGAAATCTAAAAACAAATGAGAATCAATTGTTTTTAGATACCAACATGGATGCCGGTCATGGCGGAGCTTCAGGGCGTTTTGAGGCCCTAAAAGACTTAGCAAAAGAATTTAGTTTTTTATTAGATTTAGAAAAAATTAAAAGCTAATTAGAAATTTTTTGTTAAATTTGCAACCTATCAAGGTTATTTAAAAATACCTTTGATTAACTATTTTTTTATGAAAGAAGAAATAAACGCTTATAATAATGTTTTAGAGTTAATAGGTAATACCCCGCTTATTAAGCTAAATAAAATCACCGAAGAGTTAGAAGGTAATTTCTACGCAAAGGTAGAAGCTTTTAATCCGGGACATTCCTCAAAAGATAGAATAGCGTTATATATTATTGAAGAGGCTGAAAAAAGAGGAATTCTATCACCAGGTGATACCATCATCGAAACGACATCCGGTAATACAGGTTTTAGTTTGGCAATGGTAAGTATTATAAAAGGTTATAATTGTATTTTGGCAGTAAGTTCAAAATCATCCAAAGATAAAATCGACATGTTGAGGAGTTTAGGAGCAAAGGTATATGTTTGTCCGGCTCACGTTTCAGCAGATGATGAAAGATCTTACTATAATGTTGCTAAACGCTTACACGAAGAAACAAAAGGATCCGTTTACATCAATCAGTATTTTAATCAATTAAATGTTGATGCCCATTATAATACTACAGGACCAGAAATCTGGGAACAAACAAAAGGAAAAATAACACATCTTATTGCTTGTAGCGGAACAGGAGGAACAATCTCAGGAACTGCAAAATTCTTAAAAGAGCAAAATCCAAATATTAGAATTCTAGGTGTAGATGCTTTCGGGTCTGTTTTGAAGAAATACCACGAAACAAAAGAATTCGACAGCAAAGAAATTTATCCGTATCGTATTGAAGGTTTAGGTAAAAACCTTATTCCATCTGCTACAGATTTCGATATTATCGATAAATTTATAAAAGTAACAGATGAGGAGAGTGCTCACTCTGCCAGAGAAATTACCAGAAAAGAAGGATTATTTGTTGGGTATACTTCCGGAGCAGTAATGCAGGCAATCAAGCAATATGCAGAAGAAGGAGAGTTTACAAAAGATAGTAATATTATTGCTATTTTTCCTGACCACGGTTCTCGTTACATGAGCAAAGTATTTAGTGATGACTGGATGAACGAACAAGGCTTCTTTGATAGTGTGAATGAAGAAGAAGTTCAGAAAATTGAATTTGTAAAGTAGTCTAACTGCTTTCTTTAGATATAAAACTCCATTCGTTTTGCGAATGGAGTTTTTTTATATGGGATTATCTTTTAAATATCTCATAATCAGTTGTCTATGTTTTTTTTTTAATAAACTAAATACAGATACTTCTGTTTTAATTGTAAAAAAAGCATAACTACGTAGTAAATTTTGAGTTTGTTTAAATTTTATTTATTGTTTTAATAAAATTCCTATTTGTATAAATAAATGCAATTGATAATATAAAATGATCAATTTTGGTTATTTTAACGATTATTTCGGTTTGTTATCGAATAAATTTCCGCTCAAAAACATAATAATTTAGTTTAGCTGTATTAAAATACACAATGTTTTAATACCCTAAATCTACTATTATGAAAAAAAATCTACTCACTTTATTGTTTATAAGTTATCTCAATATTAATGCTCAAAATCCAATTCAGGAGTTTAATTTCAATGGAACTTTAAATAATACAACCAATACGACTTCGTTTGTTGGAACTAATAATTTTGTACCAGATAGAGATGGAGTGGCCAATGGAGCCCAACGTCTTATGAATAAAGCTATGGAGGCTGTGGTTCAGAATCTTCCTCAGGGTAATAACGCAAGATCTGTAAGTATCTGGGTTAAGTTTAATGATATTACATTTGCAAATTATATATGGGGCTACGGAACAGCTTATAATGCTCAATATTGCGGGTTATTACAGCAAGGAACAACTTTGTCTAACTCAGATTTAAGTTTGGCTGGCTGGGGTGCTTCTAATGATGTTATCGTTTCTACTCTGCTTGCAAAAGAGGTTTGGTATCAATATACGATTACATACGACGGAAAAGCCTCTAAAATATATCGAAATGGTGAATTGTTAAAATCTGTTGACGCAATGTCGCGTTCTACCAAAGGTAATATTTTCAGATTGGGAGAAATCAATACAACAGTCGGGATTAATGCAGATATAGACGATCTAAAGATTTATGATGTTGCCTTGACAAAGGAACAGGTTAAGGCGTATTATGATAATTCAAAACCTCTTATTGTTGTTGCTGAAAACGAGGTTGTTGCAAAAGAAGAAAAGAAAGTAACAAGTGTTAAACCAAAAACAGTAGTTAAGGCAAGTTCATCAAATGCAATTGTTGCAACTGATGATGTAAATACAGTGGCTAAAAAAGTTGAAGTGTTTTCGCAAGGGCAAAAAGTCTTGGGAAGCAGCAACGTTTTGAATATTAATCAGTTGCCGGAAGGGACATATTTGTTAAAAATAACAAAGGCAGCTCCTAAAAAAATGACTTCAAATTAAAAATAGAATTCAGGTGAATAATGAATAGTTAGTTTTTATTTTCTCATGTTGTTTAGTTTTGGTAAACAAGCCAATTTTTTGAATAGTGAAAAAGCCTTCTGAAGTTAATTTAGAAGGTTTTTTGATTTTAGATTGTAGTCGCTTTTTTTAAAATAAAACGATAATTGATTTTTTTTTGTAAAGATGTTTTTACAAATGCTTTGTGACAATATGTGTTAGTGTTGATTTTCTTTTATTTAAATAATAATACTGTATTTATTTGTAAAAAACGTTTGGTGTCTTTGAATTAAATTTATAGTTTTAACAAAATTTTTTAAACTATAAGTAGAAATAATCGATAAGGTAAAATCATCAATTTTGATTATTTCGTATTCCATTTAAGTTTGCTGCTGTATCAGATTTGGCTCTTGTATATTGAAAAATATAGTTTACCATTATTAAAAATTACACCTTATTAAAACCGAATAAATCTGTAAATATGAAAAAATTATTACTAACATTACTGTTTGTAAGTTTTTTAAATACAAATGCTCAAAATCCGGTTCAGGAATTTAATTTCAACGGAAACCTAAATAATGCAGATAATACTATTTCGTTTTTGGGAACTGCTAATTTTGTAAATGACAGAATGGGAGTGGCTAAAAGTGCTTTACGAATTACCAATAAAGTTTTGCAGGGTGTAGTAGGTGATCTTGCGCAGGGAAATAAACCCAGATCAATATCTATCTGGGTAAAATTTAATGTTGTTAATTCAGTAAATTATATTTTAGGTTATGGTAGTGCGGTAAATGCCCAGTATTTTGGTTTATTGCAGCAACCTGTATCTTCAGGTAACTCAGATGCAAGTTTGGTTGGCTGGGGCGATACAAACAATGTTATCGTCTCTGTTCCGCTTGTTAAAGATGTTTGGTATCAATACAGCATTACTTACGACGGAAACATATCTAAAATATACCGCAATGGCGAATTATTAAAAACAGTTGATGGAATTCAGCGTTCAACAAAAGGTTATATATTGAGATTGGGAGCCCTGAATACTACAACAGGACTTAATGCTGATGTAGATGATCTTAAAATATACAGTGTTGCCATGACGGATGAGCAGGTAATGGAATCTTACAACAGTTCGAAATCAGCTGTTAATGCTGTAGCCGAAACAACAATTCTTTCAAATACCATAAAAAAAGAAGCTGCTGTATCGGCAAAAACTGTGATGACTCCAAAAGTATCAACAGGATCTGCCACAGAAACAAATGTTGGTTTTAAAACGGTTGAGGTTTTCTCGCAAGGAAGAAAGATAATAGGAACGAATGCTTCGAATATTGGTGATTTACCGGAAGGAACTTATTTAATTAAGGTTACTAATGGTGCCGCAAAAAAGTAAATTTCAATTTCTAAAATAGTAAAAGGCTTCTGGAAATTATATTTCAGAAGCCTTTTGTATGTCGTTTTATTGAGATTATTAGCTTATAATGATAATTACTGCAAATAAGATAATCAGAATGATTACGGCAAATTTGGTGTATTTTGAGGTTTGTATTATTGATTGGTTTGTAAGTTAATATATGTTTTTATAAAGTCTATTTTTCTTCGTTTATAGTTTTGCTATTTTCTATTACCGATACTGCTTACTCGTTTGTTCCTAAGGCTTGCTCCAAAGCTTCCTGCTTCATATCTCGAAGTTCACGAATACGGCTAATTTTTTGCCCTATGTGATTTTTTCTTATATTTAATTAATTCGAATAATTTTAAATTATTGATTCTTCTCAGCTTATTATCAACCAATTTTTTTAATTTGATGTAGTACTAATTCTTTTATCTCTTTATCTCCTGATTATAAAAGTGTTTCTATTACTTCGATGTTATATTGTTCTGGTTAGTACACCAACATGCTCATGATGCTAATCATATTGCCACTGAAAAAATCTTATATCAATCGTTTTTATTTTCTCTAGAATTGTTTTAAGATTTTTAAAAGTAATTTACATAATTATCTATTTTTTCTTTTAATCGATTGGCAAGATAGGTGTTTCCTTCTTTTAAAGTATCGTAGATTAGTAACGACTCTTTATGATATTCTTTTTTCTTTTCTGTTGTCCAATAATAGGGTGGAGCATATAGATTGCATATTCTGTCTGCCATTTTAACTGACCATACTTCTTTAGATAGTTGCAGTATTCTAAATAAGCTGTCCTGCATTTGCATATTTTTTTCTAAAGTGGTGTTTTTGGTTAAGACGCTAACTGCCCTTGCGATTTCTTTTCCAAATAGATCTTCAATCTCGTCTAATGTAATTTCGGTATCTTCTATCGTATCATGCAATAATGCACAGGAAATAGCAAAATCGGCATCTATGTTTTCTTCAAAATTAAGTGAATTTATAATCTCGAATGTGACACTTCCGATATGATTAATATATTCTATTTGTAAATTATCTTCATCTCCTCCGTATTTTTGTCCTTGGTGGAGTTTAGAAATTAAATACCATGTTTTTTGAAGATTATCAATTGACCATTTTTTCATAAGCTATCTTGAATTAAATTTATGTTTAACAATAGAATGAATTCATTAATTGTATTGGAACTTTGTAATAGGCATTTTTAATTCTATTTGAAAAACGGCAACTACAATACAGTTGCAATAATCCCGATATTCAAATATTTCAAAAAGAATGAGATATATATCGTGACATTCTGTGGGATTGTATATTTGGTATCTAAAAGAGAAAGGTCCTTTTTGATGTTCTGTTTTTTGTAATGGAAGAATATTGTTTTCAATTAAATCATTCTCATTTAGTTGTCCGCTTTCTAGTAAAGGATCCAATACATTTGAAGTTTCAATAGATAAAACAACCGCATGTTTCATCGCGCCCTTTGGACAATAAAAACTAAAATCTGATTTACAGAAAGGATGTTCAATTGAAAAGGCACTTTTTCCTAATTGTATCTTTTTTATTATGGAAATTTTATTCATAATTTGATTGTTTCTTATTATTGAACTATTCCAAATTGAATATCTTCTAAAATAATCCCTAAAATATCCGGTGTGATGCTGTTAAATATTTTTTTTGATTTTTAATAGCTTCAAATTAACATCAAAACCTAAGGTAAATCAATAGAATGCTTTTTAATAATATAGTGTCAATTATTCTTTATAGAAAAAAAGCCTCCTGAATAATTGTAGAAAGCTTTTAATTTTAGCTTATAACACTAAGTACTACAAATAAGATAACCAGAATGATTACGGCAAATTTGGTGTATTTTGATGTTTGCATAAATTTGTTTTTTAGTATTTGTTTATAATATGTTGTAAACAAATATAATGGTTTATTTTAATCTTAACATTTTTTATTAGGCTTTTTTGTAAGATTAAAAAAACAAAAAAGCCCTGAAAATTCAGGGCTTTTGATAGTATAAAAAGAAAAATATTATTCTTCTTTCATTGTATGATAAACGTTCATTACGTCATCATCTTCTTCAATTTTTTCAATTAGTTTTTCAACGTCAGCGATTTGAGCTTCAGTAAGTTCTTTTGTGATTTGCGGAATACGCTCAAAACCAGAAGATAAAATTTCAAGGCCTCTGTTTTCTAATTCTTTTTGTAAAGCACCAAAGCTTCCAAAAGGAGCATAGATTAAGATTCCGTCTTCATCTTCAAAAACTTCTTCGGCACCAAAATCAATAAGTTCAAGTTCTAATTCCTCAGCATCGATTTCGCCTTTTGCAATTCTAAAATTACAAGTATGGTCAAACATAAACTCAACAGAACCCTGAGTACCCATTGTTCCGTTGCATTTGTTAAAATAGCTGCGAATGTTTGCTACAGTTCTGTTATTATTATCAGAAGCAGTTTCAATCAAAATCGCAATTCCGTGAGGAGCATATCCTTCAAACAAAATTTCTTTATAGTTGGCAGTATCTTTATTACTTGCATTTTTTATTGCACGCTCTACATTGTCTTTCGGCATGTTAGCGGCTTTTGCATTTTGTATTACAGCTCTTAATCTAGAATTCGCATCTGGGTTAGGTCCGCCTTCTTTAACAGCCATAACGATGTCTTTCCCAATTCTGGTAAATGTTTTGGCCATTGCTGACCAACGTTTCATTTTTCTTCCTTTTCTAAATTCGAACGCTCTTCCCATTTCTAATTTTTAGTTTTGTGATGCAAAAATACGGTTATTCCTTAATTTTTCCAAAATCAATTTTATTCTTTTTTTAGTGTTAGTTAGATGTTAGATGTTAAAAAGTTTTGCATTTCAGGTTTCACATTTTGAAATAAGATAAGTACGGGTAGATTTTACTGCAAAGCACATAAAATTATTGATTAAGGAAGATTTATAAAAAATGCAAAGTTCGCAAAGCTTTGTGTTCTTAGCGTTTATCAACACAATCTATTTATAAAAACTTTGTACGCTTTGCGGTTAATTTTATGTTCATTTCAATCCTGAAACCTATTTCGAAGCATTAAACTCATTAATGATATTTACAGCTTCGTTCAGGTACGGATTGGTTTTTAGATTGTCAATCTGATACTGATTTATTGTTTTTTCATTAGGATATGAACCCAGTAAAGACTGATTTACACTAGAATTGTAAACATCCAGAGGATTATTTTCATCATTAAAAGTATTAATCTCAGTCCAAAGGGCGTTTATTGTTTTTTTCTGATTAAACACAGCGTCAAGTGTCATCGGAAGTTCCGCCTTAGGCGTGTTTACCAACTGATCAATCTTTTGATTGATTTTTTTTATATTATTAAAAAAGTAATTGTCAGATAATCTCGCTGTACTATTTTTCGCCAGTTTATCAATAAGACTTCTTTTTACATAAGGTTTAAATTTTAAAAAGGGATCTAGACTGTCGTTTTTAATAGCAGTAGGGAAATCACTTTCTTTTTGGTAAACACCTTCGTAAAATTCAGGCAAAACAACATCCGGTTTTACACCAATATACTGATGGCTTTTTCCGGTAACTCGGTAAAATTTGTTAATCGTAATTTTAAGGAAATCGGTATTTTTAGTTTCGTCAAGCGAAAGAATGGTTTGCATGGTCGCTTTTCCAAGCGTATTACTTCCTATTAATAAAGCACGATTATAATCTTGTAGTATTGAAGAGAAAAACTCACTTGCCGAAGCTGTATTACTGTTTACCAAAATGACAATCGGACCTTTATAAATTAAACCTTTGTAAGGATCATTAATAACCGATTTGCTTTGTGTATTGTCTACAACAATAGAAAGAGGACCATAATCGATAAACATTCCGGCTAGTTTTATGGCTTCTTCCATCGATCCGCCGCCATTGTCGATTAAATCAATTACAAGGCCTTGTATATTATCTCTTTCCAGTTTCAAAACTTCTCTGGCAACATCATCAGCGCAGCCTTTTCGGGTGTTGCCATCTAAATCAGCATAAAAACTTGGGATTTTAATATAGCCAATTTTACTGTCTTTTCCTACAATGAAGCTAAAAACCGAGTTGTCTTCATCTTTCATTACTTTTTTCTCGATATAAACATCAAATGTTTTGCCTGCATTTCGCTTTAGTGTAAGCGTGATACTTTTATTCGATTCAGATAAAATCATGCTCGAAATAGTTTCCAGTGAGGCGCACGAAACCTGTAAAGTTTCTTTTTGATTGGATATAGACACAATCTGATCGCCTTTTTTTATTTGTCCTGTTTGGTAAGCAGGCCCATTAGGATCAAGCTCTGCTATAATAATTTCATTTTTCTCGTTCAGATTTACAGTCATTCCTAACGACAAATGTTCTTTTGATAAAGAGGCTACAAAACTCGTTTTAGAATCATCGCTAAAATAAGCCGTATGCGGATCAAAATAAGTACAGAAGAAATTGTATAGCTTTTCTTCCTGTTTGATATTTGTTTCTAAAAGCGTATTAATTCGGCATATTTCATTAGAAAGAACTAAATTTTTTGCTTTGAGTTCGATAGACTTAAAATTGGCTTTTATAGAATCCAGATTATCGCTTGTTTCGGCAATTTGATCCAGAATCTGGTAACGGATTTTTTTGAGCCATACTTTCTCTACATCTTCTTTTTTTAGGTAAAAAGCAAATGATTTTTTATAAAAACGGATCGTATCCTTTTTATTATAATCAATTGGTTCTTTCTGGATTTTTTCGAGAACAGCTTTAGTTCTCAAAAGGCCATTTTTATATTTATCAGTAATATCGGCTAAAAAATCGCAATGATCACTAAGAATCAAATCATCCAGATTGGTTCGGTATTTATCAGCCAGTTCATCATATTCTGTTTTAAATAATATATTTCGTGAAGGATCCAGCTCGTTCATCAGATTATCAAAAACAAAAAACGATAAACTATCGTTTACCGGTTTTGGTCTAATATGTTCTGCCTGGATAAGCGCATTTATTTTGTTTATTATGTCGCAGGTATTGTCACTATTTTGACTAAACATGACATTTGTACCTAATATTAATAGTAGTAATATTTTTTTCATAAATCGAAAATCTTCGTTTAGTCTAAAATTACATTTTATTTTTTGATAAAAAGTTACAATTTTTGTAAAATTTCTTACATCAAAACAATTTCTTTTTAGTAAGAAAACCAGCTAATAATTTATTCATGAACTGAATTTATTGCAAAAAAAAATGCGTTACTTAAGGGGTAACGCATTTTAAATATGTGTTTATGAAAACTATTTCTTATAAAAAGGTAACTTTACCACTTTTGCAGGAACATCATTTTTTCTAATTCTGATAAAAATATCACTGTCAATTGCACTATTGTTTACAGTAACATATCCTAAACCAATACCTTTATTCATAGAAGGCGACATTGTTCCGGATGTTACCACACCAATCACAGTACCAGAAGCATCAACAATTTCGTAGTCATGTCTTGGTACAGCACGTTCCTGCATTTCAAAAGCTACCAATTTTTTAGTTACACCTTCTTCTTTTTGTTTTTTCAGATTTTCAGAATTAGTAAAATCTTTAGTAAATTTTGTAATCCATCCTAATCCTGCTTCAAGCGGAGAAGTAGTATCGTTAATATCGTTTCCGTACAAACAGAATCCCATTTCAAGACGTAAGGTATCACGGGCAGCAAGACCAATTGGTTTAATTCCGAAAGCAGCACCAGCTTCAAAAACTTTATTCCAGATCGCTTCGGCATCTGCATTTTTGCAATAAATTTCAAATCCGCCAGAACCGGTATAACCTGTAGCAGAAATAATTACATCATTAAAGCCGGCAAAATCAGCCACTTCAAAATGATAATAAGCAATTGCAGATAAATCTATAGACGATAAAGGCTGCATAGCCTCAACCGCTTTTGGTCCCTGAATTGCCAGTAAAGAATAATCATCTGAAAGATTTTTCATTTCAACTCCCAAATCATTGTGAGATGAAATCCAGTTCCAGTCTTTTTCGATATTCGAAGCATTTACAACCAGTAAATATTCTTCGTCTTTCATTTTATACACAATCAAATCGTCTACAATTCCGCCTTCATTGTTTGGCAGACAAGAATATTGTGCTCTTCCAATAGTCAAAGTCGAAGCATCATTCGAAGTCACTTTCTGAATCAAAGCCAAAGCATTTGGACCAGTTAACAAAAATTCACCCATGTGCGAAACGTCAAAAACGCCCACACTGTTACGAACTGTTTCGTGTTCAGCATTTACACCTTCGTAAGTAATAGGCATATTATAACCGGCAAACGGAAGCATTTTCGCTCCCAAACTCTCATGTATGTGCGTAAGCGCAGTATTTTTCATTGTGTTGTTTTATAAAATTGTGTCGCAAATTTATTCAAAAAATATCAATTTTTTATAGTCTAAATTATAAATTTCGCAACAATTAGGAGCTATTTCCTGCTATCCGCTATATCTTTTTGTTTTTAAAGAAAAAACAAAAAGGATACCGCTCCTATCAGGGCTAGGTATTTAAGGTAACGAGAACCACTTTCTTCTTCATTTTTTATGTAACTTTAATTCATAAATCAGTGCCATGAAAAATCCATTTTTAATCACGAAAGAAGATATTCTAAAATTTTACAAACCTGTAAATCCTCATACACATAAAGGACTTCAGGGACATGCCGTGATTATTGCCGGGAGTTACGGTAAAATAGGAGCAGCCGTTTTAGCATCAAAATCCTGTTTAAAATCAGGTTGCGGACTGGTAACCACTTTTACACCCAGGTGCGGCTATCAGATCCTCCAAATCTCGATTCCCGAAGTAATGGTGGTCACCGATGAAAACACCAATTTTATTACCAACATACATCTCCCTGTAATTCCGCAGGCAATCGCAATTGGCCCGGGAATAGGACAGGAGTTAGGTACGCAAAAAGCATTATTCGAATTTTTAAGAATCAATAAAACACCTTTGGTTCTCGATGCTGATGCGTTGAATATTTTGGCACAAAATTTATCATGGCTGGAATTAGTTCCTGAAAATACGATTCTGACACCTCATCCAAAAGAACTCGAACGCTTGATAGGAAAATGGAATTCAGAATCCGAAAAGTTTCAAAAAACAATTGCCTTTTCTGAAAAATATAAAGTGATTGTCGTAATGAAAGGCGCGCCAACCTATATCATCAATAAAAGTGAAATCTACGAAAACACAACCGGAAACGCTGCACTGGCAACAGCCGGAAGCGGAGACACTTTAACAGGAATCCTAACAAGTCTTCTGGCGCAAGGCTATGAACCCAAATATGCCGCAAAATTAGGCGTATTCATTCACGGATTAACTGCTGATATTGCTTTGCCGCAAACTGGCTACCAATCGTTTATAGCCTCAGATATTATTAAGAATCTCGGAAAAGCTTTTTTGGAATTAGATCATGAGATCATGAAATAATTCAGATCATAATTTTATTTGAACACCAAATTTAAGGCTGAGCGAAGTCGAAGTCCACGTTCCAATTGGCATGCCTTCGACTTCGCTCAGGGGTGACAAAACTTTGCGTCTTTACGAGATTATTTAACACCAACACTAAAAAAAACTTAGCGAACCTTGTGTATCCCAATAGTTATCGGGATTGCATTCTTTGCGGTAAAATCCAAAAATCCAAGAAGTCTAAAATCTAACAATCTAAATTAGTAAGTTTGTATTCCAGTAAATACTGATTATGAAAAACAATTTCGATCTTAGAACGGTAAACGTTACACGTTATATCACACCATTGCGTGAAGGCGGTTCTTTACCTGCTTTGGCAGAAGCCGATGACGATTTTAAATACGTCTTAAAATTTAAAGGAGCCGGACACGGCGTAAAAGCTTTAATAGCCGAATTAGTAGGCGGACAAATTGCAAAAGCCTTAAAATTGCAACTTCCGGAACTTGTTTATGCGAATCTCGACGAAGCTTTTGGAAGAACCGAAGCCGATGAAGAAATTCAGGATTTACTACAAGGAAGCCAGGGATTAAATCTGGCACTTCATTTTTTATCCGGTGCCATTACTTTCGATCCTGCTGTAACTACTGTTGATGCCAAATTAGCGTCGCAAATTGTTTGGCTGGATGCTTATATCACTAATGTAGACAGAACTTTTAAGAACACCAATATGCTCATTTGGCATAAAGAATTATGGCTTATCGATCATGGTGCCTGTTTGTATTTTCATCATTCCTGGAACAATTGGGAACAGCATGCCAAAAGCCCGTTTGCGTTGATAAAGGATCACGTTTTATTGCCTCAGGCTTCACTTTTGAAAGAGGCAGATGCTGAATTTAAAGCGATTTTGACAAATGAAATTCTCGAAGAAATTGTAAATACAATTCCGCTCGAATGGCTGCAGTGGGAAGATACCAATGAAACACCAGAAGCTTTGCGAAATGTATATTTACAGTTTTTGCAAACCAGATTAAATAATTCTGAAATTTTTGTAAATCAGGCTCAAAATGCAAGATAGTCACTTATATGAGTATGCCGTAATTCGTGTGGTACCCAGAGTAGAACGCGAAGAATTCCTAAATATCGGAATCATTTTGTTTTGTAAAAAAGCCAAATTTATAAAAGTACTTTTTCATCTTAATAAAGAAAAAATTCAATCCCTTTCTGCCGATTTTGACATCGAACAGTTAGAGTGTAATTTAACTTCATTAGAAAAAATCACAAAAGGATCCAAAGATGGTGGTCCAATTGCCGAATTCGATATTCCGGAGCGTTTTAGATGGCTAACAGCCATTCGTAGTTCTGCAATACAAACGTCAAGACCTCATCCGGGTTTGTGTGAAGATTTAGAAAAAACAATTCAAAGATTGTTTGAAGAATTAGTTCTTTAAAGGGGGCAGAGGTTCAAAGGTTTTTACGGAATGAAAAAGAAATCTCGAAAGGTGCAGTAAAATAAAACTTTGTGGTTTCGCAATTTTATGAGATCAGATTTAGGACTTTTAAACTTTTGTAAAAAAAATAACCATATAAATCATTTAAGAATTCTTAAAGCTTAAGACTTAAATGACTTATATGGTAAAAAAACTAACTCTTATATTTTACTAAAACGATCCGCAAGTGTTACCGGTAAAAGTAGCGCCTGCTCCGGCAGTAATATCAGCCTTAACAGCAGATGCTGCAAGTGTTACAATAGAATACGGAGGAGTAAAAGCAGTATTGCTTCCGGCTGTGTTTCCTGTTGTATTGGTAAATACGTTTCCAATTGCTGTAACAGCTGTATAACCTGTCATTAAATCGATAGGCGTTTTTACACCTTCAAAAACATTGTTTTCTACACGAAGATTAGCTTCAAAACCTGCAGCGATACATTTATTGCTAACCGTACTATTAAAATAGTTGTTAATCAGATGTACTTTTCCAAAACGAACTCTTGGCATTCTTTCTCTACAGCCAGGAGCCCACCAGCAACGGGCAAATGTAATTCTCAATTTGCCACGATCAGCAGTTGCACCATCACTAGAACCAATTAAGTTAGAAAACCTGTGATCATCAGTTCCGCCTGAACCTCCTGCTTTTGGAGCTTTTAAATAACCAAATTTCGTGTATGAAACCGTTACATAATCAGATTGGTTTTTAATGTCAAAGTTTCCGTCGACACCATCTCTAAATTCGCAGTGATCCACCCATACATTTTGGCAATTGTCCAGAACTGCATTGTCCCAGCCATCAGTATCATAAGCTCCCGGACCTTCAAAAATTAGATTTCTGATGATTAAATTGGTACATCTTTTAATGTTGATGATACCAGAACCATCTTTAGTCTGGTCGTTTGAAACTAATTTTGCACCGCTCGCGCCATAAATAGTTTTACCGCTTTGATCCTGCAAATTCAGTCTTGCTGTAATGGTAATCGTACCAGTAACTTTGATCACTTTTACCGTACTGCTTTCGATTGCTGTTTTCAGCTGGGCATAAGTAGTAACAACGGTTTCGGCAGCGGTTCCTCCTCCGGTTGTGCTTCCGTTTTGCGAAGCCCATCCCGGAACTTCAGAACAATTGCCAACTTTCGCTGTCATGTTGCCAGACGAAGGCGTAGCGGTTTCAGTAATAGCACTCTCAGTGGTTTGAGTAGAAGCAATTTCTTCGGAGTTGCAGCTTGCAAATCCTAATACAAGTGTTAAGGCTAACACTCTCCAAGTTGATTTGAAATTCATAATAATTAAGTTTGGTTAAATAGTTAATAGTGCAAATCTGCTCATAATTAGTATGAAAAAAGTTGAACAAGTTCAATGTTTTGAAAATAATTTACTATTAATTGTGTTTTTAATAACCGTTACATTACAAAAAAGTATAATTTTACGTAATCGATTACATTATTTTTCATTCATTCACATACTTACGCCCCTGAGTAAGAATAAAAAGTAAAAACCACATGTATAAAGACCTACGATTAAGCATTGAACGCAAAATTCCGTTAACAGATGAGGAATGGAATTTTGTGGTTGAAAAAGTAAAGTTTATTAAACTTAAAAAAAATGAATTTCTGCAGATTCAGGATTCAAACAGTTCTTATGAAGGATTTATTTTAAAAGGTACTTTTAAAACCTATATCTTAAATGATAACGGTACCGAAAGTGTTATTTTCTTCTCTTTTGAAAACGAGTGGATTTGTGACCTGGAAAGTTTCTATCATCAAAAACCAACAACTTACAATATAAAAGCAATTGAGGAGAGTGAGATTTTGGTGATTAGCAAAACTAATAAAGCGCTTTTGTTTGAGCAGGTACCCAAATTAATTCAGTTTCATATACTCATGGTTGAAAAAGCCAATATTGCCATTCAGCAAAGGCTTATCGATGTTTTAAACAAAACGTCTAAACAAAGATATCTGGAGTTTATAGAAAGATATTCCCATAAAGCAGATAAAATCAATAACAGAAATTTATCATCTTATCTGGGTGTTTCACACGAATTTTTATCGAAAATTAAGAGAAGCCGCTAAGGCTCTGGAAAAAAAAAGAATCTCGTAAAGTCGCGAAGACGCAAAGTAAAATATAACTTTGAGCCTCTGCGTCTTCGCGAGATTAAAAAAACTTTCCGAATCTTTGGCGTTACCCTTAGCGAACTTTGGGATAAAATTCTATATCCTCTTTTCTAAATAGATAAATTCCAAAGGTTCTTCTGAAACTGTGATATGGATACCATCTTCAGGAAAAGCCTCTCTTTTTCCTGTATCCACATAACCACGGCGTTTGTACCAGGCGATAAGTTCTTCACGAACCGAAATAACCGTCATAATGATACTTGACAAACCAATGGTTTTAGCATGATTTTCGGCTTCAGCCAAAAGCTTTTTTCCAAGCCCGCTATTCTGTAGTTCAGGTGAAACAGTTAGCATTCCCAGATACAATTGATGTTCTTTTTTTACCAATAAAACCGAACCAATAATTTTGTCATTTTCGGTGAATTTAAGGATAGTATTTTTAGGATCAAGAATGGTTTGGGTTAATTCTTCTTCGTTGGTTCTTTTTCCTTCTAATAAGTGTGCTTCGGTAGTCCAGCCTTTTTTTGATGTTTCACCTCTGTATGCAGAATTGATTAATATGTTTAATGCGGGAATATCTTGTAATGTTGCTTTTGTAATCATGAATTATAGTAATTGTAATTTAGTTTCTTTATGATTCGAAATTAGATTTAATATTTTGCAGGTTCGCCAGCTTTAGGTAATGATTGTTTTATGAATGTTCTGATATCTTCGTTTGCAGCTTCTAAGTCGGCTTTTCTTAAATACATCATATGACCGCTTCTGTAGCCTTTCCATGACATTCTATTGTTTAGTTTTCCACCTGGATCCATTTGCCATAAATTGTATTTAGAATTAAAGTAGTCACAGGCACCATCATAATATCCTGATTGCACCATGACATGTAAATATGGATTTTGTGCCATGGCTTGTCTCAGGTTTTCACCTGTTTTATCATTAGATCTGTCCCAAGGATGCACAGGACCAAACATATTGTATTTAAAATCCGTTTTGTAATTAAGATTGTTACGTACATACATATTGATGGCAGGGGTAAACGAATGCAGCCAGGAAGTAAGTTCGGCATTAAAATCAGGGCTTTCACCAGAGTCTTTGCGGTCAATTCCTTTGTATCTAGAATCAAGTCTTCCTATAGTGTAGCCTTTATCTCTTAGTAGTTCTTTCCAAAAATAATCATACGGAACGTCTAAATTGTTTTGCAGAATAACTTTCTCCGAAATACCGGAATAACGTGCCATTTTAGAGGCAATTTCTTTTCTTTTTTGTTCCTCCAAGGATCCTCCTTTGGTTAGTGCAGGAAGAAGTTCGTTTACGGTAAAATCTTCAACCTCGGGTAACATAGCCGTTAAATCTTTGTTTTGGAGGTCTGGGCTAAGCATTTTATGATACCAGGCAGTAGCTGCAAAATACGGTAATTTAAGAGCCGCATCAGAAACCACTCCACGGGTTATTCCTAAATCAGTAGGAGAGACCAAAATCACTCCGTTAAGATACATCCATTGATTGTTTTGTAATTGAAGCGCTAATCCCGAAACCCTTGTCGTGCCATAACTTTCGCCAATCAGGTATTTAGGTGAAGCCCAACGATTAGAACGGGTAACAAAACCATTGATCCAATCGGCTAAGTATTTAATGTCGGCATTTACGCCAAAGAATTTTGTAGTAGGAATTTCTTTGCTGGTAGGTCTTGAATAAGCTGTGTTAACAGGATTTACAAAAACAATATCAGCAACATCAAGTATTGAGTAAGGGTTTTCTTTAATTCCGTAAGGCTGTACAGGATATCCTTCATCATCAATATTCAATAAACTTGGTCCCGTATAAGCAATCTGCATCCAAACAGAAGCAGAACCTGGACCTCCATTAAATGAAATAACTAAAGGACGCGAATCCCGATCCTTAACATCAGAACGTTCATAATAGGTGTAGAATAATCCGGCAATTGCTTTTCCGTCTTCGTCCCAAACCGGCATAGTGCCGGTTGTTGCCTTATAAGCAACTTTTTGTCCTTTTATGGTAGTTGTGTGATTGGTGATAACCTGAGAATCCGGATTGAAAGTAAGATTAGCAGCAGAGCTTTCTTCTTTTGCAACCGGAGGTTTATCGGCGGCTTTTGGTTTTGACTCCTGAGCGTATGAAGTAAAAAATCCAACTAAAAGAAATGAAATTAATGTTTTTTTCATAGAATTAGGGTGTGTTATTGTTTTAGTGATGGCCATTTAATGGTCTAAATAGGGAACTATAATTTAGAGTTTTTAAAGATATAAAAAAATACTAAGTGATGATTTTAGTCTTTAAAAGAGACGAGGCCATTTTATGAGAATGCTTAGTAAGGAAGTCTTTGTTTTTTTTTGAAAAAAATTTTCAGTTTTGGCTGGAGAAACAAAATTACATTAGAAAATGATTTTACCCTAATTTTTTGTGTTTTTTTGCTAAAGCCGAATTGGTCAATTTATGTCAATTATGAAAAGAGTATCTTACAAAAATAGTTTGTTTTTTACTGAAATTTATTTTCGTTTAAGAATTTTAAATGTCTTTGAATTAAGAGTACAGCAATAAAACCAAAACATATCGGCAGAAATATAAGCCGTATCAGAGAGCTTAAAGATATGAAACAGGAAGCACTGGCACAGGCTTTAGGAACAAACCAGCAGGCAATTTCCCCTGCTGGCGCGAGCGTCCCGCACCCACCCCTGCTGGCGCGAGCGTCCCGCTCGTGCACGTACAGCATATCAATTAATATCTATTTCTAAAACAGTCTGATCGTTATTACCATAATTTCTGGCAGAGCTGTATTTCCAATCTACAGGATTAGTGACAAAACCGCTTTCAAGCGGATTATTATGAATATAGTTTAATTTTTGCTCAAAAACTTTTAATGACCAAATTTCAATAGGTTTATTATTTTGCTGCCAAAATTGCCTGAATTTTACATTGCTGTTTTTCTTTCCTGCTCTTTCAAACATCCAAAGCAACCATTCTTTTCTGCTTTCTTGCGGATTTTCTTCAATTATTTTGAGCATTTTTCTAGATGTAAAGCCTTTGAAATCTCTTATAAGACCAGAAGGATCTCCATTTTCAGATCTGAAAATTAAATGAACATGACTTGGCATGATGCAATAACCATAGATCTCCATTCCCTTTTTCTTTCTGCAGTAATCTAATGATTCTACAATGCTCCCAAAATACTCTTCTCTTGTAAAAACATCTATCCAGTAAACTGTAGCAAAACTTATAAAGTAAGCTCCAGTTTTATCTCCAAATTTGTATTTTCTGCTCATTTGTTATTTTTGAGCTAATGTAAGAAATACTTTGCGTTCACGAGCGGGACGCTCGCGCTAGCAGGGGAACTTCTTTCAAGAAATGGATTATTGTAGATTTTTTGTTCTAATTCAAATCTATAATCAATAAGTATCTTGTTTAGTTCATTGAACGCTCGAGTTTTATTTTGATATAGAATTTCTATTCGTTTTGATCGATTTGAAAGCTTATGAGTTACATAGCCAACTATTATTCCGCTAAGAATTGGCGAAAGTACGGCAAGCCATTTGAAAAGTTCTATATTGCTCATTAGATTGGTTTTGGAAAATTTAACAATAAAGTCTTATACTTTTTTATTAATGTAAAATTTAATCCCATTTGGTTTTGAGTTTCGTTGTGTTCACGAGCGAGACGCTCGCGCTAGCGGGGGCATGTAATAATGAATGTACTTTTAATCCTTTAGATAAGGTTGTTGAACTTTACGAGCGTTTGGTGCAAGCTGAAAAAGATAAAGTTGAATATTTAGAGAAATTACTAAACGGGAAATAACGTTTTTAAATATATATATTAAATAAAAAAGAGATCTTAATAGATCTCTTTTTTTATGTTCAATTGCTGGCGCGAGCGTCTCGCTCGTGCACGTTCCAATTGATTTTGAATTTCTTTGTGTTCACGAGCGGGACGCTCGCGCTAGCGGGGGCAAGCTGAAAAAGATAAGGTTGAGTATTTGGAGAAATTATTGAATGGGAAGTAAACGTTTTTTGAAGATATATTAAATAAAAAAAGAGATCTATATGATCTCTTTTTTGTTTTTTTAATTTTTAGTGATAATACAGGTTATTTCATTTCAAAGCCTATTTTTCTCTTCATTTCTTCAGGGATATAATGGTTTAAAATATTCGTCTTTGATATAATTACTTTGTTTAATAATGAATCAATTAAATGCTGAAGAAAACCTAGCATTGTTCTCGAAGGATCGACGATATAATAATCTTTTTCAAATTTTATTTTTGGATACTTATAACCACCTGCCTCGTAATATAAGTCGCTTGAAGTTGTTTTCATTTCTTCAATTTTTCCATTTGAATCTTGGCCGATTAGCCCACATATTTCTATAGTTGGTTTATTATTTTGATTTAGTCCAATAATTCCTCTATTCAAAATACATAAAAAATTTGGTCTATATTCAGGAGCAATGTACTCAATTGAATCGGCATAATGTTTTAAAAGCGTATCAGCTGTTTTGAAAACGGTATCAAAAGCAAAAATTATTCCAATAGGAGGGCTAGTTTGACTTAAAACAATTGAATTTCTTTTATTATAAGCAACATTGTCTTTAATATACGCTAGCTTCTTTAACGATTCTATATTTTTAATAGAATTTTCTAGTTCTTCTTCATTTATCGAAGTCTTGACCTCAATTCCACAATATATTGTATCAACAGGATATATCGAAGGTTCTTCATCTATAAACAATTTTGGATTAAAGAACTTATCGATAATTAATATATCTGATTGTTTACTTCTGTCACATTCACTACCAGAACTATCAATTACAATTCCAGAACTATATTGATACATCTCTGGTAAAAAATCAATTAAAAATTGTCTAATCTCTTTCTCAACTCTGGCGCCTTTTGATGGTTGATGTTCAATTAATTCTCTGATATCTTCAAATCGAGAGAGTATTTGGTCAACACGTCTTTTGTAATGTTTTGAAATTCTATCTGAAGCTTTGAATATTATTGGTTCCATGTTTGATTTTTTTAATGTAGGTTGTTCAACTCATTTAATTTATAAGGGAAACAAACCTTCACAGGTACACTTAATATTGGGTAGATAAGCGATATTTGTTTCTTGCTTTTTTATATTTATATGTTTTACAAATCAAGAGTCAGATTTTTAATTTCATTTATTTTGCAAAGAAAAGAGTAATGTTTTCCTGTGATTTCAATTGAGTAGAACTTCTTCTTGTATTCTATCTCAATATATGGTTCTTTATTTATGTCAATTACATAATTGTTATCTGATGTTTCTCTATTTATTTCTAGTTTATTTCCATTTTTTCCACGAGTATTAATCTTAATTCCGTCAATATTAGCTCCGCCAACTATAAGAGAATTAAAATAATATTTTACAAATAAACCTTTGTCTAGTATTGGATAATTTTCTAAGTATGGTAATTTAAAAGTTTTAACAACAATATCTTTATTACTTTCTTTTAAAAGTTGTTTTTGGCTTTTAGAATCATCTGAAAACCTTGATACCAGATTGTTACCGAATAATAAAACAGTTAATGCAATAATTAGACCTATCAAACTGATAATTGTTCCTTTCTCCCATTTTTTCTTTTTATCAGAATTTGCAATTGATTGATTATGAATATTGCTATTATTGTTAATTATTAAATTCCCAGAGTTTTTAATTTCCAAATCTTTTTCATTGTCAATTTTTACTCCCTTGGTTTTTAAATAATCTATAAATTCAGTTTTTTCATTTTCAAACCAATTTATGAATCCAACAATGTCATCTTTATTAAAATCTGGAACAAATTTTAAGTCTCCGTCTTCAATTGCTAAATCTCCATCTTTAATCTGTAAATCAAACTCTTTATTTTCTAGAAACCATTTTGTAAAATAGTCTTTTACTTTTTCTTTGTTTAGTTTAATTATTCCTTGTTCGATGAGAACATCGAGAAAAAAATCAGCATCTTCTGTTCGTTTTTCAACTTTTTTCGTTGTGTATTCCTCAAATTTTTTTTCAAAATCTTTTCCAAGGAAAGAATTTCCCCACCAATTATTATTTTCCATTTAGATACTAGGTTGTTGAATTCTTGTGTTTTCAAACATAATAATTTTCCTTATAAAAAACTAATACGAATTACAAATAAAAAACCACAAATTACACTAATATAAAGTCAGTATAATTTGTGGTTTTAATTTTTATAAAAATAAAAACTTACCCCAAGAAAGCCTTCAACTCCTCATAAGTCCCAATCTTCACACTGACTTTTTCCTCATTTATAACACTTTCTATTTGTTCTGGAATAGGAAGCGTAATTCCTAAAGCAGGTTCAACAACATCCAAAAATTTAATTGGGTGAGCGGTTTCTAAGAAAATACCAATGGCGTTAGGGTATTTTTCAAGTTCTTTTTTCAAACCTAAATATCCAACAGCGCCGTGTGGTTCTGCGATATAACCGTTTGTATTGTAAATGTTTTTGAGAGCCTCAAGCGTTTCTTCATCAGTATAACTATAAGAAGAAAAGTCTTTTTCGAAAGCTTTTAAGTCGTTATTGTACAATTCCTGAATTCTAATAAAGTTACTTGGGTTTCCAACATCCATTGCGTTAGAGATTGTTGCTTTAGAAGGTTTCGGGTCGTATTTTCCATTTTCTAAGAATCTTGGTACGGTGTCGTTTACGTTTGTAGAAGCTACAAAATGCTCAATTGGCAAACCTAATTTCTTTGCCATAATTCCGGCACAGATGTTTCCGAAGTTTCCGCTTGGGCAAGAGAAAACCAATGGTTTGTTTTGGCTTTTCAAAGCTTTGTAAGCAAAGAAAAAATAGAACATTTGCGGCAGCCAACGTGCAATATTTATAGAATTCGCCGAGGTCAGGTTTTTATGCGCTAAAGTTTCATCTAAAAACGCTTTTTTTACCATGTCCTGACAGTCGTCAAAAACACCGTCAACTTCAAGTGCTTTAATGTTTTGACCTAAAGTAGTCAATTGTTTTTCCTGAATGTCGCTCACTTTTCCTGATGGATATAAAATGACAACATCAACGCCGTCAACGCCCAGAAATCCGCTGGCAACTGCGCCGCCTGTATCTCCGGAAGTGGCAACCAAAACCGTGTTTTTGCTATCTTTTTTATCTTTATTAAAATACGCCAGACAACGTGACATAAATCGCGCTCCAACATCTTTGAAAGCCATTGTAGGTCCGTGAAATAATTCTAAGGAATAAATGCCGTTTTCGACTTCCACAATCGGAAAATCAAAACATAAAGTCTCTTTTATAATTTCTCTTAAATTAGCTTCAGGAATTTCGTCACCTACAAATTGCTGAATCACATCAAAAGCAATATCATTATGGCTTAGATTTTCGATTACATTAAAAAATGCGGGATTTAATGGCGTAATAGTTTGAGGAAAATATAATCCTTTATCACTCGCTAATCCTTGTATTACGGCTTCTTTAAACGAAACTTCCGGTGCATTATGGTTTAAACTATAGTATTTCATTGCTTGTTTTGGTTATTTAACCGCAAAGAACGCAAGGAATGGTTTTTCTTTTGAAAACGCAAAGATCGCAAAGCTTTGTGGTGCTGTTTTTTTTTATTGTATTGATAATCGTTTTTTTTGTCATTTCGACGTAAGAAGAAATATTCATAAGAAACCCTCACAGTATGGAAATACTCGCGGAGATTTCTCCTTACGTCGAAATGATAAACTGTACGTGCTTATTGTTGACTATTAAATGATTAGATTATTGTCTATACGTTGCGGGACTTCTCCCGAAGCCTTGGGATCGTTCAGTCTGACAAATAGGTCGTACATTTTTTAATTCTGAATTTTTTATTCTTTTTACAAAATCCTAACTCCATCCGGATTAATTTTCGAAACGTGAATTTCATAAGGTAAATTCATATTTTCGTAAACCTCGCTCATGGCTTTGGCGATTTGGTCGGCGGTATTTTTTCCTCTGCTTAAAGCAAAAATCGACGGACCAGAACCAGAAATTCCGGAACCTAAAGCGCCGTTTTCTAAAGCTGTTTGTTTGATTAAATCAAAACCAGGAATCAAAACACTTCTTAAAGGTTCAACGATTTCGTCATGAAGCGATCTTCCAATCAAATCATAATCTTTTGTATATAAACCGGCAATTAATCCGCCTACATTTCCCCATTGCATGATCGCACTTTTTAGAGAAACGTTTTGTTTTAGTACCGAACGTGCGTCTGAAGTTTTCAACTCAATTTGAGGATGAACCACCGTTGCGAATAATTCTTCCGGACTGTCAATTCTGATAATATCTAATGGAGAATAACTTCTTACCAAAGTAAAGCCTCCCAAAAGGGCAGGAGCAACGTTATCAGCATGAGCGTTTCCGCTGGCTAATTTCTCGCCCTGCATGGCAAATTGCACCAAATTTTTACGGGAATATGGTTTTCCTAATAATTCATTAATTCCGAAAACCGCTCCGGCAGAACTTGCAGCGCTGCTTCCGATTCCGCTTCCGGCTTTAATGTGCTTGTAAATTTCGATTTCAAATCCAAAAGTTATGGGTTCAAAATCTCTTTCATAAGCTTCCAGCATTGCAATAGCTGCAACACCCGAAACGTTTTTTTCGGTTTCTAAAGGTAAATCGGCACCAACGATTTTAGTAATACGAATTCCTTTTTGATCTACTTTTCGAACAATCATTTCATCGCCCGCATTGTCTAAGCAAAGTCCCAATACGTCAAATCCGCACGAAAGATTCGCTATGGTAGCCGGGCAAAATAGTTTTATTTCCATTTTTAAGGTTCTGAGGTTCTAAGTTGCTAAGATTCTAAGGTTTCTTATGCAACTTTCTATTTTTAGTTTCTAAGGTTTTGAGGTTCTGAGAGACTAAGATTAAGTTTTTAAAAAAACTCAGAACCTTAGCAACTTAAAACCTTAGCACCTTTAAATATTTCCTATTCTAATAACGTCTGCAAAAATTCCTGATGCGGTAACTGCTGCTCCGGCTCCGGCTCCTTTGATCAATAAAGGCTGATCTACGTAACGGTCTGTGTAGAACAATACAATATTGTCTTTTCCTTCCAGATTATAAAAAGGATGATCTTTTGGAATGAATTGCAATCCAACGCTGGCTTTTCCGTTTTCGAATTGTGCTACGTATTTCAATCTTGAATCTTTTGCTAAAGCTTCATTGTAAATACCTTCAAAATGAGAAGCGTGTTTAATTAACGAAGCAAAAAAGTCTTCGTTGTTTGTTGTCGCTAAACATTCGGCAGGCAAAAACGATTCGTTGGCAATGGCGTCAATATCCATTTCGTAACCGCTTTCGCGAATTAGAATCAGTATTTTTCGGGCTACGTCGATTCCGCTTAAATCAATCTTCGGATCTGGTTCTGTGAATCCCTGAACTCCGGCTTCTTTTACGACATCGTGAAAAGAATTGTTTTTGTCGAAATTATTGAAAATGAAATTCAGACTTCCGGATAAAACGGCCTGTATTTTATGTACTTTATCACCAGAAGCAATTAAGTTTTTCACCGTATCGATAATTGGTAATCCGGCACCAACATTTGTTTCAAACAAAAACGGAGCATTGTACTGGCGTGATAAGTTTTTTAGTTTTTTGTAATTGTCATAAGCAGATGAACAGGCAATTTTATTGCAGGTAACAACAGCAATACTTTGTTTTAGGAACTTTTCGTACATTTCAGAAACGTTTGCATTTGCAGTAATATCTACAAAAATGCTATTACGTAAATTCAGTTCTTTTGCCCTTGCGATGAATTCTGTTGCAATTGCTTCTTCTCCTTTGCCTAAAGTCGACTGCCAGTCTTTTAAAGAAATTCCGTCTTCGTCAAAAAGCATCTTTCTGGAGTTTGATAATGCGATAACGCGAACATTAATCTTTAGGTTATCTTTTAAAAACTTTCTTTGGCTGTGAATTTGCTCGATGAATTTTTCGCCCACATTTCCAACTCCCATTACGAATAAGTTGAGCTGTTTAGTGTTTTCTTCAAAAAAATTTTCATGTAAGGTATTCAACGCTTTTTTAACATCTCTTTCGTTAATTACAGTCGAAATATTTCTTTCGGAAGCACCTTGTGCAATGGCACGAATGTTTACGTTGTTTTTTCCTAAAGTACTGAACATTCTTCCGCTTAAGCCCTGATGATTTTTCATGTTTTCACCAACCAAAGCAATAATGCAAAGATCTTTTTCTACAATACAAGGATCTATTTTGTTTTGCGAAATTTCGATTTCAAAAGCTTTATTGATTGCAGCTTCGGCATTATCGGCATCCGAATTTAAAATTCCGATACAAATAGAATGCTCAGAAGAAGCCTGAGTAATAAAAATCACATTGATTTTTTCCTGAGATAATACTTCAAACAAACGTCTTGATGAACCTGCAACTCCAATCATTCCGGGACCTTCAAGAGTAACAAGTGAAATATTATCGATATGACTGATTCCTTTCACAACAGTATCTTTTGATGAAAGATGGCTGGATATTAAAGTTCCTTCGGCTTCCGGTTCAAAAGTGTTTTTGATTAAAATAGGAATGTTTTTTCTTAAAACGGGCTGAATGGTTGGCGGATACAATACTTTGGCACCAAAATGCGACAATTCCATCGCTTCCTGGTACGAAATAGTTGCAATAGGCTGAGCTTGTTTTACAATTTTTGGGTTTGCAGTAAACATTCCGTTTACGTCTGTCCAGATTTCTAATTGGTCTGCATCGATAGCTCCGGCAATAATAGCAGCAGTATAATCAGAGCCTCCGCGCCCTAAAGTCGAAGTAATTCCGTCCAGAGTCTGCGCGATAAATCCGGGTAAAATATTGATTTTTGAGTGATTTTTAGAAAAATATTCCTGTATTAATTGATTTGAAACTTCAAAGTTTACGACCGCTTTTCCAAAATTATTATTGGTTTTAATTAACTCGCGGCTGTCTTTGTAAACTACATCTTTATCAATTTGCTGATACGCCTGTGCGATTATATAAGAGGAAAGCAATTCGCCAAAACTTAAAATAGTGTCAGCAGTTCTTGGAGATAATTCTCCTAAAAGGAAACAGCCATCTAATAAAGTTTCTAAATGATTGATGATTCTTTTTACGTGACTTAACAGACTGCTTTGTTCACTTACCGGAATTAAATCTTTTAAAGTATCAAGGTGCTTTTTTTCGATTTCGGCTACAATTTCTCTAAAGCTTTCGTCGTTTGCAGCTGCTTTTGCTGCTGCCAGTTGCAGTAAATCAGTTACCTTGCTTAAAGCAGAAACAACAACAACTAATTTATCCTGTTTAGATTTTTGATTTATAATTTCGAGAACGAGTTTTATATTTTGAGCATTGGCAACGGAAGTTCCGCCAAATTTTAATATTTTCATTGTGATATTTTTTTCTTTTTATGCAAATGTTTTCATCTATCCAATACCTTTCTTCTTTTTAGAAAAAAGTATAGATAACCCGGATTATATGTAAAAATGTATACCCCTAAGGGGTAGTAGTTGTAGTAGAAATAATGGTAGCAGCAATTGCAACTCCGGTTTGAGCTGTTATTGTAGAATGATATTTTGTGCTGTTACTTTTCATTTTTGATTTTTCAAAAGTACAGTTTTTTATAAAAGTTAAAAACTCTAAAATCCTTTTTACGAATATTTTAATAATTTAAATTTGATTAATTCAATATTGAGTATTTGTTAAAATTAGAACTCTAAAGATGCCTTATTCTTATATTTAGGACATTTTTTGTTAAGGCCTTAAAGTTAGTGGCGTATTTGTTTTTGTAAAAATGAATTCAAAAAAGGCTAATTTAATCTATCTGCTAACTAGGAAACTGTTTTTGATTTTTTTAGAAGTAAAAATTCTAATTCGATTTTTATCAAATTAAACAGCTGGTTTTTTGTGTGATAAGGATTATGAAATGCATAAAAGTTAAGAATCGAAATGATGTGAATTTTAATTATTATGAAGAAATGTTGCTTTTTAATATTGATTTGTTGAATTTTGACGTTTAAAATTACAAACAATATGAGAGAAATCCATTATATAAGTACTGAAACCTTAAGTTTAGAAGCTTTACAAGAAATTATAGTAAATCAAAAAATACTTGAATTATCAGAAGAAGCTAAAGTAAATGTTCAAAAGTGTCGTGATTATTTAGATAAAAAAGTGGCTTCTCATTCTGAGCCCATTTATGGTATAAACACTGGATTTGGATCACTTTGCAATGTAAAAATCTCTAATGAAAATTTATCAAAACTTCAGGAAAACCTTGTAAAATCGCATGCTTGCGGAACAGGAGAAGAGGTTCCTGCTGAGATTGTAAAGCTGATGTTATTGCTTAAAATTCAATCTTTAAGTTATGGACATTCGGGAATTCAGTTACAAACTGTAAATCGTTTGGTTGATTTTTATAATCATGATATTTTACCTGTAATTTATACTCAGGGTTCTCTTGGGGCTTCGGGAGATTTGGCACCTTTGGCACATTTGTCTTTGCCTTTATTGGGAGAAGGAGAGGTTTTATTTGAAGGAAAAAAAACAGCTTCTGCCGAAGTTTTAAAGCATTTTAACTGGAAACCAATCGTTTTGCAATCAAAAGAAGGTTTGGCTTTGTTAAACGGAACGCAATTTATGAGTGCTTATGGAGCTCATATTTTAATAAAAGCGTATAAATATTCTTATCTGGCAGATTTAATCGGAACAATTTCATTAGAAGGTTTTGATGGAAGAATTGAGCCTTTTAACGAATTGATTCATTATATACGTCCGCATAAAGGACAAATTATTACTGCACAGCGTATTACTGAATTTCTGGATGGAAGCGAAATTATTACTCAGGAGAAAAAACACGTACAGGATCCTTATTCTTTCCGTTGTATGCCTCAGGTTCACGGCGCTTCAAAAGATGCGATTGATTATGTTCGAAAAGTATTCAAAACAGAGATTAATTCGGTTACCGATAATCCGAATATATTTATAGAGGCAGATCAGATTATTTCGGGTGGAAATTTTCACGGACAGCCTTTGGCTTTAGCCTTAGATTTTATGGCAATTGCTTTGGCAGAATTAGGAAGTATTTCTGAAAGAAGAACTTATCAGCTAATCTCAGGATTGCGCAATCTTCCGGCATTTTTAGTCGATAACCCGGGATTAAATTCAGGCTTTATGATTCCGCAATATACTGCAGCAAGTATCGCAAGTCAAAATAAACAGCTGGCAACACCTTCCAGTATAGATAGTATTGTCTCAAGCAACGGACAGGAAGATCATGTCAGTATGGGGGCAAACGGAGCTACAAAAGCCTTGCGTGTTCTGGATAATTTAGAGCGTATTCTGGCTATAGAATTATTGAATGCTTCACAGGCAATTGCTTATAGAGAACCATTAAAATCAAGCGACTTTATTGAGATGTTCTTAAGCAGTTACAGAGAGGTAGTTCCTCTGGTTAAGGAAGATAGAATTTTGCATTACGACATTGAGAAAACCGTTGAATTCCTTGATAGTTTCCAAATTGAAAACGATTTGTTAACAATGGCTTAACATTGCAAAATATTATTGAAGTAATTTTGCACTATCAAAAATATAAAAATGTCAATAAACAGTATTTTCCAATTTTTAGTGCCGAAAGACAAGAAATTCTTTCCACTTTTTGAAGAGGCTTCAAGCAATTTAATTGAATTAGCTTCTAACTTACATGAAGCTGTAAACCTTCCATTAAAAGAAAGAGAAGTTCTTTTTCAAAAAATTGACGAATTAGAGCAAAGAGGAGAAGATATTACGCGCCAAACCAACCTTGAGTTGAGCAGAAATTTTATTACTCCATTTGACAGAGAAGATATTCATACCTTAATTACTTCTATAGATAACGTTGCAGATTATTTGCATGGTGCTGCAAGCAGAATGAGATTGTATCAGGTTGATAAGATTACAAAATCGATCAGAAAAATGACTGAAATCAATCTTGAAGCTTGTCAAAACATTGACAGTGCAGTAAAAGAGTTGAGAAATTTAAAAAATTTCAAAGTCATTAAAGATGCTTGTTCCAGAATTAATAAACTGGAAAACAAGTCTGATAACGTTTATAACAAAGCAGTTTTTGAAATTTTTGAAAACGAAACAGATGCTAAAAATATTATCAAATATAAAGAGGTATTATCTGTTTTAGAATCAGCAACAGACAAATGTAAGAGTGTTGCGAACATACTGGAATCTATTTCTGTAAAACATTCTTAATTCAATTTTTCATTCTGAAGTTATAACTTTATGACGCTACTTATATTAATTATAGTATTAGCCTTAATTTTTGATTACATCAATGGTTTTCATGATGCGGCAAATGCTATAGCGACTGTTGTTGCTACAAAGGTTTTAACGCCTTTCCAGGCGGTTCTTTGGGCAGCATTTTTTAACTTTTTGGCTTATTGGGTTTTCGGATTTGGTGTTGCAGATACTGTTGCTAAAACAGCACATACCATGGAAATTAACCTGATTGTAATTCTTGCCGGTGTGATCGCGGCAATTTGCTGGAATTTATTGACCTGGTGGTTAGGGATTCCTTCAAGTTCGTCACATACCTTAATTGGTGGTTTTGCAGGAGCAGCAGTGGCTCACGCTATCGCAGTACATGGCTTTTCGGGTTATGTAGGTGCAGACGGAGCGACACATTACTGGTATCAAATTGTAAGCTGGTACAAAGCCGGAAAAGATGGCGGAATGCCTTCTGGGGTTTTGATTATCATTGCCTTTATTGTTTTAGCACCATTATTAGGAGCTTTGGCTTCTTATTTAATTTCGATTTGGTTATTAAATGCTTCACGTAAAAGCATTTATCCTAAAATATTTACCGTTGCCCTGATGATTGCAACTATTTGGTTAGTTAGTAGTCTAATGGTTTCTTACGAAGAAATTGTTAAGCATGGAAAGCCAAGATTCGATTCGCATTTCTGGAGTGTAGCTTTTGATGCACATAATATTAAATGGCTTTTAGTTGCTTTTATTATCTTGACAGTAAGTGCATTTTGTTTAATATTCAGTAGTTTAAATCTTCATCAGGCTGATGCTGCTTTGAAAAAAATGCAATTATTATCTTCTGCGGCCTTTAGTTTAGGTCACGGTGGAAATGACTCTCAAAAAGTAATGGGTATTATTGCAGCTGCGGTTGCAGTTTATATCAATACAAATCCTGGTGTTCACATGGATTCATGGTTAGATGTTGTATTGCCAAACGATGATATGGGGATAAAAGGAGTAATGCCGGGCTGGATTCCGTTAGCATGTTATTCTGCAATTGCAGCCGGAACATTGAGTGGTGGATGGAAAATTGTAAAAACAATGGGTTCTAAAATCACAAAAGTTAGCTCATTTGAAGGTGTTGCCGCCGAAACTGCAGGAGCTTTAACGCTTTATTTTACAGAACACTTAAAAATTCCGGTAAGTACAACGCATACTATTACAGGATCTATTATTGGTGTTGGATTAACAAAACGTGTGTCTGCTGTTCGTTGGGGAGTGACAGTAAGCTTAATCTGGGCGTGGATTTTAACTATTCCAATTTCGGCACTTTTGGCTGCAATCGTTTATTATATCCTTAATATTTTTATGTAATAGTAAAAAAGGTATTTGTATAAAATGTGAGATTTAAATATCACATTTAAAAGTTATAAAAAAAGCCAGTTTCTTTATTGAAACGGGCTTTTTTGTTTGATGGTATTGGTTGTTTAAAGTGATAATGTGTTTATATTTACTATCAAGAAATTAAGTATTAAGGTTAGAGAATGGAAGAATTAAATCAGATAGAGAGAATTAAATATAAATTAATTATTGCAAAAGAAGCTGACAAAGATTTAAAGGTGTTTGGGGCAGAAAGTCATCAATATTTTTTAGGAACAGTAATAAGTAATGATCAGATCTTAAACTTCGAAAATGAATATAACATAGAACTCCCCGAGGCTTATAAAACATTCCTTTTGCATATTGGAAACGGAGGAATATCCTATCAGGATTCTGCTGCAGGACCTTGTTATGGCATATTTCCGTTTGGAAAAAATCTCAACGAATTTATTGAGGATCCTAAACAGTTTTTAAAAGAAGATTGTAAGTTGTATCCGAAAATGAGTGCCGAATTTTGGGCAGAACTAATTGAAAATATCGAGAATGATACTGTTTCTGATGAAGATTTTGATATCGAGTCAGGAAAGATCTTTTCGGGAATTTTACCTGTCAGCAGTCAGGGCTGTACCTATTATTCTGCACTTGTTTTAAATGGTGAGTTTAAAGGAAGAATTGTAAATGTTGATATTGACAGGCAGAAACCATATTTTGTTTCTGAGCTAAATTTTTTAGATTGGTACGAGAGATGGCTTGATGAAATTATACCTGATGATTTAAAAGAAAATAATGAGAAATTGTTTAGTTATACTTTGGGAGGAACTCCAAATTATATTTTAGAGATCTATTTTTCGGCAAAAAATGAAGAGATAAAAAAAGAATGTTTATATGCGTTTTTGAAAAAAGAAAAACTGAATTCAGAAACTATCGATATACTTGAAGGACAGTACAAATTAAATTCAGGTGAAATTCGAAAAATATTGCTTCAGGTACTTACCAGGTTTGATTATAGAAAAGCATTTCCTTATCTGGTTGAATTTGCAAAAGAAAGTCTTTTGGAAGTTTTTCAATTTATATTTTGGTATGCCAAAGATAAAAGCTCTGATTGGTTAGAAATTATCAAAGCAAATGTTGATCGAATTATTGATGAGAAAACATTTGTTTTTTGTACCTATTTGCTGGATGAAACGAATCTGGATTATGGTGATATTGTTGTTCAGTTTACTTCGAATGAGAATGAAAGTATAAGAATCAGCGCCTATTATTCGCTTGGAAAATTAAAGAATAAAGCTGATTATTTGGATGCTTTTGTTAAAGGTTTGGGTGATAATTCAAATCGGGTAGTGCATGCCGTTTTGCAGGCTTTGGATGGAGTAGAAGATCATAAGCTATTGAAGTATTATAAGCAGATTGCTGAAAAATATGTTGTTGAGGAAGATTATATTCTGGTTAATCTTAATCATAGATTGAAACCATTTGGTTTAACCAATACTACTATAAAAGCGATAAATGTTGGTAATTAAAGTAAAAAGCTGATTTTGTATGAGGAAATCAGCTTTCTTTTTTTTTGTGCTTATTAAGATTTTGTTTTTTATTCTTTCTTAAATAAATATTCTTTTCCGCCTTGTTTTAAAAGCATCTCTTTTTTCTCAGCATTAAAATCTAAAACAATTCCCGCCAGATCAAATTTGAAACTATTTGCGGTAGTAGATTCTAAAGGAAAAGAAGGTTGTCCGGTTGCTTGGGCAATCAGTGTATTGTCTTTTTTAGAGATATTTATTTTTAAAGGAATTTGCGAACTGGCATAAGTTCCTGAATAAGTATCAAGAGTTTCTGCTGAAACTGATATATTGCTAAAAACGGGCAATTTATAAGGCTTGTTAAAATAAGAGCTCAAAGCGCATAAAAGGATATTGTTGTAATCATAACCCAATCCGTTTGAAGTTATTGCAAAAGCTAATTTTTCAGCCGGAAAATAGCTTACTACAGCTCTAAAACCATCAATTCCTCCGGTATGACCGTAGCTTGTTGTTTCAAAAAGCGGAAATTCAAAAATTCCCATGCCAAATTTCTCTTTAATCGTTTTCATTTGATTTAAATGTTCTGCAGAAATAATTTTTCCGGCAAAAAGACTTTCAATAAAAAGATTTAAATCAGTTGGATTTGAAACAATACCTCCGGCTCCAAGCGGGATAGATATATCTGTCTCATTTTCTTTTTCCCATTTTCCGGAAACAGTATAAGAATAACATTCGTTGTTTTCTAAACTAATTTTTCCGCCCAAATAAGTGTTTTTTAGATGTAAAGGTTTTGTGATTTTTTGACTTAGAATTTCATCAAATGGTTTCTTGTAAACATCTTCAAGTATGTAAGATAATAATACGTAGTTAGAATTGCTGTATTTTCCTTTTGTGTCAGGTTCAAATGCTGTTTCTCCGGCATAAATACGTTCAGTCATTTTTGCTCTGGATTGAAACTGAGTGTTCCATTTTAAATAATCGTCATCATTTGTAAAATCATGAATACCGCTTCTGTGATTTAATAAATTACTGATCGTGATTTTTTTAGCATTTTTTATTGTTGGAAAATACTTGTCGATAGTTTGATTTAAATTGATTTTTTTCTCTTCAACGGCTTTAAAAATAAGAGTAGCGGTAAAAGTTTTAGAAATAGATCCTATTCTGTATTTCGTATTTATGTTTGATTTTTCTGATGTAGCTACATCATCGTATCCAATTGATTTGTTGTAAACAGTTTTTCCATTTTCAGAAATGGCAATACTGCCCATAAATTTATTATTTTTTTCCAGAAGCATAAATAAGCTATCCAGTCGTGCTGTATTGAGTGTTTGTGAAAACGAACTCGTAGCAATAAGAGTAAATAAACAGGTGATAATTTTTTTCATAAGGATGTTTTTTGGTTGATTGAGTTTTTAAATTTTAGCAATAGGGTGATAAGAAAATAAAAGAATACGATAGAAAATAACATAGCCGGAATAAACCAGTTTCCAAGCACTTCAGTTGTGTGATTTTTAATTTGACTCTCAGGATCTATCATTCCGAGAACAACTACAGAAAGAGATTGTTTGTTGATATACAAGCCAACTAAAGACGGATTGATGATTTTAGCAAAAATCAGGAATACGAAACCAAACAAAAACAGATACAAAATAAAGAAAAGGATGTACGAAATACCATTAGTAAAGTTTAAAATTAAAGCCTTAAAAACATGAATCGGGTTGAATGTTTTTGTTGCCTGTTCCAGTTTTTTGTCGGCTACAAGTGGTTTTAAGACTTCTTCAGGAATGCCAATTTTTTCTATAATGTCTAAAAGGGCATCTATTTCGTTCGTTTCTTTTTTGTGTTGAATTGCTTCAAAAATATGGCTGTTAAATTCCATATAAATATCATCCTGGTTTATTTTTGATAATGAAGCTGTTGCTTTTCTGATTCGCTTCATGTAATCGTTATAAATTCGCTGTGAAGCTTTTTGTTTAAATTTTAGGTCTTCTATTCTCATTGAATGATTTTTTTAATTGATTTTTCCAGATTTTCCCAATAAATATTCATCTGATTCAGGGTTTCGATTCCGGCTTCGGTTAGCGAATAATATTTTCGGGGAATTCCAGTTTCCTGTTCTACCCATTTTGAGTCGACTAATTCTTCTGTTTTTAACCGATTCATTAAAGGATAAAGTGTTCCTTCTGCAATTTCTATTTCGGTATGTTTTCTTATTTGTTCTATAAGTTCATAACCGTAATACTCATTGTTTTTGAGTACATTCAGAATAATGAAAGTCAGTGTACCTTTCTTTACCTGCGATTTCCAGTTTGTTACAAATGTTTCGTTCATATCGCTAATGTATAACAAAATACATAGTATAACAAAGTATATAGCTAAATTTTTTTTAGACTAAATTTTAAACAATTGATAATTAGTTGCTTATTTGGCTTAGAATTGCTTTTGCAGATTTTTGCGATTGTGTTTTCGCTTGTAGTTGGTTTGTTTTAGGCTCTTTTTGTCCTGAGAAATAATGCTGATTGTTCCGTCTATTTCGAGCATAGCCAGTTTTACATCTTTAAAATACTCTAAACCATGTTCGCGCATGGCTTCTTTTAGTTCTTCATCTGAAATATCTAATTTGCTTAAACTTTTAAAATCCAGTTTGCCATCATGAATTAAGATTTCGGGTTTGTCTAAAAGTAAATCGTTGAGTATTTTGTATTTATGAGTTAATTTTTTAATTGCAAAATTAATAACAAATAAAACTAAAGCAGCAACCAAACCCCCGGAAAGACTTGTGTCCGGGCCAACCATAGCATTTTGAACCGAGTTACTAATTAATAAAATCAGAATAATATCGGCAGTATTTAATTGCGAAAGTTCTTTTTTTCCGAAAACGCGAAGTGCTATTGTCATGAAAAAATAAACAGCAACGCTTCTTAAAATAATATCCAGGTAAGGAAAAGTCATTATTCTTATTTATTTGAGTTTAAAAAAAGCTTTGTCAAAGTTAAGTACTTTGACAAAGCTGCTAAATTATCTATAAGTTATTAAATTGAAATGAACTTAACGATTATAATTTGAAATTCTTTTCGATGGCTTTAATCATTTCTCCAGCTACATCTTTATTTGTTGCGCCTTCGATTCCTTCAAGACCCGGAGAAGAGTTAACCTCAAGTAATAAAGGTCCTTTTGAAGAACGGATAATATCTACACCAGCCACTTTTAAGTCCATTGCTTTTGCGGCTTTTATAGCGATCTTTTTTTCTTCAGCAGTAACTTTTATAACAGATGCTGTTCCTCCAAGGTGAATATTAGCCCTGAACTCTCCCGGCATAGCTTCACGCTGAATTGCAGCTACAACCTTTCCGTCAATTACAAAACAACGAATATCTTTACCGTTAGCTTCTTTGATGAATTCCTGAACTAAGATATTGGCATTTAAGCTTTTAAAGGCGTTTATAACGCTTTCTGCAGCTTTTTTAGTTTCCGCAAGAACAACTCCTTTTCCTTGAGTTCCTTCTAGTAATTTTACGATTAAAGGTGAGCCTCCAACCATTTTAATTAAATTATCGGTATCTAGTGGAGAATTGGCAAAACCGGTTGTTGGGATGTCAATACCGCTATTTAAAAGCAGTTGTAATGAATATAATTTGTCTCTTGATTGAGTTATGGCTGTAGCCGAATTTAAAACGAAAACCTTTAAGGCTTCAAACTGACGTGTTAAAGCACAGCCGTAAAAGGTGATACTTGGTCGGATTCTTGGAATAATAGCATCAAATTGATTTAATATTTTTCCGCCTCGATAATGAATCTCCGGAGTTTTGGCATCTAGTTTCATGTAGCATTCTTTAATATTTAAGAAATGCATTTCATGACCGCGCATTTCGCCTGCTTCCATGATTCTTTTATTGCTGTATAATTCAGGATTACTGGCTAAAAGGCCAATGCGTAACCCGGAAGTTGCTTTTTCAGAGTTTTGGTATAATTCTTTTAAAGCTTCTGTTGTAGGTTGTCCCAGTAAATATTTTTCTTCGGGATCAACCAGAACCCGTCCGCTCATGGCTTCACGTCCTAAAAGCATTCTAAAGCCCATCGAGTCACGATTGGTCAAAGTCATTTCGATTGGCCACTTTACATCGCCAATTTTCAAATGCGTCTGAATTACATAACGATGTTCTCTGAAGCCGCTTGAACTTTTAACTATTCTTTTATCCACCAACGGAGCTTCGCAATGAATGATGGTTTTAATATTATTCTGAATTGGATTAATATCGAATTTAACCCAATTAGCATCATTTTTTATAAAAGGAGCAATGTTTATGGCGTGCATTGCCGAAGTTTTGGCTCCGGAATCTACTCGGGCCTTGATTGTCGGGATTCCAAGTTCTGGAAAAGAGCACCATTCTTCGCTACCTAAAATGACTTTGTTTTGAAGCATACGTTGTTTTGTATTATAAAATTTAATATTCAAAAATAGCTATTTGCTTTTACTAAAGATAGTAAATTACTCAAAAAATATACCCGTTATGTTATGAAAACGTAACGGGTATATTATTTCTGTTATAAATTTAAAATATTTTACTGATTTGTAGGCTCTTCGGCTTTGTGGATTTCTACCGAAAGTTCTTGAGAATCATCTTTTAAATCCATTAAGATTTCATCACCTGAATGTATTTTTGAAGTTATGATTTCTTCTGCCAGTAAATCTTCAACATATTTCTGAATAGCTCTTTTTAGTGGTCTTGCTCCAAATTGTCTGTCGAAGCCTTTCTCTGCAATAAAAGCTTTGGCTTTGTCGGTCAAGCTTAGTTTGTAGCCAAGTTCAGCAATACGTAAATACAGTTTTTTAAGTTCGATTTCAATAATTAAATCAATATCAGCTTTTTCAAGACTGTTAAATACAATTACGTCATCAATTCTGTTTAAGAATTCAGGAGCAAAAGTTTTTTTCAATGCATTTTCGATAATGCTTTTTGAATTTTCATCGGCCTGAGCCACTTTAGCGGCAGTTCCAAATCCAACACCTTGTCCAAAATCTTTTAACTGACGTGCTCCAACGTTAGATGTCATGATGATAATAGTGTTTTTAAAGTCGATTTTGCGACCTAAACTATCTGTTAGATATCCGTCATCTAGAACCTGTAGCATCATATTAAATACTTCCGGATGTGCTTTTTCGATCTCATCTAAAAGAACAACACAATATGGTTTTCTGCGAACTTTTTCAGTCAATTGACCGCCTTCTTCGTAACCTACATATCCCGGAGGCGCCCCAACTAAACGGGAAATGGCAAATTTCTCCATGTATTCGCTCATATCGATACGAACTAATGCATCTTCAGAATCGAATAATTCTTTTGCTAAAACTTTTGCCAACTGTGTTTTACCAACTCCGGTCTGACCTAAGAAGATAAACGAACCAATTGGTTTGTTAGGATCTTTAAGTCCGGCTCTGTTACGCTGAATAGAACGTGCAATTTTAAGAACAGCTTCGTTTTGACCAATTACTTTGTTCTGAATTAATTCAGGTAATTTAGCCAGTTTGTTGCTTTCTGTTTGTGCGATTCTGTTTACAGGGATTCCGGTCATCATTGAAACAACATCGGCCACATTATCTTCTGTAACTTCGATTCTATTGTTTTTAGAGTCTTCTTCCCATTGTTCCTGAGCAACAGCCAGATCTTTTTCGATGCGTTTTTCATCGTCGCGAAGTTTGGCTGCTTCTTCATATTTTTGTTTTTTAACAACCATGTTCTTCATTTCACGAACTTCTTCTAACTGACGTTCCAAATCTAAAATTTGTTTTGGTACGTCAATATTAGTGATGTGTACACGTGAACCGGCTTCATCCATTGCATCGATAGCTTTGTCTGGTAAGAAACGCTCAGACATATATCGGTTTGTTAACTTAACACAAGCTTCGATAGCTTCCTGAGTGTAGATTACATTATGGTGGTCTTCGTACTTGTCTTTTACGTTATTCAAAATAGCGATTGTTTCTTCGACAGAAGTTGGTTCTACAATTACTTTTTGAAAACGTCTTTCTAAAGCACCATCTTTTTCAATATATTGTCTATACTCGTCAAGAGTTGTAGCGCCAATACATTGGATTTCGCCTCTTGCTAAAGCAGGTTTAAACATGTTTGAAGCATCAAGAGAACCTGTTGCTCCGCCGGCGCCTACAATAGTGTGGATTTCGTCAATAAAAAGAATGATATCATCGTTTTTCTCCAGCTCGTTCATTACGGCTTTCATTCTTTCTTCAAACTGACCGCGGTATTTTGTTCCGGCAACTAAACTTGCCAAATCAAGAGTTACTACGCGTTTGTGAAAAAGAATACGAGATACTTTGTTTTGGATGATACGAAGCGCAAGAGCTTCTGGATTAGCAGATATACCAACTCCTGGTTCGGCAATAAGATGTGGATTGTTCTTTTTTGTTCGGCTTATAATC
>Ga0194135_10000016_pt1 | contig 103128 bp, 89 predicted proteins | sample LitLau_LLRF_2013_FD_134024 | JGI IMG/M metagenome (GOLD analysis project Ga0194135, IMG submission 134024) | Freshwater sediment microbial communities in response to fracking from North America - Little Laurel Run_MetaG_LLRF_2013 (version 2) | ecosystem: Environmental > Aquatic > Freshwater >...
AAAAAAACTCCTTAATTTCTTAAGGAGTTTCTTGGTGGGCGATGAGGGGTTCGAACCCCCGACCCCCTCGGTGTAAACGAGGTGCTCTGAACCAGCTGAGCTAATCGCCCTATTTTACTAGGTGTAATCGTTGCTGATTGCGGTGCAAACTTACAGCTAGATTTTGTATTTAGCACTATAAATTTTAAAAAAAATAAACATTTTTTAATCTTTTTTATTAGTAAGTTAATTTTCAGCTTCTTAAAAATGAAATATTTTTTACTGTTTTCTTATTATTTCGTTAAAAAAACAAAACTGAATGTCTAATTCTTAATATCGCTTTGTGTTCACTTGCTATAGTCCTATATTTGCATACCTTAACTGTATATTCAAATGGCAAGATTTAAAGAAAATGATTTACCAAAATCAAAAATTACCGCTACTTCACTTAATAAAGCAACAATAATTTTCAAATACGCCGGAAAACACCAATGGAAATTTTACGTTGGATTGTTTTTTCTGTTACTTACCGGAGCCACTGCCCTGGCTTTTCCTAAATTAATGGGAATGCTGATTGACTGCGTGAAAAACAAAAATAATGACCAGGCCAATCAAATTGCATTGGGTTTAATTTTTATTTTGTTTTTACAATCCTTCTGTTCATTTTTCAGATTATCGCTTTTCGTGAATTTTACCGAAAATACTTTGGCCAACCTTCGTTTGTCATTGTACACCAATTTGGTAAAATTACCTATGACATTCTTTTCTCAAAAAAGAGTTGGAGAGTTAAATAGCCGTATTAGTGCAGATATTACCCAAATTCAGGACACTTTAACTTCAACAATTGCCGAATTTTTACGTCAATTCATCCTTATTATAGGCGGAGTTATTTTATTAGCAACAGAAAGCTTTAAATTAACTTTATTAATGCTGGCTGTAGTTCCTCTGGTAGCTGTAGCAGCTGTGATTTTTGGACGTTTTATTAGAAAATATTCAAAACAAGTTCAGGATCAGGTAGCCGAAAGTCAGGTTATTGTCGAAGAAACCATGCAGGGCATTAGTATTGTAAAAGCCTTTGCAAACGAATGGTATGAAATTGCACGTTATAAAGGAAAAATAAGCGAAGTAGTAAAGCTGGCTATTAAAGGTGGTAAATATCGTGGTTATTTTGCATCCTTTATTATTTTCTGTTTATTTGGTGCTATCGTTGCTGTGGTTTGGTATGGCGTACGTTTGAGTATTGCCGGAGAAATGAGTGTGGGTCAGTTAATTTCATTTGTATTGTATTCTACATTTGTTGGAGCTTCTTTTGGGGGAATTGCCGAATTATACGCGCAAATTCAAAAAGCAATTGGTGCTACAGAGAGAGTTTTTGAATTACTTGAAGAAACTCCTGAAAAAATTAGTGCTGAACAAACCACTACTCCATTAGAAAAAATCAAAGGAAACGTTTCTTTCAAAAATGTTGCTTTTAGTTATCCTTCAAGAAAAGAAATTCAGGTTTTGAAAGACGTTAATTTCACCGCCGATTTTGGACAAAAAATAGCAATTGTAGGTCCAAGTGGAGCTGGAAAATCTACCATTTCATCTTTATTGTTACGTTTCTACGATATTACTTCAGGAGAAATTACAGTTGATGGAAAAAATATTTACGATTACGACCTGGATAATCTTCGAGGAAACATGAGTATTGTTCCTCAAGATGTAATTTTATTTGGAGGAACCATCAAAGAAAACATTGCTTACGGAAAACCAGATGCTACTAATGAAGAAATTATTCTGGCTGCCAAACAGGCAAATGCACTGAATTTCATAGAAGGTTTTCCGGAGAAATTTGAAACTTTAGTGGGAGAACGCGGTGTAAAATTATCAGGAGGTCAGCGTCAGCGTATTGCTATTGCCAGAGCATTGCTTAAAAATCCAAGTATTTTAATTTTAGATGAAGCCACTTCATCATTAGATAGTGAAAGTGAAAAATTAGTTCAGGAAGCGTTAGAAGTATTGATGGAAGGAAGAACAAGCATTATTATTGCACACCGACTTTCGACTATTAGAAATGCTGATAAAATTTTAGTTTTAGATAATGGAAAAATAACTGAAGAAGGTACACATCAGGAACTGATCAATCTTGAAAACGGTATTTATAAAAACTTAAGCAATCTTCAGTTTAGTAACTATTAAGAAAACTAACTACTTATAGCTAACTTAAAATAAAAGAAATGCCACATTTAAGACTCGTTCTGATTTTATTATTTATCATTTTAAATACAATAAGTCTTTTTGCACAAGAGAAGCCTTTTAATGTTGTAAATATAACCCCTGACGGTTCAAAATATATTAAATTTGGAATGAATCTACAGGTTTGGGGCAGATATACCGAACTGAATCCGGGAAGTAAAATAGGTACAACAGAAGTGAATGATGCCTATGATATTGTAATTAGGCGTTTGCGCTTACAAGCAATGGGGATGTTAACAGATAATATCTTTTTTCACCTTCAGCTGGGACAGAATAACATCAATTTCACACAAAATAACGGACCTTCAAATGCACCACTTTCTGTTATGGATGCTTTGGGAGAGTACCATTTTAGTGATAAACTTCATATTGGAGGCGGTTTAACGAGCTGGGGATCCGGAACTACCCGTTATTCTTCAAACAGTTCTGCTACGCAATTGAGTTTAGATACTCCCATGTATCAGCAAATTGCTAATATATCATCTACTTTTGGTAATCGTAATTTAAGTATTTATGCCAAAGGATATCTGGGAGATTTAAGCTACAGAGTTGCTGTTACTAATCCATATAGAAACACAAACAACAATATCGGATTTAATTCTACTGTAAGTCCTGAAACACCAAGAGCGCAATTTTCCGGAATCTTAACCTATCATATTTTAGAAAAGGAACAAAACCTTGAGGCTTATAACAGAGGAACTTATTTAGGAACAAAAAAAGTTTTTAATGTTGGTCTTGGCTATATGACACAGGCAAATGCAATGTGGCGCTTAGATACAGATGGTTTGGGCTTGATTCATCATAATGATATGGAAGTTTTAGGACTGGATGTTTTTTATGATAGTCCTATTGGAAATAATGGTTCGGCAATTACGGCCTATGCAGCATATAACAATGCACAATACGGTAAAAACTACACTCAGTTTATCTCAATTCCTAATCCTGCAATTCCAGACCCTGCATTGTTAAATGGTTCAGGAAGCGGTTTTATTGGTATTGGAACAGGAAGTATCTATTACGCACAAGTGGGTTATTTGTTTAAGAATCCTGAGAATTCATCCAAAAAAGGACGTTTTCATCCTTATTTAGCGGCTCAGGTTGCAGATTTAGAAGCATTAAATACTCCAATGGCAATGTATGAAATTGGAACTAATTATTATACTACAGGAACTTTTGGCCCAAAATTTAGTTTGAATTACCAAAATAGAGCAGTTTACGACAAAACAGATTTAAATCCAAAATATACACAGTCAGATCGTCTGGGAATGGTTGTTTTACAATGTCAGGTTTCTTTCTAGACTAAAAATATAAAATCATAAAAAAAAACTCCAATGAAAAACAAATCATTGGAGTTTTTTTTATGTAAACTTAAGCTGTAAACTATTTTCCTTTTCTGCGTTTGCGTTCTGCTTTAATCATAGACAATTCGCGGCTTGTTTGTCCGGCTACAGAAGTATTTTCTTCAGCACGACGAATTAAGTAGGGCATAACATCTTTTACAGGTCCAAAAGGCAGATATTTAGCGACATTATAACCATTTTCGGCCAGATTGTAGCTAATATTATCACTCATTCCGTATAATTGTCCGAACCAGATTCTATTATCATTTTTGGCTATTCCTCGCTGTGCCATCATTTCCATTAATTTATAAGAGCTGAGTTCGTTATGAGTTCCTGCAAAAATAGACATGTTTTCGATATGATCTAACATATAATGTACAGCATTATCATAGTTTATATCTGTTGCTTCTTTTGAAACACAAATCGGAGAAGCATATCCTTTTTCTTCTGCTCTTTTATTTTCTTTTTCCATGTAAGCGCCACGAACTAGTTTCATTCCAATATAGAAACCTTCATTTTTGGCAATTTCATGTAGTTTTTTCAAATAATCCAAACGATCCCAACGATACATTTGTAAAGTGTTAAAAACAATTGCTTTTTCTTTGTTGTATTTACGCATCATATCGGTAACCAGATCATCAGCAGCATCCTGCATCCAGCTTTCTTCACCATCAATCAATAAAGCAACATCTTTTTTGTGAGCTTCACTGCATATTTTATCAAAACGGGCTACTACTCTATCCCATTCTGCCTGTTCAGCTGGGTTTAAAGTTTGTTTCTCACCTAATTTTTCATACAATTCAAAGCGTCCTAAACCAGTCGGTTTAAATACAGCAAAAGGAATTGCCAGACGTTCTTTAGCAAAATCAACAGTTCTTAAAGTCATTTCCAATGCAGCATCAAACTGTTCTTCCTCTTCTTTTCCTTCAACAGAATAATCCAATACAGATGAAACGCCTTTTGTAAACATTTTATCTACTACACTAAGACAGTCATTTTCGTTAACACCGCCACAAAAATGGTCAAAAACTGTTGCACGAATCAATCCCTCAACAGGAAGATGTGCTTTAATAGCAAAATTAGTAACAGCAGTTCCAATACGTACCAAAGGCTCGCTGTCAATCATTTTAAAAAGAAAATAGGCTCTGTCAAGTTCTGTGTCGCTTTTTAACGAAAATGCAACCTGAGTGTTATCGAATATTTTTTCCATTAAGTTTAGTTTTTGTGCAAAGATAGAGAGTGTTTTGAATATTATTTACTAAAACATACCAAATTTTTCAATATCGTTAATAACATTGTTAGAACAGTAACTTTATTAATCAAGACTTTCCTGTTTTTTTAATTTTATATTCTGAAAAAATAAAATAAATACCGCAAACGTTAATTAGAATCATTCGTTTTAAAACAAATTTGACTCAAAGTTTGAATATTATTTAGCTAAAAATGCCTTATTTTGCGGTTTCAATTAACTACAGAAATATGCAATCTATTCAAGCTAATAATTATCTGGTGCATTTTAACCAAAATGCATACGAAGCCTTAAATAATCATTTAAAAGAAAACAAATACTCTAATTTGTTTATTATTGTTGATAATGAAACAAATGAATATTGTCTTCCAAAATTTTTACCATTACTTGAAACAAATTTAGCTATAGAGATAATTGAATTTGAAGCTGGCGAAATCAATAAAAATATCGAAACCTGCATTGAAATCTGGAAAGTACTTACAGAGCTTGGTGCTGACAGAAAATCACTTGTAATTAATCTTGGAGGCGGTGTTGTTACAGATTTAGGTGGATTTGTTGCATCGACCTTCAAACGCGGAGTAGATTTTATTAATATTCCAACGACCTTATTATCTATGGTAGATGCATCTGTTGGAGGAAAAACAGGAGTTGATTTAGGAAATCTTAAAAACCAGATTGGTGTAATCAATGTACCGCAAATGGTATTAATTGATACACAATATCTTGAAACATTACCACAAAGTGAAATGCGTTCTGGTTTGGCCGAAATGCTAAAACATGGTTTAATATATGATGCAGCCTACTGGAAACAATTTTTAGATTTAGCGGCCATTGATTATAATGCTCTTGACGAATTAATCTACCGTTCGGTTGAAATTAAGAATGACATCGTTATACAGGATCCAACAGAAAAAAATATCCGTAAAGCTTTGAATTTTGGTCATACTTTAGGTCATGCTATCGAAGGTTATTTTCTGGAAAGCGAAACTAAAAAAACGTTATTGCATGGAGAAGCGATTGCAATAGGAATGATTTTGGAAAGTTATATCTCATTGCACAAAAATCTAATTTCAGCAGAAGAATATGCCGAAATTAAAACGGCAATTAAAAGTATATATGAGGATGTGAAAATTGAAGAAGCAGACATTGATCCGATCCTTGAATTACTTATTCATGACAAAAAAAATGAATACGGTTTAATTCAATTTGCTTTGATCGAAGGAATCGGAAAAATAAAAATTAACCAATCCGTTGAAAATAAATTAATTCTAGACGCGTTTCAGGATTATAAATCTTAAACTTTTTTTTAATAAAAAGCTTTGCTTTAGGTATATATTATTTTTTACATTTGCCACGATGAAAACAAACAATAAACAAAGACATTTTAACTCTTACAGAAACCGTCTCAATAGTTCTATACTAAGAATATTGGATCGTTTTTATAATAGCAAAAGTCCGTTTTGTTTTGATGTTTTTTTGTGCTCAAAAGCAGAACATGAAAAACTGCAAATTGTATTTGCAAATATTAGGGTTTGAATTTTAGATTTAGCATCATTTCACTAAATTAAAAATTACATCTTAACTATTGACAAATAAATGAATACAAAATATTCTGATCTAATTAATCAAACGTACTATTTTCCACAAGAGGAATTTAAATTAAATAAAGACAATCTTCAATTTCACAATATCGATTTGATGAAATTGGTTGAACAATACGGTACACCTTTAAAATTTACCTATTTGCCACAGATTTCTGAAAATATCAATAAGGCAAAAGCCTGGTTCAGAAAATCGATGGAAAAAAACAAATACGAAGCAAAATATTACTATTGCTATTGTACAAAAAGCTCTCATTTTGAGTATATTATGAATGAAGCTTTCAAGAACAACATTCACATTGAAACATCATCAGCATTTGATGTGAACATTGTGGAAAATTTGCTTGAAAATGGTAAAATCAATAAAAGTACGTATGTTATTTGTAATGGTTTTAAGAGAGATGAATACATCACAAATATTGCAAGACTAATCAATAACGGACATAAAAATACTATTCCGATTATTGATAATTACGAAGAACTAGACCTGCTTCAGGCTGAAATTAAAGGAAAATTTAAAATCGGAATCCGTATTGCAGCTGAAGAAGAACCTAAATTTGAGTTTTATACCTCAAGATTAGGTATAGGGTATAAAAACATAGTTTCATTTTATAAAAAACAAATTCAGGAAAATGATAAACTAGAGCTTAAAATGCTTCACTTTTTCATTAATACCGGAATAAACGATACCTCATATTACTGGAATGAGTTGGTAAAATGTATTAAAGTATACATTGCACTAAAAAAAGAATGCCCTACCCTTGACGGTTTAAATATTGGAGGAGGATTTCCAATTAAAAACTCTCTTGCATTCGAATATGATTATCAATATATGATTGATGAGATTATCAATCAGATCAAAATAGCTTGTGATGAAGCTGAAGTTGATGTGCCAAACATTTTTACAGAATTTGGATCTTTTACAGTTGGTGAAAGCGGTGGAGCAATCTATCAGATTTTGTATCAAAAACAACAAAATGACAGAGAAAAATGGAATATGATTGATTCTTCATTCATTACCACTTTGCCAGATACATGGGCCATTAATAAGCGTTTTATTATGCTGGCGGTTAACCGTTGGAATGATACATACGAGCGGGTTTTGTTAGGAGGTTTGACCTGTGATAGTGATGACTACTACAACTCCGAGCAAAACATGAACGCGATTTATTTGCCTAAATACAATAAAGAAAAGCCTTTATATATTGGTTTTTTTAATACCGGTGCCTATCAGGAAACTATTGGCGGTTATGGAGGATTACATCACTGCCTGATTCCACAGCCTAAGCATATTCTGATCGATCGTGATGAAAACGGAATCTTAGCTACTGAGGTTTTCTCAGAACAGCAAACATCTGATGATGTGCTGAAAATTTTAGGATACAAAAAAAAAATATAAAAAAAAACCTGCAAAATAAAAGTTAATATATATAAAATTATTAATTTGCAGTACCATCTAAAAGGTTAAACTTTTAATTCAAAAAAAAAAATAAAAAAACAAAAAAAAATGAAAGGACCAATCAGTCAGTTTATTGAAAAACATTATTTACACTTTAACTCTGCTTCTCTAGTTGACGCTGCAAAGGCATATGAACAACAATTAGCAAATGGTGCTAAAATGATGGTAAGTATGGCTGGCGCTATGAGTACAGCAGAAATTGGTAAAATTTTTGCCGAAATAATTAGACAAGATAAAGTACAAATTATTTCATGTACTGGAGCCAATCTAGAAGAAGACATCATGAATTTAGTAGCACATTCACACTACGAAAGAGTGCCTAACTATCGTGATTTGACACCGGAAGACGAATGGGCTTTGCTTGAAAGAGGATTAAACCGTGTCACAGATACTTGTATTCCTGAGCATGAAGCATTTCGTCGTTTGCAAAAACACATTTATAAAATCTGGAAAGATGCAGATGATAAAGGAGAACGTTATTTTCCGCATGAATTCATGTATAAAATGCTGTTATCTGGCGTTTTAGAAGAATATTACGAAATTGATTTAAAAGATAGCTGGATGTATGCAGCAGCTGAGAAAAATTTACCTATTATTGTTCCGGGTTGGGAAGACAGTACAATGGGAAATATCTTCGCTTCATACGTAATAAAAGGAGATTTAAAAGCGTCTACCATGAAATCAGGAATTGAATACATGACATTCCTTGCTGACTGGTACCCAAAAAATAGCGCTAACGGTATTGGATTTTTCCAAATTGGTGGTGGTATCGCAGGAGATTTTCCAATTTGCGTGGTACCAATGTTGTACCAGGATATGGAAATGCATGATGTTCCGTTCTGGAGTTATTTCTGCCAGATTTCTGATTCTACAACCAGCTACGGATCTTATTCTGGAGCTGTTCCAAATGAGAAAATCACTTGGGGTAAATTAGATATTAAAACCCCTAAATTTATTATCGAGTCGGATGCTACAATCGTTGCACCGTTAATTTTTGCTTATTTATTAGATTTATAAGATATTTATGAAAAGAGTTATAGTAGACTACGCTAAACTTACCAACGAAATTTTGAATCTTTTGGTTGAAAAATTTCCTGATGGTTATGATGATTCGGATGTTATCCGTTTTAGAAATGCTAAAAACGAATTAGTAGAAGCCGTTGAAGTACGTACTGAAGACACTATTTATTTAGTAAAAATCAGTACTAAACTTGCTGACAGAATCGAAAATTATGATGAAGATGATGATATAGATCTTGATGTTGATACAATTGAACCAGTAAAAGGTATTGATCTAGAGGATGATAGCGATGACGATGATGATGACGATGCAATAGATAAACCAGACACTGATGGCGGAGATGATGATGATGATGACGACAAAGACCCTGATGATATCGCTGATGAAGATGATGATGAAGACGAAGATTAATTTACATCTTTAAAAATAAATTAAAGGAACTCATTTGGGTTCCTTTTTTTTGTGAATTAAAAAGTATGATTTGAATATAAGTAAATTACTACATTTAAATCTTTTTACTATATTTATTATTATAAAAATATAAGCCTTATGAATTCAGAAATTTTACACGCCAAATTAAAGGAGAATTTTGGATTTGAAAAATTCAGACCCAATCAGGAAACCATTATAAATACCATACTTTCGGGTCAGGATACTTTAGCAATAATGCCAACCGGCGGTGGAAAATCTATTTGTTTTCAGTTACCTGCTTTAGTATTACCCGGAATTACTATTGTTATTTCGCCGCTAATCGCTTTGATGAAAGATCAGGTCGACAGTTTAAAAACCAACGGAATTAATGCTTGCTACATTAATAGCAGTCAATCGAGTGAAGAGCAGCAGTTCTATATTGATAACCTAAAATCAAACCATTTTAAATTAGTTTATATTGCTCCCGAAAGTTTATCTTATTTGGATGTTGTTTTTAATGAACTGACAATCAGTTTGATTGCTATAGATGAAGCACACTGTATTTCTTCGTGGGGACATGACTTTCGTCCGGCTTATACCAATTTGGGATATTTAAAAAATCGCTTCCCTTCTACTCCTGTTCTTGCTTTAACGGCAACTGCTGATAAAGCAACCCGTACAGACATTACAAAACAATTGAATTTAAGAAATCCAAAAACTTTTGTAGCTTCCTTTGATCGAAAAAATCTGAGTTTAGAAGTTCGTCCTGCATTAGACAGAGTTAAGCAAATCATTGATTTTGTTGAAGACAGATCCAATGAATCCGGTATTATATATTGTTTGAGCAGAAAAACAACCGAAGAACTTGCTCTGAAACTGCAAAAAAATGGAGTTAAAGCAAAAGCATATCATGCAGGTTTAGAAAACAAACTTCGCGCTAAAACACAGGATGATTTTATAAATGATGACTGTCAGGTAGTTTGTGCCACTATTGCATTTGGAATGGGGATTGATAAATCGAATGTACGTTGGGTAATTCATTATAATTTACCCAAAAACATTGAGGGTTATTATCAGGAAATTGGGCGTGCAGGACGTGACGGATTACCGGCAGAAACGGTTTTATTCGAAAGTTATGCAGATGTGATTCAATTGCAAAAATTTGCTTCTGAAGGATTAAACTCCGATGTACAACTCGCAAAGCTCGAAAGAATGAAACAATATGCAGATGCTTTGAGTTGCCGACGAAAAATTCTCCTTTCTTACTTTGGTGAACTCGTAAAAGAGAATTGCGGTAATTGCGATATTTGCAAAAATCCTCCAACTTTTTTCGATGGGACGATTCTCGCGCAAAAAGCATTGTCGGCCATTAGCAGATTACAGGAATCTGAGCCTTTGGCTGTGATTGTTGATTTTTTACGAGGCTCTAAAAACGCGTATATCTATGAAAAAAATTATCAAAACTTAAAAACGTACGGAATTGGCGCTGACATTTCGTGGTACGATTGGAATCAATATTTAATTCAATTAATAAATTTAGGATATTGCGAGATTGCCTTTCATCAGCATAATAAAATTCTCCTCACTCCTTTTGCTAAAAAAGTGCTGTTTGAAGGTGAAAAAGTAAAACTTACTACGGTTGTTAAAAAAGTAATTGATAAAAACGAAATCAAAGAAACAAAAACTAAAGCAGCTAAAAATTCTCTTTTTGAAATACTTCGAAAATTACGATATGAAATTGCACAAGACGAAGAAGTTCCTGCTTATGTAATTTTTAGTGATGCCGCACTTAGACAAATGGAAACGTTGCGACCAATGAGTGATGAAGAGTTTCTGGCAATCGACGGTGTTGGTAAAGCAAAACTGGAAAAATATGGTCAGGAGTTTATAGATGCAATTGTGTATTATGAAAAAGTAAAAAAAGAAAATAAAAAAGTCAAGAAAGAAAGCAACACATATAAGGCTACTTTAGAATTATTTCAAAATGGTGTTTCTGTCGAAGAAATAGCAGAACAAAGAAATCTTGGTCTGACAACTATTATTTCGCATTTAGCCAAATTATATATTGACGGAAATGACATCGATTTAAGTCAGTTTGTTTCTAAAGAAGAAGTAATGCAGCTTCATAAAGCGCAAGTAGAATTAGAATATCCAAGTGCTTTAAAACCATATTACGATCATTTTGAAGAAAAATTATCATACAACAAAATCAGATTAGGTCTCGCTATTGTTGAAAGAAATAAATAATCGTTTAAATAAAAAATCCTGTGAATATATACTTCACAGGATTTTTTTTGTATTAAAGAGAAAGTTTATAAATACCTTTCTTCAAAAACTTTTTGATGGTGTTTTTGATGTCCAATAACCACAAAACCCAAAGCACGGACAGAAAGCTGATGCGTAGATGCTGTGCCGATTCTCTTAAGCTGTTCTTCAGAAAGGCTCTTGTAAAACAATAAAGAAGAATGTCTTACAGCAGAAAGATCAGTTAGTAATTCCTGAATACTTCTTTCTCCTGCATTTGTGTTATCTACATAATTATTTTCGTCAAAACCAGGCAAAGCCGTTCTATCATTTCTGGAGAATCGCAATGCTCTGTAAGTAAAGATTCTCTCACTGTCTATTAAGTGCTGAATGATATCTTTAATAGTCCATTTTCCTTCTGCATAACGATAGTCAAATTTATCCAATGGAATATTTTGAACAAATCGGATAAAATCATGCAGCGAAATTTCTAATTCTTCAATCAAATTAATCTCACCAGCTTCGCGAATATAATTTGCAAAAGGACCGGAATATTCTGCTTCAGGTAATTTACTTGTACTCATTTTTTAATTTTATTATTTTAAAAAATTACTTTTTAAGCAGAGTTTCTACTCGCGTTTGTATTTCCAAAAAGAGATCTTGTCACGATTTTTTCGTAAACTTTTATCAGTTCTTCGTTACCGCTGGCATCCTTATTTAGCTCGTTAATTTTTAATAAAGCATATTGTTGTATGGTTAACAATGGCAGAACAATACGTTCTCTTACCTGAATAGATGCTATACCATCAGGATAATTTTCCATTAGGGTTTTGTGACCTGCAATTTTCAACAAAAGACGTTTTGTTTCAGAGAATTCATCATAGATAATTTGCCAAAATTCTCCAAACTCAGGATCATTTCTCATGTAAGCTGTTAATGGTAAAAATGATTTTGCCAATGACATCATACTATTTTCTAAAAGCGTTTTAAAGAAAAGAGAGTTGTGATATAAATCCTGAACTTTATCCCATTGACCGCTTTCTTCAAAATGTTTCAAAGCAGATCCAACTCCAAAAAATCCAGGTACGTTTTGTTTTAACTGACTCCACGAACCTACAAAAGGAATCGCTCTTAAATCAGCAAAATCTAACGATTCAGATTTGCTTCTTTTTGACGGACGGCTTCCTATATTTGTTTTAGAGTAGTATTTCAGTGTACTCATTTTTTCTAGGTACGGAATGAATTTTGGATGATTTTTAAAACTTAAATACTTATTATATCCAAGATTGGCTAATTGGGTCAAAATATCAGTTTCCTCTTTACTCAATTCATTTTTTCCTTTGCTAAAAACCTGATTCGTTACACCGGCACTTAACAAGTTCTCAATATTGTAACGACACGAATCTAAAGTCCCGAAATTAGAACTGATCGTTTGCCCCTGAACCGTAATCTGAATTTCGTTGTTCTCGATTTTTGGTCCTAATGAAGCATAAAATTTATGTGTTTTTCCACCACCACGAGCCGGAGGTCCTCCGCGTCCATCAAAGAAAATAGCTTTAATACCATATTTTCTTGAGATTTCAGTTAAAGCAATTTTTGCCTGATAAATACTCCAGTTTGCCATCAAATAGCCACCATCTTTTGTGCCGTCAGAAAAACCTAACATGATGGTTTGCTTGTTTCCTCTTGCCTGCAGGTGTTTAGAATATTCCGGATTTGTATACAATTGCTCCATGATTTGATGAGCATTTTGTAAATCATCAACAGATTCAAAAAGCGGAATAATATCTACTGTTGGATTTTCCCAATCGTTTAATCGGATCATTGCAAAAGTTTCCATTACATTCAGAGCACTTTCATTGTTGCTGATGATGTAACGATTTGCTCCAAACTCTCCATTACCTTTCTGGATTGTTTTAATAGCCTGAACAGATTCTAGTGTAGATCTTGTAATTTCATCTTCAAAGTCTGCTGGATTCAAATTTCCTTTAACCTTAGATAAAACATTCAGTTTTTCATCTTCAGACAAATCAAAATAATTCTTAGGAAATATATTCGAGCCTGAATTCAGGTAATGATTGACAACATCTTTAAAAACAGCATTATGGATTTTACTATTCTGACGAATATCTAAAGTCGCAAAATGGAAACCGAATAGATTAATTTTTACTAAAAATGCTTCAAGTTCATCCAGATATAAAGACTGATGTTTTTCGATTATAATATCTCGTATAAGGTTTAGCTGAGTTAGTAATTCTTCTAAAGTAATGTAAATTTCGCCTTTAGAATAAAATACAGAACGGTAAAGTTTATGTTCAAGTTTAGACACTAAAGTATCTACTCCTGAGAAAGTTAGTTTCCTTTTTAACTTTCTCATTTCAATGTAATAGCACTTTAAAATAGAGGTTCTTAAACGATCTGCTACTTTTAAAGTAATCTCTGTTGTAACAAATGGATTTCCGTCACGATCTCCACCTGGCCAGAATCCTAGTTTTATCAATTGGTTCTGAATGGCATTTCCCTGAAGAATATTCTTTTGTAAATAATGGACAATTTCTCCGGAAGTTTCATAAAACACATTTTCTAAATACCAGATCAAAGAAACCGCTTCATCATAAGGATTTGGTTTTTCATTTTGGATAAAAGGTGTTTTACCTAACTGTGCCAGTAATTGTTTAATTTTTAATAAATCATTTGAGCGTATAGCATCGGTCAAATCGTTGATGATTCCTAGTACCGGTCCAGGATAAAACTGTGTTGGATGTGCTGTTAAAACAGTTCTCACATTAAAATTTTCAAGAAATTCGATCAATTCATCATCTTTTTCTTTAGCATCTGATTTTTCTTTGATGTCACGCAAAGATCCGCGCCCTTCCATGTTGTTAACTTCCGGAAAAGCAGCATCTTCGATAGCATCAAATAATACAATCTGACGTTCGATATACTGAATAAAACGAAACATAAGATCTATTTTTTCTGTTTCTGATGCATTATTCAGGTATCGGTTAGAGAAAAACTCAAGGATTTCTTTTGGAGTTTCCTGTTTTTTAAATCCGGTTTCGCAAGTTTCTGTAAATAACGGCAATAAAACGCCTGTATTATCTATAGAATCAAAAGGCAATGTTATAAAGACACTATTGTAGATATGGTATTTTGAAAGGACGTCCTGATTAAAACGTTCAATTTTTGGCAACGTGTACATAATTGTGTTATAGTTGGTTGGTTAATTAGTCATAAAAAAACCCCAAGAATAAACTTGAGGTTATATTTAAATATAGCATTCAAGAAGATATTACATATTTTTAAAAATAGTATGCATCAAACGCTTCTTATCGTTTATACTTTCTTCTAATGAAATCATAGTTTCTGTTCTGTAAACACCATCGATATCATCGATCATGAAGATAACCTCTTTTGCGTGCTTAGTATCTTTTGCTCTGATTTTGCAAAAAATATTGAATTTCCCTGTCGTTACAGAAGCTACTGTTACGAATGGAATTTGATTGATTCGCTCTAATACAAATTTAGTTTGAGACGTATTATTAAGGAAAACACCCACATATGCAATAAATGAGTACCCTAATTTATCATAATCTAAAGCCAATGAAGAACCCATTATTATCCCTGCGTCTTCCATTTTCTTTACTCTAACATGCACTGTACCTGCAGATATCAATAGTTTTTTTGCAATGTCAGTAAACGGAACTCTCGTATTGTCTATTAACATATCTAAAATCTGGTGATCTACTTCATCTAAACGAAATTTACTCATAATTCTTTAATTAATATTACTAATTGCTATTACAAAGTATAAAAATATATATAAAAAACAACAAATTCACATAAAAATTAACTTTTTATCAATCCGTTAACAAATTTAACATTTTTATTTAAATAAAAATCTGCTTTTTGATTCAATTTCGGAAAATTAGAAGAATCATCTGAATAAATTGCTCCTTTTGCATCATATTCGTAATGTCCAAAATAATTTTCCAACTCGCCTACTTCAACTATATAAGCGTTAAAATGAATCTCATTTTCAATCAATTCTTCTTTGTATTGTGCGACAAAATTCGTAATAATTTCGATACCATCATAATTTATTTTGATATTTTTATACATAAAATCATAAAAAACCACTTTATTTTGTGAAATATTCAAATAATCATTAATTCTATTATCAACTAAATCGTTTTCGCTGATCAGTTTGAAGCTCTGTAATAGTGAGAAAAATATGTATTTTCTTGTAACTTCGCGTTCGTAATCGTTAGGGTAATGTCCAGCTTCAAATAGTATAGTAGGAACTCCTAAAAACTGAAATGTATCTCCTATACAGTTAATATTAAACGAATCATCAAACCTGCCTATTTGCTCCGGAATGTATTTTTGTAATTCGTCATTGATTCCGGCAATCAGGTTTATGGCCTTTAAACGATTATCATTTATCTCACGTCCGTCATTATAAGAAGGTGCTAAAAAAGAAACTGTTGCAGGTTTTCCGGTGTTTCCTGCGCCAAAAATAGTACGCTGATCATGAAGATTAAAGCAGTAATGTGGTTTAAAAGCTTCGAAAATATCCCTTAATACATTGCTTTCGGGCTGAGTTAAATTTTGAGAATCACGATTTAGATCTACTTTATTAGCGTTTTCACGAGTATAAAGCCTTGCTCCGTCAGGATTTAATATTGGGATACAATAAAAAGTAAATGTTTTAAGCATTTTATCGGCAAACTCAGACGTACCGTTTAACACATTTATAAAATCAAATAATGCTTTTGTTGTAGTACTTTCGTTTCCGTGCATTTGAGACCAAAGATAAATACGGATTGCTCCCGTTCCTGTTTGGTAACTATATATAGGTTCGCCTAAAACAGATTGCCCGATAATCTGAACCTGTTTATTGGTATTTAGTTTGTCTAATAAAGGTTTAATATGATCCAAAGTCAGGTAGCGGCCTTCTATAGTTTGCTCTTTGTATTGACTGAATAATTCTTCTAAATTCATTGTGTTTTGATTAGTTTACAAAAGTAAACATCTTTATTTTTACAATTGTAAACATTTGAAAAGAATTAAAATTTAGAATTGTAAACAGGTTTTTACGTCTATATGGATCGTTTAAGATTAAACAAGTTAACATTTGTGATTACTTTATATAATTAAATATAAATATCATTATTTCAACTATTTGCTATTAATTACTTAAAGTTGTAATACATGTAAAAACTCATTAGAAGTGCGATTTACAACTGTAAAATTGCTTTATTGAATACTTTTAGTTACATTTGTAAACACTTCAATTTGAAATAAGAATTTACAATGGTAAACATCGATGATTTTGTAAAACGCCTTGAAATTATACTGGATTATTACGCCTTAAATGCCTCTGCTTTTGCTGATAAAATTGGGGTACAAAGATCTAGTATGTCTCACCTCCTATCCGGAAGAAACAAACCCAGTTTAGATTTTGTCATGAAAATTCTGGAGGTTTTTCCGGAAGTAGATTTGTATTGGCTTTTAAACGGAAAAGGAAGTTTTCCAAAAATTGAAGAAAAAGATCATTCGAAAACGGATGAACCCATTACAGAATTCCCAAAATCGACTACTCCTGTTTCTTTAAATGAAACAAAAGGAATTGGAGATTTGTTTTCGGATATACATTATAATGAAGAAATAAAATCTCCAGTTCTAAACGCTTTTGATACAAAAAACTCAAATTTAAATTCGAATGAAGGCACAATTGAAAAAATTGTCTTTTTTTATAAAAACGGAACATTTAAGATATACAATCCCTGATCCGTAAATTTCGCGTATTTGAAAAATTTTAAAAATAATTTTCGTTTAAGGGATTCTCACGCAATTGAAAAAATATCGAAAATTTAGAGCTGAACTCCATTTTGAGGTATTTTTCCCAAGACACCTTTATAATGTTGTTTTAAAATTTCAAAATCAGCTTCATAATTTCCTGTCGGGAAAAATGGCTTTCCTAAATTAACTTCTTTTTTGCCCCAATCAAAAGCGACTGGAACAATAGGTACATTTGCTTTAAGTGCAATATAATAAAAGCCACTTTTTATTTCTGTAACGCCTTTTCTCGTTCCTTCCGGCGCAACTGCTAAACGAAAGATTTCTTTGCGATCAAAAATAGCGGCAATAGAGTCTACTTTATTCAATCCGCCTGAACGATCAATTGGTTCGCCGCCAACATTTTTAAAGTAATATCCAAAAGGAAACTTAAACAATTCTTTCTTCCCCACCCAATTCATCTGCAAACCGGAAATACCTCGAGTAAAAAGTCCAATATAAAAATCATGGTTGCTTGTATGAGGCATTACCATCAATATACATTTTTTCACATCGGCATTCTCTATCCCCACTATTTTCCAGCCCATTAACTTAAAAAAGATGAATTTGTATAATTGTTTTTTCATTAAAATTATTTTTTAATTGCAAAATAAAAGATTTAAAGTGGTATTTTTGAGTAAAAGCATTTAAAATGATCCAAAAATTATTGAGTTATATTATTCCAATAAAAATATTCAAAAAAAAATCACAAAGAAGCAAAATCATAGAAGTTACCTGGGCTAATGGCGAGTTGGTACTGGATTCTGAAAATACAAATTATTCATACGGAAGTTTACAGCGCATCTTAAGATACGGACTTCGAAATATTGGTTATGAAACCATTCTTAAAATGGATCATATTTTGTTACTGGGAGTTGCCGGCGGAAGCGTTATCAAAACACTAGTAGATGAAATCGAATATAAAAATAAAATAACCGGTGTAGAAATTGATCCGGATATAATTAAAATCGCAAACGAGTATTTTAATCTGAACGAGATAAAACAATTAGAAGTTGTAATTGATGACGCTTTTGAATTTGTTTTAAAGACCAAAGACCGATACGATTTAATCATTATAGATATTTTTGAAGATATTAAAATGCCTAACTTTTTATTTGAGCGTTTTTTTAGTGAGCGTATTTGTTCTCTTCTAAATGATAAGGGATTCGTTCTTTTCAACACCATGATTTTAGACGAAGCCCATAATGTTCGAAACAGAAAATATATTTCAGAAATAAATTCAAATTTATATACTTCAAAAATGCTTCCGCGTATAGAAGTCCACAATGAATTAATAATTATTGAAAAAGTCGCCTAAATTTATGAAACCCCTTGCCTCTATTTTAAAAGCCTTACCACCTACTACAGTAATAGATTCCAATATTGATTTCTCTAAATACATTACGTTAGATCTCTCTGTAACCAATCAGGAATTAGTTGCGTTTAAACCAGATAATGCAGCTCATTTTGAGCAATTTATTTCAGACTATCTTAAAAAAAATAATGCCGAAGTTGCTTTTGGCGGTTATATCGAAGGCCGTACTTTATACCAGAGAAGTACTATTTTTAAAAACGATTCGATTCCGGAACGTAATGTTCATATAGGTCTCGATTTGTGGACAAAAGTCTATACAGCCGTATTAGCTCCGCTTGACGGAAAAGTGCACAGCTTTAAAAATAATGTTGGATTAGGAGATTATGGGCCGACAATAATTTTAGAGCACGAAGTCGAAAATGAAAAATTTTATACTTTATACGGACATTTGTCGTTAGAAAGTATAGAAAACCTTAGTGTTGGGACATTTTTTAACAAAGGTGAAAAGATCGGATCTCTAGGAGATTCAGCAATCAACGGAGATTACGCGCCACATTTACATTTTCAAATCATAAAAAATATTGAAGCTTATTCTGGCGATTATCCCGGAGTTTGCAACACAAACGACCTGAACTTTTATATAGAAAATTGTCCTGACCCCAACTTATTATTAAAAATTACTTAAATAGTTATGAAGAAAGCAGGATTGATTATATGTTTGTTGTTGTTAATTGGATGTAAATCGAAAAACATAAGCCGGGATACTGAAGATTTAAAAATTAAGAAAGTTTCCGCTACCGAAGTAAATGCTAATCAGCAGAGAAAAGCTTACGAATTAGGAAAACGGGTATTGGAAACCTGTAATACTTCAAAGTTTAAACCTTTTAATGAAACAGAAGTTACTTCATCGGTTATGGAAAACACGACCGAAGAACGATTAACAAAAACGTGTCAGAGATTTAGACAGTATTACGGAAGTTTTATAGATTTAAAATTAGACGGAGTTTATAAAACCAAACAAGAAGTAATTTACCGCTATCATGCCCTATACACAAAAAAAGTAGCCAATAAAGAACTGCGTATTTTTGTGAATGAAAACAATTTAATTTCTGCCATAAAATCAATGGATTGGGATGAAAAATTTGATGCTAAACTAACTGAACAATAAAGTAAAACTTATGAAAATAAAAATGCCACTGCTTTTATTACTGCTTATTTCAATATTTGCAAATGCTCAGGAAACCATGACTGTAAAAGGTTCACAACCATTTCCGGCTACACAGAATTACACTTTTATCTGTGAAAAATATGTTTACACAGGCGAAGCAAATATTCAGATTGCCAAAACAGATAAAGGCGGCATTTTAAAAATAACCATTGCTACTACAAATGACAAAACCAGAATTTCAGGCGGACTTTATGTTGATCTGGCAAATGCCGATGTGATTGCCTGTCTGGATAAAAATGTAAAAGAAACAGCAGATGGCAAAACCTCTTCATATTATTACTTTACGCCTGCCGAATTTGCAAAGCTTAAAAAAACTGATATTAAAGGAATTCGGTTCATTATTACCGGAAGCTCAAATGCTTTTGGAGATCAAACCGGATATTTTACAGCTTCAAACAAAATGACTTATTTTTCAACAGCATACGACAAATCAAAAAAAACATTCGATACAGCTGCTGCAATTACTGCTTTATAAATGTTAGTTTAGTATAATAAATCTTATATTTATAGTCTAATTTTCCAATTCTATGAATTCAAACGAAGCTTTAATAACAAAGTTCTATACCGCTTTTGCCAATGCTGATGCAAAAACCATGAGCGAATGTTACCATCCAAAAATTCATTTTGTAGATCCTGCATTTGGTTTGCTAAAAGAAGAACAGGTTTCTCAAATGTGGAAAATGCTGATTTTAAAAAGCAAAGGCAATATTAAAATTGAGTTTTCAGACATAAAAGCAGATGATTTTACGGGTTCTGCAAAATGGGTTGCTACCTACAACTTTAGTAAAACCAACAGAAAAGTAATTAATAGAATTTCGGCTCAGTTTGCTTTTCAGGACGGACTAATTATCAAACACACAGATAGTTTTGATGTCTGGAAATGGTCTAAACAAGCTTTTGGCGTAACCGGTTATTTATTGGGGTGGACAGGTTTTTTTCAAAAAAAAATTCAGGAACAGGCATTGTTGTCACTTAAAAAGTTTCAGGAATCCAAATAACTAGAAAAACCTGAAAAAATCATGTTATTGGTTCTTCAGAAAACAAGTTCTCTTGTCACGTTTCATAACGAGAATGAATTTGTTTGATTGTGTAGTTCTTTTTTAGAAGCAAGAAAAATTTCCTTTTCAGTACCATTCCTCCCGCTTTTCGTTATATCTTTTATGGCAAACACTGCCATAAAAGGATGTCACTACAATCGGGGCTAAACCAGACAATCAAAGTTTTCAGGAAATAACAAACCCGACAGTTTTTAAAAATCTGTCGGGTTTGTTGTCTAGAAAGTTTTATTAGAAAATCAAACTTTTTGTTTTTTTCTTGTAAAACTAAGTGAGTTTTGTGGTTAATTTAAATTACGATTTAAACCAGCCTGCAACCAATTCATCTTCAAATGAAGTGGCATTTTTATGTATAAACTCGTTAGTGTTTTTATTATACGAATAATCTAAAGCCCAGGATTCGTGGTTTTTAGCTAAATCTTTAATACTATCACAAACAAAAGCAATTTCTTCGTCAGTTGTTGTTGGATGAATTGACATTCTAATCCATCCCGGTTTTTTAATTAAATCACCAATCGTAATTTCGTTTACCAGTTTGTTTGAAGTTTCCTGATCAACATGCAGTAAAAAATGCCCGTAAGTTCCGGCACAACTGCATCCTCCTCTGGTTTGAATACCAAATTTGTCATTTAACAATTTTACACCTAAATTAAAATGAAGGTTTTCGATAAAAAACGAAATAACCCCCAAACGATTTTTATGCTGCCCTGCCAGAATCCTGATATTTTCAACAGGCTCTAATTGGTCAAAAACATAATCAACAATTTCATGTTCACGCTGCAAAATGTTTTCGATTCCCATTTCTTCTTTTAGCTCAATTGCTAAGGCTGTCTTGATAACCTGCAAAAAACCCGGAGTTCCGCCATCTTCGCGATCCTCTATATTATCTATATATTTATGTTCTCCCCAAGGATTAGTCCAGCTCACAGTTCCTCCACCCGGACAATCAGGAATCATGTTATTGTATAATTTTTTATTAAAAATCAAAACACCTGAAGTTCCAGGGCCTCCAAGAAATTTATGAGGCGAAAAGAAAATAGCGTCCAAATACGATTCAGGATCTTTAGGATGCATATCAATTTCAACATATGGGCCTGAACAGGCAAAATCTACAAAGCAAACACCATTGTGTTGGTGCATAAGTTTTGCAGCTTCATGAAAAGGAGTTTTTAAACCCGTAACATTCGAACAAGAAGTTATCGAAGCAATTTTAATCGTACGATCAGCATACTTTTCTAATAACAAACCCAGGTTGTCCAGACAAAAAAGCCCTTTTTCGCATGACGGAATAATTTCAACATCAGCAATAGTTTCTAACCAGGATGTTTGGTTCGAGTGGTGCTCCATATGCGAAATAAAAACAACAGGTCTTTTTTCGGCAGGAACCACAGTACAGTCTTTGAGGTTTTCCGGAATCTTTAAACCTAAAATACGCTGAAATTTATTGACAACACCTGTCATACCCGTTCCATCTGTAATCAAAACATCATCATTACTTGCATTAGTATGGCGCTTGATAATATTTCTGGCATGATGGTACGCTTTTGTCATGGCAGTACCTGACACAGTGGTTTCTGTATGCGTATTAGCTACAAAAGGACCAAATTCATTAAGAAGTTTCTCTTCAATTGGTCGATACAGCCTTCCGCTGGCAGTCCAATCTGTATAAATAATCTTTTTTTTGCCAAATGGAGAAGTAAATTCCTGATCAATTCCTACAATATGCTGTCTGAAATCCTGAAAATAAGTTTCTAAAGTGATGGTACTATTTTTGCTATTCATTAGTGTGCCTGTGTTTGGTTGCAAATATATTCCCTTTTTTGTAAAATTGCGAATTTATCAATTGTAAACTTCAAACTTTAAACAACTGATTGTAATATTTAATTTAAAAGACTTTTTTTTGTCAAATTAACATAATGTTCTATCGGATTAATAGGGTATGTAAACTTTAACTATAACATTTATGGGAAATTTATCAGTAGCCACTTTTGGTGGTGGATGTTTTTGGTGTGTAGAAGCTGTCATTCAGCGTTTAAAAGGAGTAGAATCAGTAAAATCAGGATATTCAGGAGGTTTTATTAAAAATCCGCCTTACCGCGAAGTTTGTACCGGAAGAACTGGTCATGCCGAAGTAATACAAGTTACCTTTAATCCTGACATAATTTCATATCATGATTTAATCTTTATATTTATGACCAGTCATGATCCAACAACTTTAAACCGTCAGGGAGCTGATGCAGGAACCCAATACCGTTCGATTGTTTTATATCATGATGAGGAACAAAAAAAGATTACAGCTCAGGTTTTTGAAGAAGTAAAAGATTTTTATCCTGATCCAATTGTGACTGAATTAACCAAATTTGATGTTTTTTACGAAGCCGAAGAAGATCATCAAAACTATTACAACAACAATCAGGAAGCGCGTTATTGCCAAATCGTCATTGATCCGAAAGTACAAAAACTAAAAAAAATGTACGCAGATAAATTAGTTGATTAAATTAAAGTTTTGCCACAGATTAAAGCGATTTCTTCTGATTTATTTAAGTATTTCGTAGCGATTTATAAAAAAATAAAACGCGTAAACTATGGCAAAAAATAAAACTCAAATGAAAAATTTAAAAATAAACAACAGATTTACTGCCGAATTACCTGCAGATCCAAACGAACAAAATGAAGTACGTCCCGTTTCGGATGCTCTATTTTCTTATGTAAATCCTACAAAACCTTCTAATCCCAAACTTATTCATGCTTCTGAAGCAGTCGCTGAAATGGTTGGAATTTCTGCAGAAGAAATTCAGTCTGAGGCGTTTTTGAATGCTTTTTCTGGAAAAGAAATTCTTCCGGAAACACGTCCTTATGCTATGTGTTATGCCGGACATCAATTTGGAAATTGGGCAGGACAATTGGGTGATGGCCGCGCTATCAATTTAACAGAAGTTGAACATGATAAAACCTTTTTTACACTTCAATTAAAAGGTGCCGGAAAAACGCCTTATTCGAGAACAGCTGATGGTCTGGCAGTTTTACGCTCTTCTATCAGAGAGTATTTATGCGCCGAAGCGATGCATTCTTTAGGAGTTCCTACTACCCGATCGCTTTCGCTGATGTTATCCGGTGATCAGGTTTTACGTGATATTTTATATAACGGAAACCCTGCTTATGAAAAAGGAGCAATCGTTTGTCGTGTAGCGCCATCGTTCATTCGCTTTGGAAGCTTTGAAATGCTAACAGCCCGAAATGAACTTGAAAACTTAAAACAATTTACAGAATATACAATCAAACATTATTTTCCGGAAATCAAAGGAGAACCTAAAACACAATATTTACAGTTCTTTAAAACAGTTGCAGATAAAACTCGTGAAATGATTTTGCACTGGCAGCGTGTTGGTTTTGTTCATGGGGTGATGAATACAGATAATATGTCGGTTCACGGAATCACGATTGATTATGGTCCTTATGGATGGCTGGAAAATTATGATCCAAACTGGACTCCTAACACTACAGACAGTCAATATAGAAGATATCGTTTTGGCAATCAGCCACAAATTGCACAATGGAATTTGTACCAATTGGCAAATGCTCTATATCCTTTAATAAATGAAGCAAAACCTCTGGAAGATATTCTGGAATCATTTATTACAAATTTCGAGTCTGATTATAAAATTATGTTTTTAAGTAAATTAGGTATATTTACTTCAACTGAAGCTGATAGTGTTTTGATTGATGATCTTGAAACTGTTCTGCAATTGACAGAAACCGATATGACAATCTTTTTCAGAAATTTAAGCTCAGTTAAAAAATTTGATTCTGTTGAAAAAGCCATTGAGAAGATTCAGTTCTCCTTTTATACTATCGAAGAAGTTTCAGGAGAAATTTTAGAAAGCTGGAAAAAATGGTTTGTTCAATATTTAGAAAGATTAAGTACAGAGGCATTATCAGATGAAGATCGTTCTCAAAAAATGAATTTAATTAATCCAAAATATGTGCTAAGAAATTATATGGCACAATTGGCCATCGATGCCGCCGACAAAGAGGATTATTCTTTAATAAATGAGCTTTATACTCTTTTGCAGAAACCCTATAACGAGCAGCCTGAATACGGGAAATGGTTTGCGAAACGCCCAGACTGGGCAAGATCAAAAGTGGGCTGTTCTATGCTTTCGTGTAGTTCTTAATTTTTAAGCGCGAATATTATTTTGTCAGTTCGAGCGGAGTCATGAAGACTTTATGTGCATTACGACTCCGTTGAATGTGACATTTGTATTTCAGGAAAATAATGATTTTTAATTTACTTTGAAGTAATATAATCTACAATCATATTGGCATGAATGCGTGAGTTTTCGATAAACCATTTATGTGTTTGCATCCCGCCGCAAACTACGCCTGCCAAAAACAAACCTTTTACATTGGTTTCCATAGTTTCTGAGTTATATACAGGTATTTTTAATTCATTTTCAGATAATTTAATTCCCATTTTCTCCAGAAAAGTCAAATCTGGTTTGTAACCGGTTAAAGCCAGGACAAAATCATTTTCTAACGGTACTTTACCTTTTGGAGTATCAATTATAACCTCATTTTGTCTAATTTCGGTAATATTCGATTCAAAATAAGCTTTAATGCTTCCTTCTGCTATTCGGTTTTCGATATCCGGTTTAACCCAATATTTTACTCGGTTATTAATCTCGTTTTTGCGAATTACCATAGTCACGTTTGCACCTTTTCTCCAGCATTCTAAAGCTGCATCAACAGAAGAATTATTAGCACCTACAACCAGGACATTTCTAAAAGCATATTCATGTGCCTCTTTGTAATAATGACGTACTTTAGGCAATTCCTCTCCTTCTACATGCATTTCAATCGGAATATCATAAAAACCTGTAGCTATAATAACATTTGTTGTCTCATAACTGGCCTTATCTGTAGTTATTTTAAAAGAGGAATTTTCTAATTTTTGAACCTGGGTTACTTTTTCAAACAGATGAATTGAGAAATTAAAATAACGATGAATATTTCGATAATATTCTAATGCTTCCTGACGCCCCGGTTTTGGTGCCAGGCAATTAAATGGAATATTTCCAATTTCAAGTCTTTCGGCAGTAGAGAAAAAAGTCATGTACAAAGGATAGTTAAAAATACTATTTACAATCGCCCCTTTTTCAATAATGAGATACTTTAAATTCTTTTTTTGAGCTTCGATGGCGCATGCAAGGCCAATTGGTCCGCCTCCAACAATTATTAAATCGTAATTTTTCATGTTTTTATTTCTCCCATTCTTTAAAAGGATTTTTACTCAGATAGGCATTGTAATACCTGGGATCATTTGTTACTTCTTCTCCCAACCATTCAGGTCTTTCAAAAGATTCTGTTTCAGATTCCAATTCTATTTCGGCCATAACCAGACCTTCATTTTCTCCGTAGAATTCATCCACTTCAAAAATGTGATTTCCTGATTTTATTTCAAAACGCGTTTTTTCGATTTTGCCTTTTTCACATAGCTTTAGTAATTCTTGTGCTTCATCAACCGGAATTTCATTTTCCCATTCAAAGCGGGTCATACCCCCCTGTTGCCCTATTCCTTTTATTGTAATAAAACCTTTATTTCCTTTAATTCTAACCCGAACGGTTCTTTCCGGAAGAGAACTCAGGTATCCCTGAGCTATATTATTTTGAGTAAAAGCCTGTTTTTTAAAATCATCAGATTTCACGAGAAACTTTCTTTCTATTTCGAGCATTTTAATTTCAGAATTTAATTATTACGCAAGTTACTTAATTTAATTTGGTCATAGAATCGAAATTCAGTAATCGTCAAACTTTGCTCGATGTTTTGTAATCCATTAATAACTAGATTTATAACTTTAAAATAACGAACTATTAATGTATTATGTATTTATTTTTTTGTTAAATTTGATAGAATCTTAACTTCATCACTTATGTCTAAAAAAGCACTTTATCTATTAGGCATTGCAATAACCATCATTTTAGGTACTTTCCTGTATATAAAATTTTGTTGCAATTGTACTATTAAAACGCCTGAAACTGATACTAAAAAAGTACCAATGGTTGTGGCCGAAGAAGAGGACGATTTATTTGTTCCTTTTATTCTAAATGGTTCAGGAATTGATTATCATACCAATGATAATATCAAGTTTCTTAAAAACAGCTTCGCAGTAATTTTGCCTGTTAGTGATTCTGTATCGATTGGAATTGAAAATCTTAAAACATTTTTGATTGCAAATCCTAAACAAAAAATAACCATAACGGGTTATGCTACTTCTGATGAACAAAACACAACAACTTTTGAAAATCTTGGTCTGGCAAGGGCAAACGATATCAGAAAATATTTTGTATCTAAAGGTTTATCTGCTTCTCAGCTTGATACAAAAGGAGAAGTAATTGATAAGTGGAAAGCTAGTGCTGATACACTGTTAGGTCCTGCAGACTATGAAATTGGAGCTTTAACTGCAACTCCTGCAGTAGCTACAACGACTGATGAATGGGTTATTCTGAAAAATAAAATTAATGGAGATCCATTGATTCTGCATTTTAGTACCAATAAATCGACAGATAAATTAAGTGAAGTAGAAAAACAAAAAGTGGCTGATCTGGTTAAATATATGAATCATGTTAAAGATGCTGTTATTTTGGCTGTTGGTCATAGTGATAATGTGGGAAATCGTGATTCAAATGTCGTTCTTGGTCAAAAACGTGCTGAGTTTTCTAAAAAATATTTGTCTAAAAATGGAATTGAAAGCAGTCGTATTACAACTGAATCAAAAGGTCCTGATGAGCCAATTGGAGAAAACACAACTGCTGAAGGTAAAGCAAGCAACAGACGAACCGTTATAACAATTAAATAATTAATCAAAAATATACTATTATGAATATACCTTGTATCTTAATACCTGCATTAGTGGGGTTAATCTGTGGAATTTTGGGTTATTTACTGGGAAAAATGAATTCTAAAGGTGATGATTCGCTTGCATTATCCTTACAGGCTGACTTGGATGCCTGTAAAGCGAATACCCGAAATTTGAATACTAAAATTGCTTCTCTGGAAGCTGAACTGGCTGCAAAAGCTAAAGTTCAGGCTAATGCTCCACAATCTTTTGCATCAACTGTTACGCCAACGTTGCTATTTGACAGTGCATTGGCAGCAACTGTTCTGGGTAAAAAAATAAAAGAAAATGATTTAAAAATTGTTGAAGGTATTGGTCCTAAAATCGAAGCTTTATTTAACGAAGCCGGAATTACGACCTGGCGTCAGCTTTCTGAAACTTCAACAGAAAAATTACAATCAATTCTGGATGCCGGGGGAGAAAATTTTGCTATTCACAATCCAAGTACGTGGGCAAGACAGGCTTTACTGGCTTACGAAGGAAAATGGCAGGAATTGAAAGACTGGCAGGATAGCCTAATTGGCGGAAAAGAGTAAAAAATAAGTTCAAAGGTTCAGATTTACAAAAAAGCTAAGTTTTTTTGTAACTCTGAACCTTTGCTTATTTAAACTAAAATGGGCGATCGATAAGTTTAACGAAGATATGTATCATGAAATTTAATTCATAAAATGGTAATACCTCTGTCCCTTTTAGTCTTTGTAACTTTGTAACTCTTCTTAAACTTTATCAGGAAATTCAGAATTCCATTGCTTGGATGTATTATACCATAAGTGACCTTTTGCTACTTCAAGTGGACAATCGATATTATTGGTATAAAGTGCTCCGGTCCCTAAACCTTGCGGCATATTTGAGTTTTGCAGAAAAGTCCATTGTGCTATGGCGTTAAGACCAATATTACTTTCTAATGCCGATGTTATCCACCAGCCAATATTGTATTTTTCTGCCAGAGTAATCCATTGCTGAGTTCCTCTGAAACCTCCAATAAAACTTGGCTTTAAAATAATATATTGCGGACTAATTTGTTGAAGCAGTTTTTCTTTTTCTTCTAAAGAAAATATTCCAATTAATTCTTCGTCTAATGCTATAGGAAAAGGAGTTGTCTGACATAAAGCAGTCATCGCGTCAGGATTCCCCTTTTTTATTGGCTGTTCAATGCTATGAAGCTGAAATTGATTCAATTGATTTATTTTATCTAAAGCCTGATCTAAAGCAAAAGCTCCGTTTGCATCTACTCTAATTTCGATTTGTTCGGGAGAAAAATGGGTACGGATAAAATGCAATAATTCTAATTCTTTTTCAAAATCAATAGCACCAATTTTAAGTTTGATGCAATTAAAACCATCAGCTAATTTTTCTTCGATTTGTTGTTTCATAAAAGAAGCTTCTCCCATCCAGACTAAACCATTTATAGCAATTGATTTGGTATTGTTTGTAAAATCTGATGGAAACAATATATACGGATTTTCACTTTTTAAAGATAAAAAAGCCATTTCGACCCCAAATTGTATAGAAGGAAATTCCAATAATGATTCCCAAAGTGCTTTTTCTCCTAAATCAATATTCCGGCAAACCCATTGAAGTTTTTCTTCATAATCTTCTCGGTCATCGGCGCTAAGACCACGAAGAATTCCGCATTCGCCAATTCCCTTTTTGTCATTCTCTTCCAGAATGATAAACCAGGTTTCTTTTTCAGTCATAACGCCCCGCGAAGTACCGGAAGGACGTTTGAACTTCAACATATATTTATGGTAAGTTGCTTTCATATTTTTTTAAACCACATAAGTGATATAACTTTATTTAAGTTAGAGCTTAAAAGCTTAGCTTAAATTTCAATATCACTACTAGCACTAGTTATAAAGCTTTAAAACTCTTTCGAAGTCTTTTGATGGTAATCCGGCTTTTTGGAAAACGATAAAATCTTGTTGCGTTTTTTCCTTCCAGCTCAGGCTGTCGGTAACATTTTGATTCTGATATTTTTTATAGATTGCTTTTGCTTCGCTATAGTTGTCACTTACCAAATAAACATGTGCTAAGTTTAGTTTTACTAATAGCTCTGTATCATCCAGTTTTTCGCCTTCTTTTAAAGACTTAATTGCTTTTGCATATTGCTTGGTTAGGATGTAACAATATCCTATTGAACTATAATCCAGCGCTGTCGCTTTTCCGTCGTTAATTATCGTGTTTAGTTTAGGAATTGCTTCGTTGTATTTTTGTTGTTTGATCAAAACAGTAACCTGAGTTCGTAAGTCGTTGTAAACGTTCTTAGAAATATCTGCATCTTTATAACAAGTATTTCCGAAATCTTTATAAACTTTAGTTTTTTCAATTGCCAATAATTTCTGAAACTCGGTATAACGATATTGTTTCATGATTTTATTTAGGATACAAACACAGAAATCATCTGAATTGGCCATTTTTTGTGCCATTGTCGATGTTTTACATAAACTAATGATTTCATTTTTGTTGTCCTGATTCCAGCCGCGATTTAATTTTGTATCAACCCACGGTACCACTTCTAGAACTATTTTTTGATTTAAAACCCAGTTTTTACTATGAAAACCAAACCAAAGGGTATTGATATTTTCCCCTAAACAGGAAGATTTATCCAATGACAGTCTTTTTGCATCTTTGCTTACGGGGTCTTCCTGAGCATAACATGCTTTGTCTGTTTTACCATCAGCAATGTATTTTTTTGCGCTTTCGCCTGAAGTAAAAAGTGCATAAGTACAAGTATCGTCGCCTGAAATTTTAGACATTAAAAAAACAGCTCCTGCCGATCCCTGACTGATTCCGGTTGGATCCGGAATTGATTTTAAAACAGAAACCAAGCTATTTGTCATTTCCTGATTTTCATCTAAAAGTGTGATTCTGTAGACAACTTCTGTGGTTCCAACAGGCAAATCTTCTGTTTTTAAAGTAATACGATCACGTGCCGAAACAATGATTTCTTTTGTGGTAGCACGTTCTTTGTCCCAATAACCGTCTTTTTGTGCAAAAGAATTATGGGTTAAAGAAATTAAAAGGATTAAAAATACTTTTTTGAAATTCATATCTAGTTTGTTCTGTTTGCTACGAATTGCACAAATTTTTTCATTTTTTTTGTTTCTCAGCCTATGTTTAAGAATGGATTGGCCTTGCAAATAAGGCGAAATTCTCTTATGAAAGCTACTGACCTAGCCCCGATAGGAGCGGCATCCTTTTGTGGCTTCGCGACAACTACGATAAAGCCACAAAAGATACAGCGTATAGCAGGAAATGGCTCCTTCTTTTGATTTTGCTTAGAAGGTTTGATATTATAGCTCTATTGATTCTCCGATTTCAAGCAGCATTAAATCTTTTCCTTTATCAAAAAACTTGCGAATAGCATCTTCGTGATCGATTTTGATATAACCAAAAGTATCGAAATGATAGCCCAGAATTTTGTCACATTCTACAAAATCTGATGCAATTATAGCATCTTCAACATCCATAGTAAAATTATTTCCTATTGGAAGCACAACTAAATCCAGTTCTGTTCTTAATGGAATTAGTTTCATATCCATTGTAAGTGCTGTGTCGCCTGCAATATAGATATTTTTGTGTTCGCCTTCGATTACAAATCCACCTGGATTTCCGCCATAACTTCCGTCAGAAAATGAACTTGAGTGAATTGCGTTTACATATTTTACTTTTCCAAAATCAAAATCCCAGCTTCCACCGTGATTCATTGGGTGTGCGTTAAGTCCTTTTTTGGCATAATAACTTGCAATTTCTGCATTAGAAACAATTACAGCATTGGTATGACTTGCAATAGCTTCTACATCCAGAACATGATCGCCATGTGCATGAGTTAGTAAAATATAATCGGCCTTTAATGTGTTTATATCGATTGCTGAAGCTAGTGGATTTCCTGTAATGAAAGGATCTACAATAATATGTTTTCCTCCTACTTCAATACCTAATGATGCGTGACCGTAAAATGTAATTTTCATTTTGATACGTTTTTAAAGTTGAACTTTGTTTTATCTTCCTCCGAGGAAAAGATTAACAATAATGTCTGAAATTAGCGAGATCATACATACTGTTAACAATATGGAAAGCAAAAATGTACTTAATGCCAGTTTTTTTAATTCGGGATCTAAAAGTTTAGGATTCTGATTTTTATAAACGGTAATTAAATGTTTAGTTAAAGGAATATAAGCTAATAAAAAAAGGTATTGATCGAAATTGTAATCGCTTAAAATTGCAAAAACAATTACGGCAATCATGGCTGTAATAATAATCGACATGTGATAAATCTTTGCTTTTGCGCCGCCAATTTGAACTACGATGGTATTTTTGCCTGATTTTCTGTCAGATTCTTCATCCCTCATGTTGTTTAGGTTTAAAACTCCAACGCTTAATAAACCAATTGCAACTGCTGGTAAAATCAATAACGGATCTACTTCTTTTGAATATAAAAAGTTAACTCCTAAAGTACTGACAAGTCCGAAGAAAATGAAAACAAATACATCTCCAAACCCTTTATAACCGTAAGCAGAATTTCCGACTGTATAACGAATTGCCGATGCTATTGCTGCTATTCCTAATAAAAGAAAGAATATAGAGTAACCAAAATTAGAAGCTCCAAATGCAAAATAGATTAAGATTATGGCTGATAATAAGGTTAACAATGAAGTAATGATTATAGCCTTTTTCATGGCCTGAGGGGTAATTACACCACTCTGAATGGCACGTTGTGGCCCTACTCTGTCTGCATTATCTGTACCTTTTACTCCATCTCCGTAATCATTGGCAAAATTGGATAAAATCTGCAATCCTAACGTTGTTAATAAAGCAAAACCAAATATTTTCCAGCTAAATACTTCTGTTGGCGTGTTGATTGTTTCTGTTGGGTTAGAAAGCGCATAAATACTTCCTACTATAATTCCGGAAACTGATAATGGCAAGGTGCGCAATCTGGCGGCTTCAATCCAATGTTTCATTTTAAGTTTAGTTTTTTTTAGTTTGAGGTTTCAGATTTCAGGTTCGTAACCTGAAATCTGAAACTATTTTATAACTTCTTTATGGAAGCCATTTATTTTCACCAAAGTTTGGTTTTCTTTTTTCTAAAAAGGCATTTCTCCCTTCTTTTGCTTCTTCTGTCATATAAGCCAGACGAGTTGCTTCTCCTGCAAAAACTTGTTGTCCGACCATTCCGTCGTCTGTTAAGTTCATGGCGAATTTTAGCATTTTTATAGAAGTTGGTGATTTTTGAAGAATTTCCTGAGCCCATTCGTAAGCTGTTGCTTCTAATTCATCATGAGGAATTACGGCATTTACCATCCCCATTTCAAAAGCTTCCTGAGCTGAATAGTTTCGTCCTAAAAAGAAAATTTCACGCGCTTTTTTCTGACCTACCATTTTTGCCAGATAAGCAGATCCGTAACCTCCGTCAAAACTGGTAACATCAGCATCTGTTTGTTTAAAAATAGCGTGTTCTTTACTTGCCAGTGTCATATCGCAAACTACGTGCAAACTATGTCCGCCTCCAACTGCCCAACCCGGAACGACTGCAATAACTACTTTTGGCATAAAACGAATTAAACGCTGTACTTCAAGAATATTTAAACGATGCTGCCCATCTTCGCCAACATAACCCTGATGTCCGCGTGCATTTTGATCTCCTCCGCTGCAAAAAGAATAAACACCATCTTTTGTTGATGGTCCTTCGGCAGAAAGTAAAACGACTCCGATTGAAGTATCTTCCTGGGCATCATAAAAAGCCTGGTATAACTCTGAAGTTGTTTTAGGGCGAAAAGCATTTCTAACATTTGGTCTGTTAAAGGCAATTCTGGCTACTCCGTTATATTTTTTATATGTTATATCTTCGAATTCTCTGGCTGTAATCCAATCCATTGCTATTTGTTTATTTTAAAAATTATAGTGTAAAAATAAACCATTTTTATATTTTTACCTACTCTATTTGCTTTAAGTCTGTGAGAAAATAAGTTCTAATGTTAATAATTAATATTGTCTTACAAAAAATAATATTTTTTAACATTAGTTTTGAAAAATAATAAGTAATTTTACACCCTAGAAATCAACAAGATACATTTTATTTTATTGATTTTAGATTGATTTTCTTTCACTGATTTATTAACCTAAAAAATGATTTTTTTGAGAAAATTTAAAAAATTTGTCGCTCATTTTTTTATGGTTTTTACTCGTAAACCTTTGATTAATGAGCAAATGATTTATTCGTTTGTAGAAACTTCAAAAAGGAGATAGTAGCACCTAAGGTTAAACGCTGGAATTGTTTATGTAATTAGTATCAGATTGATTACGAAAAGAGGAAAAATGCTAACTAAAACTTTCTATAAGTTATTTTATTAAACCAAATGGACAAGCCGTGAAATTGAATCTTTGATTTTAATACAAGGTATAGATTATTTAAAGACATACCATTTTAAGAAATAGTTTCTAAAATTCATAAAGCTATTATTTCCTGAATGGATTCGAATTATTTTATTTCTGTTTTTTTTTAATTACAATTTTTTTTAAAACTAGAATAAAAAGGGAAAGGCTGCTTGTAATGAGCAGCCTTTCTTGTTTATATCGTTTATAAGCGATCTGAATTATTCTTTTACGATGTAAATCCCATCTTCTTTAATTTCGATGAGTTTGTCTTTGTATAAAGCACCAATTGCTTTTTTGAAAGTCTTTTTACTCATTTTTAAAACGGTTTTAATATCCTCTGGATGTGAATTATCGTTTAAACGTAAAAAACCACGATTGGCTCTTAATTCATCGAGTATTTTCTCTGCGTTAGGCTCAATACTCTGATAACCCTGAACTTGCAAAGCAACGTCTATTTTATTATCAGGACGAATGTTTTTAATATAACCGCGCATTCTGTCTCCGGTTCTTATCGCATCGTCATAGACTTCATCTTTGTACAACAGCCCTTTGTGCTGTTCATTGATGATGACATTGATTCCTAATTCGGTAATATGTGAAACTATCAAATCAACTTCTTCTCCTTTTTCAACAGTAAGCTGATCGTTGTTTAAAAATTGGTTTAGTTTGCTTGAAGCTACCAAACGATTGGTTTTTTCATCCATATAAAGGTAAACTAAATAACGTTTTCCTTTTTCCATTGGGCGTGCCTGTTCTTTAAACGGAACCAGAATGTCTTTTTCCATTCCCCAATCCATAAAAGCTCCCACATTATTTATGTAATTTACTCTTAAAAGTGCAAATTCATTTAATAATATATAAGGCTCAAGTGTTGTAGCAACGGGGCGTTGTTCATGATCCAAATAAACGAAAACAACAAGCTCTTCGCCTATTTCAAATTCATTTGGAACATATTTGTTTGGTAATAAAATATCGTGAATTCCTTCCGGGTCTTTTTCAGGATTTCCTAAAAATAAACCAACTTTGGTATCACGTAATATAGTTAGGGTATTGTATTTTCCTATTTCAATCATATTCTTCAAGTTCTAAGCCGTAAAGTGGCTAAGTTTTTATGCTGCAAATGTACGAAGTTTGAAAATGGTACGGTAAAAATGTTTTAAATAAAAAACTACCGGATTACTTTTTTCCTGTTTGATGTTTTTTTAATTAAATTTGAGAATCTGAAATTAATCTCAAATCAATGAAAAAGACCCTATTCTATTCCGTTTTTATCCTTTTGTTTTTTGCACAAAATTCAATTGCTCAGGTAGTTGAAGATCCTGAAATAAAAAAAATGATTACCGAAATTAAAGCTGAGAATCTCGAAGCTACTGTTCGGAAATTAGTTTCTTTTGGTACAAGGCACACTTTAAGCGATACTAAAAGCAAAACAAAAGGTATTGGAGCTGCGCAACAATGGGTTAAATCTGAGTTTGACAAATTTGCTTTAGAATCGAACGGAAGGCTTACTTCGACAATAGACTATTTTACTGTTAAAGCGGATGGAAAACGTATTGATAAAGATAGCCAGCTAGGAAATGTTATGGCAACTTTAAAGGGAACTGATCCGAATGATAATCGTGTTCTTGTCATCAGCGGACATCTTGATTCGAGAGTTTCCGATGTTATGAATACAAAATCTGATGCACCTGGCGCCAATGATGATGGCTCCGGAGTAGCTGCTGTAATAGAATTAGCAAAAGTAATGAGTAAAAGATCTTTTCCGTCAACTATTGTTTTTGTTGCTGTAGTTGGCGAAGAACAAGGACTTATTGGTGCGCGTCATCTTGCAGAATTTGCCAGGGAGTCTAACTGGAATATTATTGCGATGCTAAACAATGATATGATTGGAAACAGCTTGTCCAGCGGAACAAATTTGAGAGATAACACACAAGTGAGAATTTTTAGTGAAACTATACCGTTTTTAGAAACAGAAGACGAAGCCAAAATTCGTAAAGCTACCAGTCGTGATAATGACAGTCCTTCGAGGTTATTGGCTCGTTATATTAAAACAGTTACAGAACAATATGTAGATCAGCTAAAAATTAAGCTGGTTTACCGAAACGATCGTTTTTTACGTGGTGGCGATCATACTCCGTTTAGTCAAAACGGATTTGCAGCGGTTCGCTTTTGCGAAATGAATGAAAATTTCGATCATCAGCATCAGGATTTAAGAACCGAAAATGGTATTAAATATGGTGATTTAGTTGAATTTATGGATTTTGAATACCTGAGAAAAAACACTTGTTCAAATTTAGCAACTCTAGCTAATTTAGCTTGGTCGCCAAAAGCTCCGGTTAATGTAGGTATCGAGGTTAAAGAACTTTCTAATTCTTCGGCTTTAGCCTGGACTGCTCCAGAAGGTAAAGTACCATACGGTTATCAGATTTTAATGAGAGAAACCTCGTCTTCTCATTGGGAAAAAACTTTTTTTGTAAAGAACACCAATGCTGAAATACCTTATTCTAAAGATAATTACTTTTTCGCGGTACAAACCGTTGATGCTTTGGGACATGCCAGCCTGCCTGTATTTCCAATTCCTATTAGATAATCATAAAGACAATAAAAGCGCCAATTTAGGCGCTTTTATTATTTAAAGTACAAACTAACTAGATGAGTTCTTTAAAATATTGTTTTAAAATAACATCATTTTCAAAAGTTGGAGTAAAAACTTCTAAAATAGCAGGTTCATCATTTATTGCATAAAGCAACTGAATGCTTTTTTCTAATGAATCTGTATCAGAAGCGACAAGATAATTCAGCTTGTGCATTTTGGCTAAATGTTCTGCCGTTAAGTCATGAGAAGTTTCGAAATAGGTATTAAATACCGGTTTTTCCTGATGTCCGGGTAAAATCCTGAAAATTCCCCCTCCTCCATTATTTATTAAAATAATTTTAAAGTTTTTAGGAATATATGCATTCCACAATGCGTTACTATCATATAAAAAGCTAATATCTCCGGTAATAAAAACAGTTTGTTTTGTACTGCCAACTGAGGCTCCAATAGCAGTTGATGTACTTCCGTCGATTCCGCTGGTTCCGCGATTGCAAAAAACCTCGATCGAAGGATCTATATGAATTAATTGTGCATATCGAATTGCTGAACTATTACTAATTTGTAACTGACTATTTTTAGGAAGAGATTCAATTACTTTTTCAAAAACTTTAAAATCAGAAAAGGTTATTTTTTTCAAATATGCATTTCTTTTTAATTTTCTCAAATCATAAACTTCCTTGATTTCTTTAAAATAATTACTTTCTGTTAAACTGGTTTTTGACAGCAATTCATTAAAAAAATCATTTGGTTTCATGACAAAATGCTGTGTTAAAGCGCCAAACGTATCGTAAGCACGTAAAGTGTCAATATGCCAATGGTGTTTTGGTTTATATTTTCTTAAAAAGCCTTTAATTCGTTTTGACACAATCATTCCGCCAAAAGTGATTAGAATTTCGGGATTAAAAGCCTCGAAATCATCATCATCAAAAGGTGTAATTAAAGTATCGATGCTATTAATAAAATCCGGATGATGTAAGTTTGACGTTGTTTCTGTTAACACAACAACCGACGGATCATTGGCTAGATTATCAATAATTTTATTATCTATCGAATTAGCTTCGTTTACCCCAACTAAAATAAGTTTACGAGTGGCTGAATTCCAGATCGAAATAAAATCGGCTTCGTTTTCAATAATTTTGGTTCCGATAGTTTCTTCCGTATGTGTGATTTTTGATTGTACAGAAAGTGTTTCAACGGTTTCATACAAAGGTTCTTCAAAAGGAGCATTAATATGAACCGGGCCTTTTTGAAGAATAGCTGTTTCGATTGCTTTATTGATTTTTAAATCATTTTCAACAGAAGCTTCTTCGTTTAAATTGGCATTAAAAACAGAATGATTCTGAAAAACGTTTTCCTGACGAATGGTTTGCCCATCTCCAATATCAATCTTACTTTGCGGACGATCTGCCGAAATCACGATTAACGGAATCTGACTATAAAAGGCTTCGGCTACAGCCGGATAATAATTTAATAATGCTGACCCTGAAGTGCAGACTACAGCAGTTGGTAATTGAGTTTGCTGAGCAATTCCCAAGGCAAAAAAAGCAGCACAGCGTTCGTCTGCAATGCTATAACATTTAAAGTTTGGATTTTGTGCAAATCCAATTGTTAATGGTGCATTTCTTGATCCGGGAGAAATTATGATATTGGTGATTCCTTTTGCTAAACAAATTTCGATAATGCTTTGTGCAAGCGCTATTTTGGGGTAAATCATTCTTATGGTGTATTACTTTTTGAAAAAAAATCTAAAGGCTCAGATTTTTTTTGATATCACAAAGTTACAAACTTCGTATTGGATTTAACTTATAAATAGGAAGATATTAAGGCTTGTTTTTAGAAAAAGGGGATATATTTGTGAAAGTGATTTTTTAATATAAATAAACTCGTTATGCGTTTCATATATACATTACTGCTTTTTATTTCTTTACAAACCACAAATGCTCAAAATCAGTCTATTCCGGATGATATTCCTTATAAAACTGCTCTGGAAAATGCAAAAACACAAGGAAAACCTCTTTTTGTAATGCTGTATGCAGATTGGTGTCCGCATTGTAACCAGATGAAAAAAGAAGTATTTAGTGATCCTGCTGTAATGGATTTTTTAAAAAAGCATTATGTCTGTTCATGGAAAAATATTGAAAAAGAAGAAGGAATTGCACTTAGGGATAAATATAATACTAAATCGTTGCCTACTTTTTTGTTTATAGATCCTAATAATGAAACACTTTTGTATGCTTTAAAAGGCGAATCTAAAAAGGAAGATTTTATGACCGAAGCCAATTATGCTTTGAATCCTAAAATGCAATTACCTTATTTAGAGAAGCAGTTTCTTGCTGACCCGGGCGATTCTAACAAATTTTTTACTTATCTGAATACACTAAAAAAAGGCAAAGACAGAACTGATTTATCAATTCCAACCCATATTTATCTTAATACTCAATCTGATGCACAATTAGTAAGTGAGACCAATTGGAGAGTTATTGCTAATGGTGTTACGGATATAAAATCAAGAGAGTTTCAATATGTTTTAAATCATCAGAAAGAATTTGCGGCTGTAGCTTCTCAAAATCGTATTGATCGTAAAATGGAAAGTATTGTTTCAGAGTTACTTCGTCCGTATGTGGATAATCTGGATACAGTAAATTATTATAAACAAAGAGAAATTGCAAAGTCTATTCGTTTGCAGAAAACAGATTCATTGGTTTTTAAATTTGATCTGACTTTGGCTGAACGAACAGAAAAATGGCAATTTTATAAAAAAGTAACGCTTGAAAATACTGAAAAATTAGTCTGGAATGATGCCAGTTTCCTAAAAGATATCGGTCAAACGTATTTAAAACATATTTCAGATGCTGAGAGTTTAAAAAAATCTATTTTCTGGGTGAAGCATTCTATAGAATTAAATGATTCTTATGATGGTAATTTGTTGCTAGCGAAACTATACAATAAAATAAAAGATAAAAAATCGGCACTAAAATATGCTAAAGACGCCAAGGTTATTTGTACCGAAATGACGTGGAGCACTAAAGATGTAGATGCTTTGTTAGCAGAACTCAATAGCAAATAATAAAAAATAAGTATAAATTATGAACCTAAAGCTCAGATCAGCGACAACAAACGATTTAGAAAAAATTCTTGAAATTGTAAATTACTCCATTTTACATACAACTGCAAATTATAGTTATGATATTCAGACTCTGGAGGTGCAAATAAAATGGTTTGAAGATAAAAAGGACAAAAATCTGCCTGTTGTTGTAGCTGATTTAGATGGCGAAGTTGTGGGTTTTGGGAGTTATGGTCAGTTTCGTGAAAAAATTGGTTATCAATATACGATTGAACATTCTGTTTATGTCGTGGATCATGTAATAGGAAAAGGCATTGGTTCGAAATTATTAACAGAGTTAATCCGCTTGGCGAAAGAACAAGGTTATCATGTTATGATTGGCGCTATCGATGCTGAAAATGCCGGAAGTATCGCTTTTCATGAACGATTTGGATTTGTAACAACAGGAACGATTCGCGAAGTAGGTTATAAATTTGGTCACTGGCTAGATTTGGTTTTTATGCAATTGATTTTGAAGTAGAAATGGCCCGCTGATGCTACGGATTCGCTAAAGCCAAAACACTGATTTAAGCGGATTTTGGTCTTTTTTTTGCCGTAATGTTTTTTTACCGCAAAGTATGTTGAGGGTTATACAAGCTTCTAAAAGGAAGTTTTTTAGTGTTTTTGTCATTTCTAGTACAGGAGAAAACACAATAAAAGTGCCAATCTTTATCTGGATTCTTGGCGAGATTTACTTCGTCTGTTCTCTATTGCTCGAGTCTTCTTTATCGAAATGAAAATCTATACGAAAATGTTGTTATGAAAACGAGTGCTCTAGCCCCGATAGAAGTGGAAATCCTTTTGTGGCGGGGTTTGCCACAAAAGATTGAAACGGATAGCGGGATTAGCTCCTGAAAAAAAAATATTATAGAGATTGAAATGACAAAATATGAGGTGAAATCTATGATAAAAAAAATTCCACAAACTCGAAAATCATTCGAATTTGTGGAATTTTTGGTTGAGATAGTTATTGGTTAACTTTTTATCCAGTTGATAATTTCAGGATCTGTTGGCAATGTTCTCGGTTTGATTACTTTTACCAATTCTCCTTTTTCGTTGATTAAGTATTTTTGAAAATTCCACTCAACTTCAGAATCCTGCAAACCGTTTTTAGACTTTTGTGTCAGGAATTTGTATACTTCGCACATATCATCTCCTTTTACAGAAACTTTATCCATCATAGGAAAAGTTACTCCGTAATTTTGCTGGCAGAATGTTTCGATCTCTTTGTTTGTTCCCGGCTCCTGTGATGCAAAATTATTAGCAGGGAAACCTACAATTACAAAACCTTTATCTTTGTACTGTTTATAAATTGCTTCAAGATCTTTGTATTGTGGTGTAAGTCCGCATTTTGAAGCGGTATTTACGATCATTATTTTCTTTCCTTTTAGAGAAGCAAAATCAAAAGCGTTTCCTGATAAATCTTCAACTTTAAATTGATAAATGGTTTCTTTTGCCATAACTTTATCTGTTTTAGATAATTTATTTTTACTGGTTTGAGCCTGAATTTGCGTACTGGCTAAAAGTACAAGGCTAAATGCTATAAATGCTATTTTTTTCATTGGATAATTTTTTATAAAATTAGTTAAAATCTGTTTTACTACATGATTTGAAAGTCTTTATTTTTATTAAACATAAGTTAAATAAAAATTGAAGCCTAGCGTTAATCAGACGCTAGGCTTCCCCCCATACAAACAAATCAAACCATGAATTAATTGTTATTTTTTTTATTTTAAAATATAGCTGATGCCCTGGTTATAGCGAAAATTAGACTTTGAATTATAATACCTTATAACTAAGTTCTATGTTTTGTTTCTGGCGTTTATATCTTAAAATTTACTAATTCTAATAATAAGATGAATCTGGTATTTTAATTTCTTATTTAAATTTTCTGTTTGGAAGTCCAGGGACATCAACTATTCTGTATTTAAATGGAATTATATTTTATATGCTAATCAAATATTTCAATACTTTCTTAAAATCTCGATTCCTGATTCTGTACAAATTCTTTGATAAAATCGTTTTTGCTAAAACTTTCTAATGCTAAAACTGTTGTTAAGCCTACAATCAATATTTTCAAATTAAATATGGCGTTCATAATATCAACTTTTAATTTATTGAGATTTATTTTACAGCTTTGTTATGCATAAAATGTTAAAGTTTATTTTTTTGTAAATCGTAAATACCAAAATTTTGATTTTGTTTTTGCACTTACTGCTATTTTGCGAGCCTACCATCTGATGTTATAATAGCATTTACGAAACTGGATTGCTTTTGGTTTTAAAAAATGAAAAAAAAATCGTATTTTTTTTAAAATCCCTTATTTTACTAGGTTTAAGCCTGTTAAAAAAAAAGCAATTTTCACAAAAAAATAAATTACCTTTATCTTCGGGCATGAAAATGTTTACAAAAAATTAGTTTAAGCTTAAAAATCCCAATCTATGAGTCAAGAAGAATTATTAGTTTTAATTTACAAGAAAGACGAAAGAGCTTTTACCCATTTGTACGATATGTACTCAAAAAGTCTATTTTCAGTTATTAATGTTCTTATAAAAAATCGCGAAGAGGCCGAAGATGTTTTGCAGGAAGTTTTTGTCAAAATCTGGAAAAATATTGATTCTTATAACGAAAGTAAAGGTCGGTTTTATACGTGGATCCTTAATATTGCTAGGAATACTTCAATAGACAAATTAAGATCTAAAAATTTTAATAACAGTCAAAAAAACCTTTCTTCAGATAATTTCGTAAATCTGTTAGACGACAGTAATAAATTAACTAATAGAATTGATACCATTGGTATTCAGGAATTCGTCAAAAAACTGAAACCGAAATGTATCGAAATTATTGATTTATTATTTTTTAAAGGATACACCCAACAAGAAGCTTCAGAAGAACTGGCAATGCCATTGGGGACTATCAAAACGCAAAACAGAAACTGTATTAACGATTTAAGAAATTATTTAAAAATATAATGGAAGCAAAAGAATATATAGAATCAGGAATTCTGGAATTATACGTTTATGGTTTATTAACCGAAACTGAAAATCTGGAAATAGCAGAATTAGCCAAAAAAAATCCGGATGTTGATCAGGAAATTATTTCGATAGAAAAAACTATTATAGCTTTATCATCAAGTTTTTCACCTTTTCATTCGGTAGCTAATTTCGAAAAGATAAAAGCCCGTTTAGAGCTTAAACACGGTAAAGTGGTCGAGATGAAACCGGCATCGGGCTGGTCTCAATATGTAGGTTGGGCCGCTGCAGTACTTTTACTTTTGGGTCTTGGATATCAAACTTTAGAACTCACAAAAACAAAAGAGACTATTGCAACTGTTGGTAACGAAAAAAGTAAAATTCAACGAGATTATGCTTTCTTAGATCAGCAAAATAAAGAAACCGAGAAAAACCTAAGTATCGTTAGAGATATTAAAAATACTGGTATTACACTTGGTGGTCAGGCAGTTTCTCCAAGTTCATTTGCAAAAGTATACTGGAACAAAGACACAAAAACGACTTATATTGATGCTGCAGGTTTGCCAACTCCTCCAAAAGGAATGGTTTATCAGGTGTGGTCTTTAAAACTAAGTCCGGTACTTACTCCAACAAGTATAGGTTTACTGGATAATTTTGAAACAAACAGCCAAAAAATCTTTGCTGTTAGTCAGACAGATTCGGCAGAAGCTTTTGGAATTACACTTGAACCGGCCGGAGGAAGCTTAACGCCTACAATGACACAATTGTATACTTTAGGAAAAGTTTAAAAACAAACTTATATAAAACTTAAAAACGCATATTATCCTTTTAATATGCGTTTTTTATTATTTTTAATTTGAATTGAATAACCAGTTATAAATCAAAACAATTACCCATGAACGGAACTTTACTTTTGCGACTCGCTGTTGCCATTATCCTCCTCACTCATTCTATTTTTGGAATATTTGATAACGGAATTAATGATTTTGGAAATTTATATTTAAATGAAATTGGGTTTGCTCCTTTTGGTGTTCTGTTGGCTTGGCTCATTAAACTATCTCATATTATTGCTGCTGTACTTTTAGTCCTTAACAAATACATTAAACTTGCAGGATTTGTAACCATTTTTGTTTTGATTATGGGAATTGTATTAGTTCATTTTAAAGAAGGCTGGTTTGTTGTAGGCGGCGGAAGAAATGGTGTAGAATATAATTTCTTACTCATTATCGTGCTTCTGGCAATTATGTTCCCAAATGGATTAATAAAAGCTAATAGTTAAAGAAAGCTTATTACTTATTTTATTTGAAGATGTAAATAAAAAAAGGTTCAACCGTAAAGTTGAACCTTTTGTATGTATTAATAAAACTATATATCTTATTATTTTTTCTTTTTGTAGTACTTACGATACTTTGGATATGTTACAGCACCAATTGCAGTAATTGTTGCTAATGAATACCAGATCCAATTCAATGAATGTGCTTCTCCGGTTGCGTAAGAATGTAAACCTACTAAATGGAAGTTTACTCCGTAATACGTAAATAAAATCGAAACAAAAGCGTACATACTCATTAAGTTAAAGAACCATTGTCCTCTTAATGAAGGTACAAAACGAGCGTGAATTACAAAGGCATACACCATAATCGAGATCAAAGCCCAGGTTTCTTTTGGATCCCATCCCCAGTAACGTCCCCAGCTCTCATTTGCCCATTGCCCTCCTAAGAAGTTTCCAATAGTTAACATGATCAAACCAATTGTAAGTGCCATTTCATTGATGTAAGTAATTTCTTTGATATTCAGATCCATTTTGGCTTTATTCTTTTCGGTAGTAAAGAAAGTCAATACCAATCCCACAAAACCTAAAATCATTCCCAGTGCAAAAGGACCGTAACTTCCCACAATTACTGCTACGTGAATCATTAACCAATAAGAGTTAAGAACCGGTTGCAAATTGGCTATTTCAGGATCAATCCAGTTCATATAAGCTGCCATCAAAATCATAGCAGTAACAAAAGCGGATGAAGCAACAGTAAGTTTTGACTTTTTGTCAAAAGCTAATCCAAAGAACATGGTAGCCCAGGCTACGTATATAATCGATTCATAAGCATTACTCCACGGTGCGTGACCTGAAATGTACCAGCGCGCTATTAATCCTAATGTATGAAGCACGAATAACAGACCTATAATAACATGAAATACATTGACTGTAATACGAATCCATTTTTTCTCAAAGAAGATATTTACAATCGTAAAAAGCAACATTAATAAAGAAACGGTTATATACCAATACGGAAGTTTCTTGAAAACATCGTACTTGTTATAGGCGATTTCAGCATCAATTTTTTGTTCACTTGGATGTACTTTGCTTCCGAATTTCTTTTGGAATCCGTTTATACTTTCAACCAAATGATCTGCTGTACTAAAGTTTTTAGAAATTGAACCGTTGTTTAGTGCACTAAAATACATGGGTAGAATTTGAGCCACATAAGTAGAATCCATTCCTTTAAAACCTCCGTTTTGTCTTTCTAAGTAAGAAACCCATTTGTTGCCCGGATCATTCGGAATCGGAAATATTTTTAATATGCTTCCGCTTAAAGCAGATTCCATTAAGTTTACTCTTTTATCGGTCTCAATAAAATCTTTTTCAAACTGATTTGGGTTTCCAGCTTTATATGCCTCATCTAAATAAGGAGAAAGTTTGTAGTTTCCATTTGCATCAAAAAACTTAATAAACGGAGCATTTTTTGCATCTTTATCAACACCAATAATTTTACGAATACTATCGTTTCCATCTCTTAAATGGATAATCGGAATCTGTATCCAAACCTGAGCGTATTGCGTCATAGATAAAAATACCTGATCAGAATTCATTCCGTTATAAGTATCGCTTTGACTAACTTTTCTTAACAATTCTGATGAGAAAGTATTAATAGGTTTCATTCTGCCCCCAGCGTCCTGAATAATCAAACGTCCAAATTTGGCAGCATGAGCTTCGGGAGCTTTGTAAATTGTCAGTAAAGAATCCAGTTGTTTTTCACTTGGTGGAGCTGTAACATGATTTGCGTGATCGTTTGGATCTTCAGCGTGTTTGTGATCATGCGAATGCACATGTGGATTTTGTTGTGCAAAACCGCTTAAACTAATCATTAATACCAAAATGGTAATCAGTTTTTCTTTTTTCTTTTTCACAACGTCTAATTTGCGCTTCAAATCAGCAAAACGGGAATGTTTTGTAAACATGATAGCCATTAAACCGAAAAATAACATAAAATAACCAAAATACGTGATCGATGTTCCCCAGAAATCATGGTTTACAGATAATACTGTTCCTTTTTCGTCCGGATCAAATGAAGATTGAAAAAATCGGTATCCTTTATGATCTAAAACGTGATTCATATAAATATCGGCATTAAAAGTTTCTGTTGAATCCAAAACGGTTACTTTACTTTCAAATGCAGAATAACTTTTCTCTGTTCCCGGATATTTTGTAGCAATAAAATCGTTTAGTTTAATTTTGAAAGGCAAGATATAGGCCTTACTTCCGTAAAATAAGCTATACTCAATTTTACCAATTTTAACTGTTTGCGCTTCGCCTACACTCCCTTTAGAGCCTAAAAGTCTTACTTCTTTTTCCTGACCATCAGCTTTAACTTTTACAATTAAAGCATCATGATGCGATTTTGCTTTATAATCGTTATTTGATTCGTAATCTACAACTCCTTTTACAGCAGGATCCGGAAATACAATTCGGATATCACCAATACTGTATAACGAACGCATCATAAGCGGCTGAACGTTATCTTTAGTAACAGTCCCTTTAAGTTTATCAGCCATTCGCATAAACTCTCCTTCAAAAGGAGTTTGAATGGTGTATTTTTCTCCAGTTGTATTGATATTGATGGCACCTTCTGTTTGTTTATTCAAAGCAAATAATACATTGTGAATATTTTGAACTTCACCTTCTTTCAGGAAATGCTCTTCACGTCCGCCTGCTCCGGCTTCAACCAATTTAAGGTATAAAGCTCCATTTGCATCGGGTTTTATTGTTTCTTTTGCTCCCATGATGTAGTTTACATAGGTTACTTCAAAAGGAGTTTCGTCAAATTTACCTGAAAGTGTAAAATCGTTATTGGTAACGGGCGAAAACAATAAGCTTTTTTCAAAAACTCTGCGTTTCATTTCGCCCTTATATTCTCCGTCTGCAAAAACAGTTAAGAATGTTTTATCTGAATAGATTTGGTTTTCGGCAGCACCTTCACGAATTGGCATCATCCCCTCGTAACTGATATAACGAGTGATAAATGCTCCTAAAAGGATAAAAATAAAAGCAATATGAAGTATCAGTGTTGCCCATTTTTCTTTTTTATGCAATTGGTAACGTTTGATATTTCCGAAGAAATTGATCATGAAAAAGACCATTATCGCTTCAAACCACCAGGTATTATAAATTAAAATTCGGGCTGTGTCTGTATTGTATTTACTTTCGATAAAAGTACCAACACCCATGGCGATTGCAAATGTTAAAAAAAGAACAGACATTAATCGTGTAGAAAACAAAAAAGAGAATATTTTTTTATCCATTTTTGAGGAATTACATTGTATAAAAGTGGCACAAAAATACTTAAAAATGTTGATTTGAGACAGGTGTTATTTGTTAATAAAAACCAAATAAGAAACACCAAAAATGATCAATTAAACAAAAAAAGAATCTTAATCTTACAAAAATATAATAACTTCAATTTTTACAATATTTATTTTAAGACCCACAGATTATACTGATTAATATATTTCCTATATATTTTATAAATTGTTGGATTATCAAATTAATACAAAGACAGAAGAATCTAAATATTTATAATCTGTGGGTAAACTTTCCTGCTTCTATTATCTTTAAAAAAAATAATGCTAATTTTGCCTTATGATTCGAATAACCCTAATTGGTTCCGGAAATGTTGCGCAACATTTGATAAAAGCTTTCACTAAAAGTGAACTTACAGAAATTGTGCAGGTATATGCCCGAAAAAAGCAAACTTTAGCTTCTTTAGTTGATTTTGATAAAATTGTAAGCGATTTTGAAGACCTAAAAGAAGCAGATATCTATATTATTGCAGTTTCGGATAAAGCCATTTCAGAAGTTGCCAAACAATTGCCTTTTCAAAACCGGGTTGTGGTTCATACCTCAGGCGCGGCTTCACTTGATGTTTTAGATGCTAAAAACAGAAAAGGCGTTTTTTATCCGCTTCAGACATTTTCAAAAAATAAGGAAATTGATTTTTCAACCATTCCAATGTGTCTGGAGGCTGAAAACACGTTTGATTTCCGTCTTTTAGAAAGTGCCGCCAAAAGCATTTCGAATGCCGTTTATCCTATCAATTCAGATCAAAGAAAAGCTTTGCATGTTGCCGCTGTTTTTGTGAATAATTTTACCAATCATTTATATCAAATCGGACAGGAAATTTGCGGAGAACATCAGGTTCCTTTTGATGTTCTCAAGCCTTTAATTCAGGAAACTTCCGAAAAAATAAAAACTCTTAATCCGGTTGATGCACAAACCGGACCTGCAAAACGCCATGATATAACAACAATTAAGGCACATTTGGAGTATTTAACCAATGAAAATCAAAAAAACATTTATAAAATTCTAACACAATCTATACAAAATAATGGCTAAACATTTTAAAGAAATAATGAACGACATCACAACTTTTGTTTTTGATGTTGATGGCGTACTTACAGACAGTTCAGTTTTTGTAACCAATGAAGGAGAAATTCTTCGTACGATGAATATTCGTGACGGTTATGCCATGAAAGCAGCAGTCGAAAGTGGCTATAATGTATGTATTATTTCTGGTGGAAGTAATGAAGGTGTTCGAGTGCGATTACATAATCTTGGAATTAAAGACATTCATTTAGGAGCTTCTGATAAAGTTGAAACTTTTAAAGAATATACTAATCAATACAATATTAATCCGGAACAGGTATTATATATGGGAGATGATATTCCTGATTTTCATGTAATGAAACTGGTTGGATTACCAACTTGTCCGCAAGATGCAAGTCCTGAAATTAAAAATATCTGCCGTTATATTTCGCATGTAAAAGGCGGAAAAGGCGCTGTACGTGATGTTATTGAGCAAGTAATGAAGGTTCAGGGAAAATGGATGGAATATTTTAACGGAAAGCACGACTAATAATTTTAGTTTTTGATTGCTTTGTGATTAATTTTTAGTCGCCGTTTTCAGTCATAAACGTAATACTATGTTAGTCGAAGTTATAGATTTCAAGCAACAAAAAACTTTATAAAATACTAAGAACCTTAGCCTCTCAGAACCTCAAAAAATGAAATTCCTCAAACTCATTCGGTACAAGAACCTGCTTATGCTTGCTTTTATGCAGGTATTATTTCGTTATGCTTTTTTAAAACAAAAAGATATTCCTTTAGCCTTGACAGACTGGCAATATGGATTGTTAGTTTTAAGTACCGTTTTGCTGGCAGCAGCGGGTTATGTAATTAATAACATCTATGATGTTGCAACAGATTCAATCAATAAACCGGAAGATGTGGTAATAGGAAAAGGAATTTCTGAAACTGCAGGATATAATATCTATATCGGCCTTAATATAACAGGTGTTGCAATTGGATTTATTTTATCTAATATTATATCAAAACCGGGTTTTGCTTCGCTTTTTATCCTAATTGCTTCACTGCTTTATTTTTATGCCACAACCTTAAAGCAAATCATGATTTTAGGGAATTTTGTAGTAGCCTTATTGCTTTCTCTAAGCGTTGTTATAATTGGGGTTTTTGATCTTTTTCCGGTAACTAATGCAGAGAACCAGGCTCAAATGGCCAGTCTTTTTTCTATTTTAACAGATTATGCTTTGTTTGCCTTTATGATTAATTTTGTTCGCGAAATAGTTAAAGATATCGAAGATGTAAATGGTGATTATAACCAAGGAATGAATACTTTACCAATTGCAATTGGAATTAGCAGAGCTTCAAAAATAGCTTTAGGATTTGCTGTAATTCCGTTTATTTTTTGTTTGTTGTATATCAATACTTATTTTGTTCAGAATAGCCTGTTTATCGTAACATTTTATGCTTTTGCTTTTGTTTTGGCTCCTCTTTTATATTTTATCATAAAAATTTTTACAGCAAAATCAAAAAAAGATTTTCATCACTTAAGTACTGTTTTAAAACTGATTTTGTTTTTCGGAATTCTTTCTATTCTTATTATTACCTTAAATATCAAATACAATGCTTAAAGAAAAACTAAAAAAATATACCTTAATTCTCGCGTCGGGATCACCACGCAGACAACAGTTTTTTAAGGATTTAGACCTTGATTTTGAGATTAGGCTAAAAGATATTGAAGAAATCTATCCTCCGGAATTAAAAGCAGTAGAAATTACCGATTATTTGGCCGAATTAAAAGCAAATGCATTTGAAGGAGAATTAAAAGAAAATGAAATCTTAATCACTAGTGATACAATTGTCTGGCATGAAAATAAAGCTTTAGGAAAGCCAAAAAATCCCGAAGAAGCTTTTCAGATGATCAAATCAATGTCGAATACTACTCATGAAGTATTTACATCGGTTTGCTTTAGAACAAACACTACTTCTACAGTTATAAATGATGTTACAAAAGTAACTTTCAAAGATTTATCAGACGAGGCTATTTTATATTATATCGAAAATTATAAACCTTATGACAAAGCTGGCGCGTATGGCATTCAGGAATGGTTTGGTTTTATGGCAGTTGCAAAAGTCGAAGGCTCTTATACAAATGTTATGGGGCTGCCAACAGCTAAAGTTTACGAATATTTGAGTACTTTAGTGTAAAAATTTATTTATGTTTTCTTTTAAAGAATATAGTCAGGAAATTTTAAGCACCCTGGTTTTGCTTTTAGCGCTGGTCGCATTAAGAGTTATTGTTGCAAAACTAATTCGTCGTTATGCCAGTACGAGTCAATTATTAGAGCATCGAACGAATCTGGTTATCAAGTATATCCATATTTTAATGAATATTCTGGTAACTATTAGTTTAATAGTCATTTGGGGTGTTGAAACGAAGGATATTTTTATTACAGTTTCTTCAATTGCAACCGTGATTGGAGTCGCTATGTTTGCACAATGGTCTATATTAAGTAATATTACTTCAGGAATGATTTTATTCTTTTCATTCCCTTTTAGAATTGGTGACACTATAAAAATTCATGATAAAGATTTTCCTATCGAAGCAGAAATTGAGGATATAAGCGCTTTTCATATTAATTTAAGAACTAAGGAAGGCGAACGAATTATTTTTCCAAACAACCTGTTATTACAAAAGGGGATTTCGATTATGCCTGTACATTACGAGAATAAGGAATTTTTCGACTGAAAATCATAATGGGAATTTTATAAACTATTAAGAAAAAGCTAAAACATTATTTTTTGAATAAAATATAATATTTGCTTAACCCAATTTCTAGTTTACTAAATCACCAAACAAAATGATTCATTCCATAAAATTACCGTTTTATGCTAAACTTGCTTTTGTATTAGTTAGCCTAATTTCCATTGCTTTTATCTTTTGTATCGGAAAAGATATTATTACCCCTGTATTAATGGCCTTTTTATTTGCAGTATTATTAGTGCCTGTATTTACCTTTTTACATTCCAGATTAAAATTCCCCAGACATCTTGCCGCCGCCTGTTGCATTTTGTTTTTTGCCTTATGTATAGTGGGGATTTTAGTATTTATTTCTTATCAGGTTAATGATATTGCCAACGATTTTGGCACTATAAAAAAGAACGCAAACTCATTTATAACTGATATTCAGAAATACATAACAGAATATTTTCATGTAAGTGTTGGAGAACAGAAAAAATATCTTGATAATGTTACTAAAGATTCTGTTCAGAATGGAAAAGCTACAATAGGTTCTGCCATCATATCAATAACAGATCTTCTTTTGGATTGCACTATCATCCCTATTTATACCTTTTTATTTCTTTTATATAAAGATCATTTTATTTTATTTCTGGCTAAATTGGTAAAAAAAGAAGATCATTCTGTTTTAAAAGATACTTTATCGCAAATAAAAGTTTCAATCAATAATTACATTGTTAGCTTGATTTTTGAGATGATTGTCGTTTCCATTCTAACCAGTTTAGGGCTCTGGATTATTGGAATTAAGTATTTTGTTTTATTAGGACTGATTACCGGAATTTTAAATATGGTTCCATACATCGGAATTTTAATTGCCGGTATTATTACCGTTTTGGCCTCTTTAACCGGTACACCCGAAGCTTCGATTATTTTAGGAATTCTGATTGTAAATATTGTGGTTCAATTAATTGACAACAATATTCTTGTCCCTTTGATTATTAATTCAAAAGTCGAAATTAATGCTTTTGTTTCTATTATAGGAATAATTATTGGAGGTGCAGCCGCTGGGATTTCAGGTATGTTCTTAGCAATCCCACTTCTGGCAATCCTGAAAATTACATTTGAAAGAATCGAATCATTAGAACCTTGGGGGTACTTAATGGGAAATCATATGCCTAAAAAATTTACCTGGAGAATTAGAAAACTGAAGGTAGAAAACTAAATACCAGATCATTTTAAGAAAATAGTCCCATTATTTCCTTATATTCATATCATAATCCATTAATTTTTAAGTCTGTCATATAATTTCTAATGTTTATAAACAAAAAAATAGTCATTTTTATTCTATTCTGCTTTTGCTTACAAAGCACCTATTCTCAGGTTAATAAGTCAAGAACAGCTCCAAAAGAAAAAAAAGACAGTACGGAGGTTTATACTAAAATTAAAAATTACTCGAAAAAAAACAAGTTCACTCAAACACTTCATAAATTGCTTTTCAGGACTAATAAACCTCAAAAAAAAGAAGAAATTCTGGTACAAAATGATACTACTGATTTTAGCGGAAAAATCATTCGAAACATCAATATCATAACTTTAGATCCTTTTGGGCATTCGGTTACAGACACGACTCAAATGCCCAGAAACTGGGGAGAAAGAACCGGAAACCGCTTGCATTTAAAAACAAAAAGAATAGCGATTCTTAATTTATTGCTTTTTAAAAAGAATGTGCCTTATGATACTTATAAAGTACAGGAATCTGAGCGTTTAATACGTTCTCAGAAATATGTAACCGCGGTGCGAATAACCAATAAACTTGTTGGCGTAGCATCCGATTCTGTCGATGTTACGATTAGAGTTTTAGATTCATGGAGTACTATTCCTAAATTTTCTATTTCCAGTAATCAGTTTTCTTTGGGAGTGAAAGAAAAAGATTTTTTTGGTTCCGGACAGCAGCTTGAGTACCGGCATACGAGCAGGTTTGATGACGGTCGAAATGCAAATGAAGTAACGTATAATATTCCTAATATTAAAAACACTTATATTGGAACTACGTTGTATTACAAAATGGATTTGGACAATAATTATACTAAAAGTATTAATATTGAACGACTCTTCTACTCTCCCTTAACCAAATGGGCCGGTGGTGTTACTCTAGGCCAAAATTTTAGAAAAGATACCTTGCAGGCACCTGATATGACTTATGCTTTTCAGCCTTTTAAAAATAATTTTCAGGATTTTTGGACAGGTCATGCCAGTAAAGTATTTGAAGACGAAAACGGTATCACAAATTTAGTCGCTACCGGACGTTTTTTAAATGTAGATTATACCGAATCACCAACTGATCTCTACGATCCAACCCATTTCTATTCGGATGAAAAATTTATTTTAACCGGAATCGGGCTTAACAGGCGTAAGTTTATTAAGGATAACTACATTTTCAGGAACGGACAAACTGAAGATGTGCCTATTGGAAGAATCTACGGAATAACGCTAGGTTATCAATACAAAAACACCTTTTGGCGTCCCTATGTTGGAGCACAATTTTCGTTTGGCAATTATTACAGATTAGGATTCTTAAGTATGAATTTTGAAGCCGGTACTTTCTTTCATCAGTCTAAAACCTATCAAACAGCGTTTTCGATCGAAACTAATTACTTTACAAAATTGTATAGCATAGGAAGGTGGAAATTAAGACAATTCGTAAATCCGCAATTGATCATAGGTATCAATCGTGAAAACATCATTGGTGATGAGCTCAATATTAATGAGCAAAATGGGTTAGCGGGTTTTAATAGTGCCGTTTACGGAACCAATAAAATGGTATTGTCACTTCAGACCCAGACTTATTCTCCTTACGCGCTTTTAGGTTTTCGTATAAATCCATTTTTTAATTATGCTATTGCCGGATTGGGAAGTCCGCATAATGCAATGGGGAAAAACAAAGCTTATCAAAAAATAACATTAGGTTTATTGATAAGCAATGACTACTTAGTATTCAGTTCATTTCAGCTTTCAGTTTCTTATTATCCAACAATTCCGTATCAGGGAGATAATGTATTTAAAACAAATACTTTTGAAACTACCGATTTTGGTCTGCAAAGTTTTGAACTAGCCAAACCAAGAGTTGTAGATTATAAATAGTTCAAGACAGCTCCACTTTTTTTGGAATGATAGAATTTTCAAAACGCTTTAAAAACTAAGTACTTACATTTAAATAAATTTTTAATTTTATCGTTAAAATACTTATTTATTCGACGAAATACAATTGTTTTTTATTTTTGGCACAGTATATGAATATCCCTAATCAGGAATAACATTAATATTAAAACTAAAAAAATGAAAACAATAAAAATAGCAATCATAGGATTATTTCTGATCGTTGCAAACGCCACACAAGCTCAGGTATCTATAAATGTAAACATAGGATCGCCGCCAGCCTGGGGACCTGCAGGATATTCTGAAACGGAATATTACTATTTGCCGGACATTGAAGCTTATTATGATGTTAGAGCTTCTCAGTTTATTTATTTTGGAGGAGGAAGATGGATCAGAACCACTTACTTGCCAAGACAGTATAGAAACTATGATTTATATGGAGGTTATAAAGTAGTTTTAACTGATTATCACGGAAGAACTCCTTACACCTATTTTGATCGCCACAGAGTAAAATATTATAAAGGATATCACGGAGTACCTCAAAGACCATACAGACCAAGAGAAGTTTACGGTTACAATGAGCGTCGTTATGAGCGTAGAGACTACAAACATTATGATAACAGAGGTCATGATAAACACGACAAGCACGATAGACATGACAGAGATGACCATGACGATCATCGAGGAGGAAGAAGATAAATTTGCAAAATCGCAATTTTGAACACAGGAGAGTATCAAAAATAATGATACTCTCTTTTTTTTGAATCAATTTTCTTAAAAAAGGAAATCAATAACCAAACATTAACATTTCATTTAAACATTGTTCAAAGATATAATTAGTATTTTTGAGGCTCTTTCAAAACATTTAACTAGACCATGCGAAAAATTCAGATCCAGATTCTTCTTATTTTTTTAACAGGGGTTTCCATTTCTTTTGCACAACAACCACAAAAACCAAATTCCGTTGAAATTTACAATCAAATTAAAAAATTAAATTTTTTAGGTTCTGTTTTGTACGTTGCAGCACATCCTGACGATGAAAATACCCGTTTAATATCTTATATGGCCAATGAACTTAATGCCAGAACAGGATATTTATCCTTAACCCGTGGCGATGGAGGACAAAACTTAATTGGTCCGCAATTGCGCGAGCTATTAGGCGTGATCAGAACTCAGGAATTAATCGAAGCCAGAAAAATTGATGGCGGCGAACAGTTTTTTTCACGAGCGAACGATTTTGGTTATTCAAAAAATCCCAATGAAACATTAGAAATCTGGAACAAAGACAAGGTACTTGCTGATGTAGTATGGACTATCAGAAAATTTCAACCCGATGTAATTATAAATCGATTTGATCATCGTTCTCCGGGTACAACACACGGACATCACACATCATCAGCTATGTTAAGTGTCGAAAGTTTTAAACTTACAAACGATCCAAAAATATATCCAGAACAATTAAGTTATGTAAAACCGTGGCAGGTAAAACGCTTGTTTTTTAATCCTTCATGGTGGTTTTATGGAAGTCAGGAAAAATTTGATGCTGCCAATAAATCAAAATTCACCAAATTGGAAACAGGTGTTTATTATCCCGGAATTGGAAAATCAAACCAGGAAATTGCAGCGTTAAGCCGAAGCCGTCATCAGTCGCAAGGTTTTGGGAGCACCGGAGCCCGTGGTGAAGAAGCAGAATACTTAGAACTTATTACTGGAGACAGCCCTGTAGAACGTGATAATTTATTTGATGGAATTGATACTTCATGGAACCGCGTTAAAAACGGGAAACCAATTGGCGATTTAATTTCTACCATAATTGCAAAATATGATTTTAGTAATCCTTCGGCAAGTATTCCCGATTTAATAAAAGCTTATACCATGATCGAAGCTTTGGAAGATGATCATTGGAAAACCTTGAAATCGACGGCTATAAAAAATATACTTACATCTTGTACCGGATTGTATCTTGAAGCAGCCGCAAGCGAGCAGGAAGCAACTCCCGGAAGCACAATCAAATTAAGTATCGAAGCGATTAACAGATCGCCTGTTGAAATGCAATTAACCAGTATTACTTCTTTGCCGGATAATAAAAATTCGGTTCAGAATATTCCTTTAAAAAATAATAATGATCAGAAACTAGTTCTAAATGTTCAGCTTCCAAATACGATTGAATATACACAACCTTATTGGCTCAAAGAAAAAGCAAGCGTAGGTATGTACACTGTTTCGAATCAGGAAAATATTGGAATACCGGATATCATCAGACAGGTAAAAGTGGTCTTTAATATCAGAATAAATGGTGTTGAAATTCCATTTGAACGAATTGTGGTTTATAAATACAACGACGGTGTTAAAGGCGAAATGTATAATTTTCTGGATATTGTTCCGGAAGTTACAACTTCGATCCTTGAAAAAGTTTTAATTTTTGGAAGTACCAAAAGTAAAATGATTCCGGTAAAAGTTCGCGCTGGAAAAGACGGCATTAAAGGTAATCTGCAATTGGAATTGCCAAATAGCTGGAATGTTTCGCCAAAAGAAATCCCTTTTACTTTAAGCAAGAAAGGAAACGAACAAATTTTTTATTTTGAAGTAACACCACCTGTAAATCCGGAGGAAGCTGTTGTAAAAAGTATTGCAATTGTAGACAATCAACGTTTCGACAAAGACCAAACCATTATTGATTATAGTCATATTACCAAGCAAATGGTTTTAAAACCAGCTGAATCAAAATGTATTCGAATAGATTTAAAAACAAACGGAGATTCTATTGCTTACATTATGGGAGCCGGCGACGAAGTTCCGGAGAGTCTGGCTCAAATGGGATATAAAGTGACCATTATTAAACCGGAAGAAATTACGCCTGAAAAACTGGATTCTTTTAATGTTGTAATTACAGGAGTTCGCGCTTACAATACTGTAAATGCTTTAGCACACAAACAAAATATTCTTTTCAACTTTGTTAAAAGCGGAAAAAATATGATTGTACAATACAACACCTATGGCAAAACCGTAACAGATCAGATTGCTCCATATCCGTTAAAAATATCAAATGATCGTGTGACCGAAGAAAATGCAAAAGTTACTTTTCTGGCTCCTGATCACCCTATTTTAAACACACCAAACAAAATTAGTACAAAAGATTTTGAAGGCTGGACACAAGAACAAGGGTTGTATTATCCTGATCAGTATGATTCTGCCTTTACTCCTATTATATCATCGCATGACAAAGGAGAATCTCCTAAAAATGGTGCATTGCTGGTAGCTCCATACGGGAAAGGATACTATATTTACACCGGTTTAAGCTTCTTTAGAGAATTACCCGAAGGTGTTGCGGGAGCCTATCGATTATTATCGAATATGATTTCGTTAAAGCAGCCTGTAGAAGCTCCTAAACAAGAAATAAAGAAATAAAAACATTCAGAATATGGAAGCCAAAAAAGTTAAAAAATGGAAAAAAAGCTATACCTACGTTTTGATAGCTAACGCTATTTATATTTTGATTTTTTTCTTAATCATGCAATTATACTCATAACCTATGCAACTATTTGATTGGATCGTACTGATTGTTACACTTTTATTTATTGTTGGGTACGGATCCTGGAAAACTAAAGGAAGTAAGAATGTCGAAGATTTTATTTTAGGCAATAACGAAACGCCCTGGTATACTGTCGGACTTTCGGTAATGGCTACACAAGCCAGTGCTATTACTTTTTTATCTACTCCGGGACAGGCTTATCATGACGGAATGGGCTTTGTGCAGTTCTATTTCGGATTGCCTATTGCGATGATTGTGATTTGTTTGACTTTTATTCCCCTGTATCACAAAAACAAAGTATTTACAGCTTACGAGTTTTTAGAAAAACGATTTGATCTTAAAACACGTTCTCTTGCAGCAATTCTTTTTTTAGTGCAAAGAGGCTTAGGAACCGGGCTTACCATTTATGCTCCCGCAATCATTTTATCGGCGCTTTTGGGTTGGAATTTAACCTTAATGAACATTATTATTGGTGTTCTTGTAATTATCTACACTTTCTCGGGAGGAACAAAAGCGGTAAACGTAACGCAGAAACAGCAAATGTTTGTAATCATGTCGGGAATGTTTATTACATTTTTCCTGATTTTGCATTATTTACCAAATGATATGACTTTTACAAGTGCGCTTCATATTGCAGGTGCCAATGATAAAATGAATATTGTAAATTTCTCTTTTGATCCCGAAGAAAAATATACGTTCTGGAGCGGAATCACCGGTGGATTTTTCCTTGCTCTTGCCTATTTTGGTACAGATCAGTCTCAGGTTGGACGCTATTTATCCGGAAAATCAATTCGTGAAAGTCAGATGGGATTAATTATGAATGGCCTTTTAAAAGTACCAATGCAGTTTTTTATTCTGTTAACAGGAGTTATGGTTTTTGTTTTTTTTCAATTCAATCCGGTTCCTTTAAATTTTAATCCGAATAACAAAATCATTATCGAAAAGTCGGCTTATAAAGAAGAATATCATGCATTGGAGAGAAAACTAAGTACACTTTCTGAAGACAAAAAAGTAATTAATTTATTGTATATCGATCAGTTGAATCAGGATTTTGATAATCCTATTTTACGAAAAGAATTAGTGACTTTATCTAATAAGGAAAAAGACTTGCGTGACCGCGCCAAAGAAATCATTTCGAGAGCAGATAGCACCAGCGAAACCAATGATAAAGATTATGTGTTTTTTCACTTTATCCTGCATTATTTACCAAAAGGACTTATTGGTTTGTTATTAGCCGTAATTCTTTCAGCTGCAATGTCATCAACGGCTTCAGGATTAAATGCACTGGCTTCTACAACAGCAATAGACATTTATAAACGAAATTTAAAAACTGAAAAATCTGAGAAACATTACTTGAATGCAACGAAATTTTTCACCTTGTTTTGGGGAGTTGTAGCGATTCTTTTTGCCTGTGTGGGAACTTTATTTGAGAATTTAATTCAGTTGGTTAATATTATTGGTTCTATTTTCTACGGAACTGTTTTAGGAATCTTTCTGGTTGGATTTTATATTCGTCGTGTAAAAGCAAAAGCAATGTTTTGCAGCGCAATAATCAGTCAGACTACTATTTTTATTATTTATTATTTCATGATTTACAGACAAGAAAAATTGGGTTATTTATGGCTCAATTTCATTGGTGCGATATTGACTATTTTACTGGCATTTTTTATACAGATTTTATTTTTTAGAAAAGAACCAGATACTGATGAAGTAATTTTAGAGTAATTTAATTTTAAATCAAAAGACATGAAACTGAATTTAGATACGATTATTCTATATGTTCAGGATTTAAACAGATTAAAATCTTTTTACACAACAACTTTTGGTTTTGAGATAATAGAAGAATATGAAGCAGAATGGGTGCTTTTGAATGCAGGAAATGCTAAAATCGGACTTCATAAAATTGGTGATCAATATTTAGCTCAAATGAAATTAGGTCATAAATTTGAGAATAACACTAAAATCGTTTTTGAAATTAATGAAGATATTCATGCAACGAGACAATTACTTCTTGATAAAAAGGTATTGATGCGAGAAGTGAAAACTTTTGATCATTACGATTACTGGCTTTGTGACGGAGAAGATCCTGAAGGGAATATGTTTCAATTGAAACAAAAGAAATAAGATCTAAAAAAGTTGGAGATTAATTTCTCTTGTAAGTCGCGATGACCTAGCCCTGATGGAAGCGGCATCCTTTTGTGCCGGGGTTCGGCACAAAAGATATAGCGGACAGCAGGAATAGCTACAAAAAACTAACCAGGAATACAGTCTTGAATTTGAGTTTTTAAATGACTGGGAATTCTTTTCAAATTCTCTATCTTTGAAAAAGCCACCTCTTAAATAAGCAGTATGAAAGATCTTAAAAAATACAGCAATAAAACCAAAGCTGCTTTTATTTTACTTATTGTAATGCTGATTATTTTATTGGGTAATTTTAATACTTTGCTTAATTCTAAAAATGTAAACGAAAATATCAATGCCATTTACAATGACAGATTGGTTGTGGCGCATTATATTTTTCAATATTCTAAAGAACTTCATTTTATAAAAGCGGAAGCCGAAAAACTGGATTTAAGCGACAATATTAAAAAAGATGAGATCATTCATACGCTGGATATTATTCATAATATTGATGATTTGTATGCAAAAACGGTTCTCACTAATAAAGAAAAGCAATACTTTGATGTTTTTTTGAGTTCCTGTAAAGAGATCAACAAACAGGTTGAAAATAAAAACTGGAACAAAATTGCTGTTTCGAGTACGAATGCGCTTAAAACACTAGAATCGTTGTCTCAGATTCAGATTGAGGAAGGAAAGGCAAAATTAGCAAGTGCTAATGCTATGTACAGTAAAAACAATAGTTTGGGGCAACTTCAAATTGCGTTGCTTATTATTTTGGGCGGTATCACTTTTTATTTGCTGATTGTCAAGAAGATAAAAAGAAATATTAAAATCCCAGAGCCGCCAAGTATGAATTAAGTTTTACCTAAAATTTTATTTTAGATTACTGAATAAAAAAATCCAAATTCTAAAACTATGATATAGCTATAGAATTTGGATTTTTTATTATTTAGAATTTCAACAGATTATCTACTCCACTCAGAGATACTATCTTTGTTTAATTTTACGTAATCCTGATTTTTAGCAGTTTCTGCAGCAGCAAGTGATGCTTTTGCAGTTTCAATGGCTCCTTTTTTATCTCCTTGTTTTGCCTGAATTTGAGATTTTAATCTTAAAATAAAGTATGGTTTGTCGACACTCATATCTAAAGATTTATCTACATAAACTCTTGCTGTTTCTATGTTTCCGTTTGATTGAAATAAATAGGTTGCAGCAGCAAAATAATCATTAGATGATGGTCCTCCTAAAACTTTTTCGATACTTGCTGTAGCGATTTTAGCAGTTGGAACTTCGAATTTTAAAGCAATATGAGAGTTTTCCCAAGCCATTTCCAGATAAGCAAAATTAGGATCTACACCACTAATTCCAATTGTAAATGTCTCAACAGGAGTTGATAAAGCGTCTTCTTTTACAGTCGTTCTTAAAGCTACATACGCATCGCTCCAGTTTTCAGGCAATCCCCAGTTGTCTGTAGAAAGGTAAAAAATCACTTCCCAGCTTTCGATTTTGGGAATTGTATAAATGGCATATTTTCCTTTTTTCAATGTTTTACCATCGATCACTACATCGTCACTAAAATTAATGACAGTGTTTTCATTAGCTCCGGTTCTCCATAATTTTCCAAACGGAACCAAATTTCCGAATACCGCTCTGCCTCTGGCACCAGGTCTTGAATAAGTCACTTCGACATCTGTTAGTCCAACTGTTTGTTTGATATATGCTTTAGGACTCGCTTGAGGTGTTTTTATTTGTGCTTCTGTAGCAAACGGTGCTAAAATAATAGCGAATGCAATAAGTAGTTTTTTCATTATTAGAGTTTATTTATTTTGTTCAAATTTACAAATTCAATTAGTGAGCAAATGTTAAATTTTATATAATTAAGCCCTTTAACTGTGATATTTTTTGGGCGTTTAATTCGTTAAAATGATTGATAATGATATCAGCAGCTGACAAATCCTGTAATTTAGAATGCAGACTATTATAGCCTACGCAATATATTCCGGCTGCTTTTGCCGCTTTTACACCATTTGTGCTATCCTCGATAATGATGCAATTTTCTTTTGGAGCAACTGATAAAGAAGCTGCATGTATAAAAATAGCCGGATTAGGTTTTGATTGCGGAAAATCTTCGCCACTCACAATGTCAGTAAAATATTGATGCAGATTAAATCTGGTAAAAACGCGTTCAATTGTTACTTTTGAAGCCGAAGATGCTAAAATTAATTGTATTCCGTTAACATATAAATCTTTTATCAAATCTTCAACTCCGTCTAACAGATACAAATCTTCTTTGGTGTCAAAAGCATCGTTAAAAATGTTTCTTTTTCTCTGAATCAAATCTTCTACTTCGTGTTCTATTGCCGGGAAAAACCCTTTCAGGCTTTGAAATGTGTTTCGGGTAGAAAATCCGGTAAACGAAGTATACATTTCTTCGCTTACTTCGATGTTTAATTCAGAAAATTGTTTGTAATAAGCATAACGGTGAACTGGTTCTGTGTCAACAATTACACCATCCATATCAAAAATTACTGTTTTTATCATTTTTTTTTAAGTTGCTAAGGTTCTAAGGAACAAAGGTTCAATAGTTTTCTTTGTTCCAGGTTTTAGGTTGGTCTTTTTGTGTACGTTAAGAAGCCAAAACCAAAGATAACCAGAAACCTGAAACAAATTTTTAATCTTTTTTAAGCAAATGTCTTATCACGGTTTCGGCTACATGGAGACCAAATAAACCCGGCATATAACTATTTGTTCCGTAAAACGATTTTTTGAAGTTTTTCCCGTCGGTTAATTTTAGGCTTTTTTCGTCCTGAATTTCAGAAGAGAAAACTACTTTTAGTTTATTGATTTTTTCTGCTTTCAGACGTTTTCTGATGGTTTTAGAAAAGTAGCAATTGATTGTTTTAGAAATATCAGTGACTTTTACTTTTGAAGCCAGCATTTTTCCTCCAGCGCCCATAGAGCTAATAATTTTAACTCTTTTTCGTTTGGCTGCAATAATTAAATTCAGCTTTGGAGTAATGCTGTCAATACAATCCAATACATAATCAAACTCCGGCGAAACAATTTCAAAAGCTCTTTCAGGAGATAAAAATTCCTGTACACGGTTTAGTTTCAATTCCGGATTAATATCCATTAAACGATCTCCAACGATTTTAATTTTTGGTTGTCCAACAGTCGAATGTAAAGCAGGTAATTGTCTGTTAATATTAGTAATATCAACTATATCGCCATCTACAATAGTCATATTTCCTACTCCTGCTCTTGCTAAAAACTCAGCTGCAAAAGATCCAACTCCTCCTAGACCTACTACCAAAACATTCGAGTTCTGTAAGTTTTGTAATCCCTCTTTCGTAAATAAAAGCTCGGCTCTTTCTGTCCACTCTGCCATATCGTAATCTTCTTATTTTTTGTTTATTTTTATTTGTTTTAATTTTCAGATTTCACGGTTTTGATCTGATTTTTTACTTTTCAGCTTTTTCAAATACTGCTTTATAATTACTTGATATAATCTTTTGTAATTCTTTAATTGTTATGTTTTTGTATGCTGCTGCTAAATTGTAAACCTGTTGGATATTCTCTTCGATTGTATCTGTTTCCAGAAAAAAACGATCGTTTGGGATGTTCTGATAAACAGTTTTTAATTCGGGATTTTTGAGCAGGTATTTTCCAAACGAAACATAAAATCCTGCTGTAATTAACTGATTCGCAATTTGATTATTTTTTGAGAAACCATGAATAATCATCGGAACAGAAATTTTTAGTTTCTTTTTTATTGCTATCACTTCCTGAAAAGCAGCAACACAATGTATAACAACTGGCTTTTTGTATTTTTCAGCCAAAGCTAACTGTTTTTCAAAAACAATAATTTGTTGTTCCAGAGGAATTTGAATACGTTTATCTAAACCACATTCTCCAATTGCCAAACAATTATTGGTTTGTAATTTTTCTTCTATAATTTTCAAATCACTATCAATTTGGTCTTCCTTAATATACCAGGGATGAATTCCAATAGAATAAAACGGGATTGAAGCATCAAACTCCTGTGGATATTGATTCACCAATTCCAGAATATTGGATTGATTTGTAAATTGATGGGTATGAAAATTCAAGAATTCCATTAATGAAATGTTTTCACTCCTGCCCTGATTTCTATTTTCAAATCATTTTCTAATGGAACCAAAGGACAAGAGTACTTATGATTGTAGGCACAATACGGATTATAAGCCTGATTAAAATCGACTGCAATAGTATTTCCTTTCGGGATTTTTAAATCTATATATCTTCCGCCAATATAACTTTCTTTACCTGAAGTTAAATCTGAAAACGGCAGAAATAAATGGTCTTTGTATTCTTTTGTTTTCGAAAGTTCTATATTTCGGTATACATTCAGCTTAAGCGCAACACCCTCAATTGTAAAATATAAAGTTCCGTATTTGATATATTTTGGTGTTCTTGTTCCGGTAGTTTTCATTTCGAAAACTTTTTCGTTTTTTGCTTTTTCTAATTTTGCATTCACAAAATACTTTCCGTTAACAGGGTAAAAATCTAAACTTTTGAAAATTTTCAGATCTTCTTCCATTAGCGGACTTGTCTTAGGATCAGCATATTCACTATTAATTGTCTTCTGAAATTTTTCAGCTTCTTTCTGATCAAATTTATTTTGACTAAAACCGAAATTAGCAAACAGCAATACTAAAAAAATAATAACATTTTTCATCTTCGAAATTTTGAGCAAAAATAGTTCAAAAGATACAAAGCAGCAACCACTGATCCGTACAAAGTTCCTTAACTTTGCTGCAAATAACTTATTTATAATGCTTAAAGCTGCTTTTAGCCACTACATCAATAATTTTAAAGGATTTTCGAGAGAAATTTGGATTCTTACAATTGTAACATTTATTAACAGAGCGGGTACAATGGTACTTCCTTTTTTATCTAAATATTTAAAAGAAGACCTTCAGTTTACTTATAACCAGGTTGGCTGGATAATGGTTGCTTTTGGTTTAGGATCGATGCTGGGTTCATGGCTGGGCGGAAAACTATCAGACAAAATCGGTTTTTACAAAATCATGATTTTTAGTTTATTTACCAGTGGAGTTTCTCTTTTCTTTATTCAATATATTACCACTTTTTGGGCATTGTGCATTGCCATGTTTGTTTTGATGGTTATTGCTGATATGTTCAGACCTGCAATGTTTGTTTCTCTGGGAGCTTATGCCAAACCCGAAAACAGAACCCGTGCTCTGACTCTGGTGCGTTTGGCAGTAAATTTAGGTTTTGCTGCAGGCCCCGCTTTAGGCGGATTGATTATTATGGGAATTGGATATTCTGGATTATTCTGGATCGATGGTGCTTCGTGTATTGTTTCTATCTCAATTTTTGCCCTTTTAGTAAAAGAGAAGAAAAAAGTAGTACATGAAGATAAAACTGAAAGTACAGCAGATACAAAATCAGTTTTTCAGGATAAGATTTTTTGGGTTTTCTTATTTGTTAGTTTTATTACCGCTATGATTTTCTTTCAGCTTTTTACAACTTTACCTTTATATCATAATGAAAAGTTTGGTCTGACTGAATTTCAAACGGGATTATTAATGACTTTAAACGGACTTTTAATCTTTGCTTTAGAAATGCCAACTGTTGGTTTCTTAGAACGAAAGGCTTTTCCAAAAATCAGAATCATTATTCTGGGCTCGTTTATAATGGCTTCCAGTTTCTTTTTGTTATTGATAAATATTTGGGCAGGAATGTTGGTTATTAGTATGATCTGTATCTCAATTGGTGAGATTTTGACTTTTCCTTTTTCAAATGCTTTTGCTTTAAGCCGTGCGCCCCGTGGTCAGGAAGGGCGTTATATGGCACTTTATACAATGAGTTTTAGTCTGGCTCATATTATTAGTTCAAAAATAGGATTCGAAATCATCTCTCATTTAGGCTATCAAATCAACTGGTTGTTTATGGCATCTATAGGAGTTGTTGCTACACTTTGTTGCCTCTGGATCAAAAAGTCCCTGTTGAACGAAAAAAATTCTTAAATTCTTTTACGCATACAAAAACACCTGTATTCCAATTACTTACATTTGTAATTGAACCGATTTTCTATGTCATAAATTCAAAACAAACGTAATTTTTAGTTAAATAACTATTTTTATAGTTGTGTAACTAGAAAAATAGTTGTAGGTTTGAATTAAAATTAGAAAACATGCAAAAGTTAACGAACAAGGAAGAGGAAATAATGCACATTTTATGGAAATTAAAAAAAGCATTTGTAAAAGAAGTTCAGGCAGAAATTACAGAAGACCAGCCACATTACAACACTTTATCGACTATTGTGCGTAATCTTGAAGAAAAGGGCTTTGTGGGACATCATGCATTTGGAAATACGCATCAGTATTACCCAATTATTACTTTAGAAGCCTACAGCAAAAAATACATGAAAACCGCTATAGATAACTATTTTAATAGTTCTTATAAAAATATGGTTTCGTTTTTTGCCAAAGAAGAAAAAATTTCGGCTGCAGAATTACGCGAAATCTTAGCTATGATTGAATCTCCAAAAGAAGAAAAATAATCGTTATGGAAGCACTTTTTATTTATATCATTAAATCTGGCGGATTACTACTATTGTTTTATTGTGCTTATTATTTTTTACTTCGTAAAGAGACATTTTTTAATAGTAACAGATGGTTTTTGCTGGCAGGGTTGTTTACATCGGTAATTTTACCTTTTATCGTTTACACCAAAACGGTTTGGATTGATCCCGCCCCTGCACTGGGAAATTATCAAATTTATACACCTCAAAATCATACCGAAGAAACTTTTACCATCAACTGGAGCCTTATCTTAATTACGGTTTATAGCGTTGTTTTGTTGACTTTGCTAATGAAATTTGCTCTTGATTTTTATAGTCTTAATTCGGTTTTAAAAGGTAAAAAAATACAGCAACAAGCTGATTTTAAATTTATTGATGTAAAAGAAAATATTGCTCCTTTCTCCTATTTTGATTATATCGTTTACAACTCATCATTGTACAGTGCATCAGAATTAGAAAGTATTATTGAACACGAAAAAGTGCATAGCGAGCAAAATCATACAATTGATGTATTAGTTTCCAGAATATTTTGTGTATTATTTTGGTTTAACCCGATTATGTGGCTCTACAAAAAAGCAATTTTGCAAAATCTTGAGTTCATCGCTGATAATGAAGCCGCACAAAAAATATCCGATAAAAAAGCCTATCAATACACACTTTTAAAAATAACGACACATGAAAACTGTGTTGCCATCACCAATCATTTTTATCAATCATTAATCAAAAAACGAATCGTTATGTTAAACACAAATCAATCAAAAAAGAGGAACTCCTGGAAATTTGGCGTAGTAATTCCGGCTCTTGTCGCTTTTGTACTTTTATTTCAGATAGAAGTAATTGCAAAAGAAAAGGAATCAATTAAAAAAGGAGTTTCGACAAAAGTTTCTAAAGAAAAAATTGATGCTGCAGATGTTTATAAAATCAGAAAAAACACAACAGATCAGGAATTAAAGGTCATGAGTGAAACCTTAAAACAAAAATATGGTTTTGATGTAGTGGTATCTGATTTAAAACGTAATGCAGATAATGAGTTAACCTCCTTTAAATTAGATCTCACAAAAGGTTCTAAGTTGTCAAAAACTTTTCAAATTGAAGGAAACAAAGCTATAAAAGACTGTGGGATTATTATAACAACTAATGATGATGGTTCCAACAAAATCAGTTTTATAACTGATGACAATATTAACGCTACAAAAATAACACAACAACTTAAAACCGAAGAAAAAGAGAGCAAAAATTCTAATACAACCACTAACATTAACCTAAAAACAGATAACAATGTTGAAGCTAATCATAATACTCATAAAAACACTAGTACAAGTACTCGTACAGTTACTGTAAGCACAGATTCAGGAACTTCGGTTAATGTTAACACCGATGATAATACTAAAACAACAACTAATGTAGTAGTAACATCAAATTCAAACGGAAAAGCAACATCGAATGTCATCATTAATTCTAAATCTCAGCCAAATGTTCGTATTACATCTGATAAACTAATAATTGTTGACGGTGTAGTTATCGATGGAGCAACAACTGAAGATCTTCAAAAACTTTCTATAAAATCATTGAGTACGTTTACAGGTTCTAATGCAATCAAAGAATATGGAGAAGACGGAAAAAACGGTGTCATAATTATAGAAACAAAAAAATAGTCTGATCGCTTAAAAAATAAAGCCATGCAAAAGCTAACGAATAAAGAAGAGGAAATCATGCATATTTTATGGAAGCTCGAAAAAGCATTCGTAAAAGAAATCCAGGCAGAGATTACAAACGATCAGCCCCATTACAATACACTTTCTACTATTGTGCGTAATCTGGAAGAAAAAGGTTTCGTGGGACATAATGCTTTTGGAAACACACATCAGTATTACCCCATAATTACTTTAGAAACGTATAGCAAAAAATATATGAATATCGCGATCGATAATTATTTTAATAGTTCATATAAAAATATGGTTTCATTTTTTGCCAAAGAAGAAAAAATTTCGGCAGCAGAATTACGCGAAATCTTAGCTATGATAGAATCCCCAACTGAAGAAAAATAATCACCATGGAAACACTTTTTATATATATCGCAAAATCAAGCGGATTATTAGTACTTTTTTATTGTGCTTATTATTTCTTACTTCGTAAGGAAACCTTTTTTAATAGCAGCAGATGGTTTTTATTAGCCGGATTAATTACTTCAATCGTTTTGCCATTTTTGGTTTATACCAGGATCGTTTGGATTGAGCCTGCCCCTATTCCTTCGGAAACTGCAATATATTCTGCTTCAGCTTTAAATTATTCGCAGGTTTATACTCCGCAACATATTCCAAACGAAACTTTTGAAATAAACTGGAATTATGTTGTACTTGCTGTTTATGCTTTAGGTTTTCTGGCTTTGGTTATAAAATTTGCTCTAGACTTTTATAGTTTAAACTCAGTCTTAAAAGGAAAAAAAGTGCAACAACAAGCTGATTTTAAATTTATCGATATTAACGAAAACATTGCTCCATTTTCTTATTTTGACTATATCGTATACAATTCATCAATGTATACAAGCTTAGAATTAGAAAACATTATTGAACATGAAAAAGTACACAGCGATCAAAATCATACAGTCGATGTATTGATTTCAAGAGCATTTTGTGTCTTATTTTGGTTCAATCCTATTATTTGGTTATACAAAAAAGCCATTCTGCAAAACCTTGAGTTTATAGCAGATAGTGAAGCGGCAAAGAAAATATCAGATAAAAAAGCGTATCAATACACGCTTTTAAAAATAACAACACACGAAAGTTGTGTTGCCACCACCAATCATTTTTATCAATCATTAATCAAAAAACGAATCGTCATGTTAAACAAAAATCAATCAAAAAAACGAAATTACTGGAAGTATTACGCCATAATTCCGGCACTTGTAGCTTTTGTGCTTTTATTTCAAATTAAAATTATAGCACAGGAAAAAGAAAGAAAAGAAAACCAGGAAGTTACTGAAAAGAAAAACCCTGTAGATGTTTATAAAATCCAAAAGAACACAACAGATCAGGAATTAAAAGAAATTGCTGAAAAAGTAAAGAAAAACCACAATATAGATGTTGTTATTTCTGATGTAAAAAGAAACACTCAAAAAGAACTAACAGCTATTAAAGTTAATATTCAAAGAGAAGACGGAAAATCTCAAACAATCCATATAGAAGGCAATAAACCTATAAAGAGCTGTGGAATTATTATTAGATCTGATGATAATGGTTCGAAAAAAATTGAGCTTATTGCAGATGGTGCAACTGAAAAACCCATGACAATTGGAAATAACATTGTTGAAGTACACGAAACTGATCTTTCTGATTTTAATGTAGCTCCTCCTACGCCGCCTACACCACCCGTTCCGCCAGCATTTCCTAATGGATTAATTCCGCCGGCTCCGCCTGTAGATATGTCTAAAATGCCAAAACCTCCTGTGCCTCCAACAAATCACAAAGATAAAGTGGCAATGGCAAAATTTGAAAAAGAAATGGCTGAGTTTCAAGAAAAAATGGAAGTTTTTGAGCCAAAGATGTCTGCTTACCAAAAACAAATCGAAGATATTATGTCTCAGAGAGAAGCTGTTTTCGAAAAAGAAATGGCTAAATATGAAGTTGCAATGGAAAAATTTAATTCAGAAATGGAGAAATTTAATGTAGATATGCAACAAAAATATGGTAAAGATTCAAAAGAGCTTGAAGCTAATATGAAGCAGCATGAAATTGATATGAGACAACACGAACTAAACATGAAGCAGCATGATAAAGACATGAAACAACATGAAAAGGATATGAAACTTTATGAAAAAGAATTAAAAAAAATGGAGAAAGAAAATAAAAAATCTTAATTAGAAAATTACAAATCAATCTCCTGTATTAGACAATAAGAAAAAAGCTTCTTACTTATTTGATTGTAAAACAACACAAAAGACTTTGCTGGATCGCAAAGTCTTTTTTTTATATCTTTGAGGAAAATTAATTTGCCATGTACAAAATTTTAGCCCGGATAAACAAAGCGCTTTTACCTAGTTTTACTAAGCAAGGTTTAGATATTTCCAAAGCAAAAAAATGGCAAATGGCTATTATTGGTTATCGGGCTTATGTAACTAAACGTGCTTTAGGATAATATAAAGCATCTTTTTGATAAATCGTTGAAACTAATTTCGACAAACATTTTAAGAGATAAGGAATTTTTTCATCAGAAATAAATTTCTTATCTCATTTCTATTTCTCATGAAAAATAAAGATTTCAATCTGCCTCCTATTTATGCTGTACTTCTGGCTATTATAAGCGTACAATTTGGGGCAGCAATCGCTAAGAGTTTATTCCCTGCAATTGGAGCCGCAGGAACAGCGTCTATTAGAATTGGGGTTTCGGCCATAATTCTATTAATAGCGTATCGGCCAAACTTAAGAGCAATTACTCCAAAACAATGGAAAATTGTGGTTCCTTATGGTCTGTGCTTAGGAGCTATGAATTTAGTTTTTTATCTGGCGATAGAACGAATTCCTATCGGATTATCAGTAACGTTAGAATTTATAGGTCCTTTATTGGTTGCTATAATTGGTTCAAAACGCCTGATAGATTATTGCTGGGTTCTGCTGGCTGCAACCGGTATTGTTTTAATTGCACCTTGGACAAATGATCGTATAGATACATTAGGAGTGATTTTTGCACTTTTGGCCGGTGCTCTTTGGGCTGCCTATATTATTCTGGGTGGAAAAATTTCTCAAATCATGAATGGAGGTCAGGCTGTCTCAACCGGAATGTTGTTTGCAGCAATCTTAATTCTGCCTTTCGGTTTTTACGAAAACGGATTAGCTAATCTTACCCCAAAATTATTTGGTATGGGAATCGCATTAGCTCTTTTATCAAGTGCCATTCCGTTTACACTAGAAATGAAGGCTCTTGGTCAGCTTCCTCCTCGAACATTTAGCATTTTAATGAGTTTAGAGCCTGCTGCAGCCTCTATTTGTGCTTTTGTTTTTTTACAAGAACGTCTGAATATCTACGAAATTCTGGCTGTTATTTGTGTCGTTATAGCTTCTGTAGGATCAACATTAACAGCTAAACGTTAAGTTTTTAGATCTCGATTAAATAAAAAAAGTCCTGTATTACAGGACTTTTTTTTGATCTTATGATGCTTATTATTTTTTTGGTAATAATACAGTATCTACCACATGAATTACACCATTAGACTGATTAACATCTGCGATTGTAACTTTGGCATTGTTTCCGCTTTCGTCAGTAATGTATAAATCTTTTCCTTTCATCCATGCAGTTAAAGTTCCACCACTTACTGTTTTAAGAGTAGCTTTTCCTTTTCCGGCTTTAATTGCTTTAGCGATATCAGAAGCATTCATTTTTCCTGCAACAACATGATAAGTCAAAATAGTTTGAAGCATTTTTTTATTTTCAGGTTTCAATAATGTTTCAACAGTACCTTTTGGTAATTTGCTAAATGCAGCATTTGTTGGGGCAAAAACAGTAAATGGTCCTTTACCTTCTAGTGTCTCAACTAATCCGGCAGCTTTAACAGCAGCTACTAATGTAGTGTGGTCTTTTGAGTTTACAGCATTTTCTATAATATTTTTATTTGGGTACATTGCAGCTCCACCAACCATTACAGTTTTTTGTGCAAATGATGTAAATCCAAATCCTAATGCTAAAATTGCTACGGCTAAAAATTTTCTAGTTTTCATAATTAATTTATTTTAAGTTATATGCTCATTTACGCGGTAATAATCGTTTTGGTTTTATCAAATCTTCAAAAAATATTTAAAAAAGTTAAAACATGTTCAAATCCACCTGTAAAACAAGCTTTTAATACCTGAAATTATTTTTAATTATTTTTAAAATTAGCCACTCGCCTATGTTCATTTTATTGTTAACTTTAGTAAAAAAAATATTATTTATGCAAAATCTACCTAAAAAAATCAGAAGTAAAAAGTTAAGCACAAGAGTTGATTTAACTGCTATGGTAAGCGTTTCGTTTTTGCTGATTATATTTTTTATGCTTGTAAATGAATTAGCTAAACCTAATTCCATGGATTTAAGTTTGCCCGAAAAGTATGTTAACGAAGAATGGAATCATGTTATTGTTTGTGGTGGTGGTAGTTATCAACGTACTATAACAGTTCTATTGGATGAAAATAATAAAATTATTACATATACTGGCTTTTTATTTAACCCCATAAAAGATCCTAAAGAAGTAAATTATGGAAAAAACGGAATCCGAAAAGAACTTTTTAATCAAAAGAAAACAATTTTGGAATATTCTACAGCACTGGGAAGGCCAAAAAATGGTCCGATAGTAATAATAAAGCCTAGTAAAAAAAGTAATTTTAAAAATCTAATTGATATCCTCGACGAAATGGCAATTGTAAATATTGAAACTTATGTAATTGTAAATGATTTTTTACCAGAAGAAACTAAACTATTAGCTTCCAATTAAAACATCATTATCAGCATAATTAAATTGTTGTCCTATGCAAAATCTACCTAAAAAAGTGAGAAGTAAAAAGTTAAATACAAGAGTCGATTTAACCGCAATGGTCAGCGTTTCTTTTTTGCTGATTATATTTTTTATGGTTGTTGGTGAATTATCGAAACCTAAAGTTTTGGAATATGACACAGGACAAGATAAAAGCTGTTGTGACTGTCCTCCGAGGCATTATGGAGAAAATAGATCAATAACTTTAATGTTGGGCGAAAACAATAAACTGATATATTATATGGGGCTTTTAGATTCTCCTATAATTTCTCCAAAAGAAATAAAATACGGTAAAGACGGAATCCGAAAAGAATTGTTACAAAGAAAAAATAGTTTACTTAAATATGCTGCTAAAAGTGTAAAACCAGAAAATATAACTGTCATTATAAAACCAAGTAAAAAATCTACCTATAAAAATTTAGTTGATATTTTAGACGAGATGGCAATTGGTAATATTGAAACTTATGCAATAGTACCAGAATTTACACCCGAAGAATCAAAATTATTAGCTATAAAATAAAAAAATCTTTTAAAAACGATTACCCTAGCCCTGATCGAAGCGGCATCCTTTTTCTGGCTTCTTTAGCCAGGAAAAGATACAGCGGAGAGCAGGAATAGCTCCTTAAAATTAAAAAAGATTTCAGCTTCGCTTAAACAAAAAAACCCGCAATAATCGGGGTTTTCTGTTTAAAAGGATATTTAATTTTTGATAAATTTCATACTCGAACTTCCTTTATCTGATTTTACTTTTATAAAGTAATTACCTGAGTTTAATTTTGAAACATCGATACTTGAAACGGCTTTTGCATTTGGAACCGCAATAACCAATTGTCCTAAAATATCATAAATTGATATGGACTGTATTTCTATATTTTCGTTTGAATTGATATTCAAAATATTATTTGCCGGATTTGGGTATAAAGTAACATAATTAGAAAACTCAAAGTCCTTGGTTCCCAGCGCTGTAAACGTTGAAGCGGCTTTATTGGTTAAGATTGGAAAATTGTAATCGAAGTAAATATTGGCTTCATTAGTAAATGTATCTCCAACTCGCAAAGTAGGTTTTGTTTTAATTTTGAAAGCAACATAACCATCATTATTGGCATCGTCAAAAGGAAGATTGATGTTTTCGAATATAAATTCTACTTTATTTCCTTCTGATATTTTAATTACAAAGGAATGGCTCGAACTGGTTGGAATTAAACTTGAAATATCAAATTTAGATAAATCAATCATGTCTTTTACAACAATGTTTTGTGCAGCATAGGTTCCTGTATTCTCAAAACGGATCATGTAATGTACATATTCACCAATTAAACTTGGTGTAACAACTGTTCCTTCTAAGCAGGTTTTATCGTTTGGATCATAAGAACCAACAACAGTTTGATTTAAAATAAATGTATTATCAATTGGAGTTTCGTCTGTTACAGCGCCTGTTATTGTTGTTTTAAATTTTAATATATCCCCAATATTTAATGCTGGTTTTTCTATAGGAGAATTTGCATTTACAGTAAATTTAATTTCGCGAGTTTCATATGGCAATAAATTAACAAAATTCCAAGATAAATTATTAAAGGAGTTAGTCGCCGGTGTTGGTTTTGCAATAACGAAATCTAAAACAGCATCCTCAAAACTTAAATTTACCGAACCAGATTGCGTAGTATTTCCTTTATTTTTATAGACAATTTTATATGTAGCATTAAAACCTGGTCTCGCAGGCTCTAATGGTAATAAAACAACTTCTAAATCTGGATGAACACCGTTTGCAGTAATACAAAAATCTTGAGTAAATGGACTGGATTCTGTTGGAAAATTAATTTTAACTGTTGTTGGATAAACATTAAAATACGCTGGGTTTTCTAGTATTGGAGTAACATCATAAGATCCCGATTTAACATAATAATTATAATCACCATTTTCATCAGATGCAGAACTGTTTGTTATAGTTTGATTTGCAATATTAACTTTCATATTTTGAAATTTAATATCTCCATTGTCACATCCATTATTATTTAAATCTAATCTATTATTTCCTTTAATTGCATAAAACTTGCCTCCTGGTTTAAATGTACAATAAGAATTAACATTACAATCTTTAATATTTGCTGATAAAAGTTGTGACTGTATAGCTGGAATTTGAGATTCGTCAGCACAAATGTATTTTAAATTGGGATTTTGAGTAAAATAAAGCCGATCTTCATCTATTCCATTTTTTATCATTAATGATGACAATTGGTTTCCTGAACAGTCAAGATGCGTTAATTCGGTTAAATTGCTAAGATCCAAAGATGTTAAACTATTTGAAGAACAAATAAGTCGTTGAATTTTTGTTAAACCACTTATATTTAATGAAGTTAAGCCATTAATTTGACATTGAATGGAAGTTAATTTTGACAAATTGCTGACATTAAGCAATTTAATTTTATTCATATAACAATCTAATACTCCTAGATTTACAAAATACTCAATTCCAAGCAAAGAAGAAATATTACTTTCATTTAAAGTCAAAGAATAAACATTAAATGCTTCGCTTAATTGTATTTCTTTATCATTATTGGCATCAATTTTAAAATAAGAACCAGATAAATTCCTTGCCACATAATTTTCATTAGTTGCAGATAATAATTTTGCTTTAAAAATTGGATCTGGAATATTAATAATTGCATCACTGCAAGCACCTACGCAGCTACAACTAGAATCTAATAAAACATTATTTAAACCACTTAAATCTATGCTTTTTTGAATAACATTAAAATCTATAATATCTGCACAAATATGTTTAAGATTTAAATTTCCAGTTATATTTAATGTTATCAAATCCTGATTAGGATTATTATTTTTAATAAAAACATCAGTTAAAATATTATTATATCCACAATTTAATTCTTTTAGATTAGGTAAATAGGAAACATCTATTTTTGAAAGCTTTGCACTTTGACATTCGAGTTTTTGCAAATTATTTAACCCTGTTAAATCAAAAATTGATATTGGATTTGCAGAAAAATTAAGCGTTTGCAAATTTACAAATGGTAAAAAATTAAAAGAGGTAATTTTATTTCCGGAAAAATTTAAATCAATTAAATTTGTTGTAGAACCAGTGTTTAAATAAGTTATATTATTATTACTGCATTTAATGGATTTTATCTTTGTACCGTTTAATAAATCTAAAGATGTAATAGCATTGTTTGAGCAATCAATAGTTAATAAACTAGATGCGTTTTTCATTTGAAAAACAGATAAGTATTGATTAGTATTACATCTAACATTGCTAAGATTTGTAAGTCCATTTGCATACAAACCAACCAAATTATGATTATTATTAATATTTAAAGTCTTTAAGTTTGCTAAATTATCAATTTTTAATGTCGTAAAAATACTGTTCCATTGTACTGTCAAATCTTCTAAATTAACCAAACTGGTTAAATCTATTGTTTCTCCAATTTGAGTGTTATCAATAGTTAAACTTTTTAAATTGGTAAAATACTTAATTGTATTAATTGACTTCACATTTGAAGCTATGCTCATTTTAGTTACCTGTAATGCTTCAGAAAATTGAATTTCACCATCAAAGTTTAAATCAATAGTTGTATTACTTAAAATAGAATTTTTAAAATTTTCATCATCAAAACATATGGTTCCTGCTGCACATTGAGGTAAAGCACAAGAATTTACTACTGTAACATTAGAAATTCCGTATTCTGCTAATTTATTTTGAATTAATGAAATATCACTTTGATATGCACAAATAGAGTTTAAATTTAAATTATTATTAAACTCTAGAGAACTAAAAACGTTATATAGACGATTTAAAAATAAAGTTGAAATGTTATTATTTGAACAGTTTAAATTAGTTAATGCGTTTGTATCTGAAAAATATAGTGTAGTCAAATTATTATAACTACAATTAACGTTAACGATATTGTTGGTATAATCTCTTTTAATAAAATTCAGTTGATTATTAGAACAATCAAGAGTTGATAAAGAAGTTAAATAAGTTAAAAGCAAAGATTTTAATTGTGAATTATTATTTATTTTTAAAATCTTTAATGAACCAAAATAAGAAAGGCTTATTTTAGTTAAAGAAGTATTTTTAATACTCAAGTTTTTCAATCCTGAAAAAATATTAGAATTAAAACCTTCTAAAGAGCTAATATTTCCATCCAAATATAGATTGCTAATTACACTAGCTTCATTATAATCTATCTCATTATCATTATTTGTATCAGCATCACTATCGGCTATACCATCATTATTATTGTCGACACAATTTGTAGAAATCAAAATATTTTTTAAAACTGCATCAGGAAAATTAATAACCTGCGCACTCAAACCGTTAAAAAAGCATAAAGCTGTAACTAAAAAGTATAGTTTCTTCATATTAAAGAATTTTTCAAACAAAAATAGTTTTTTAAGACAATAACACAACTTTTTTTGTTAAAATTTAAATACAAAAATATTGTAACAAAAAAAGTCCCACATTGCTGTGGGACTTTCTATTTAGAGGAAACTAAGAATTATTTTTTCTCAGTTTTTTCCATTTTAGCTTTTAATGCAGCTAATACATCATTGTTATCTCCTAAAGTTGCAGCTGGTGCATTAGTAGTAGAGTTAGATGAAGTATTTTCAGTTGCAGCTTTCACGTTTTTCTCCTCTTCTTCACGGAAGATAGCAGTGTGAGAAGCAACTACTCTTTTGAATTCTTTGTTGAATTCGATTACTTTGAAATCAGCAGTATCACCTTTTTTCAATTTCTTTCCGTCTTCTTTTTCAAGGTGACGAGTAGGAATGAAAGCAACGATATCATCTCCGAATTCTACAGTAGCTCCTTTGTCAACGATTTCAGAAATCTCACCATTGTGGATAGTTCCTACAGCGAAAGAATCTTCGTATTGATCCCAAGGATTAGCAGTAGTTTGTTTGTGACCTAAAGATAATTTACGTCCTTCAACATCTAATTCTAATACAACTACATCAAGTTTTTCACCAACATTTACAAACTCAGATGGGTGTTTAATTTTCTTAGTCCAAGAAAGGTCAGAAATGTAGATTAATCCATCAATTCCTTCTTCTAATTCTACGAAAATACCAAAGTTTGTAAAGTTTCTAACGATACCTGTATGTTTAGAACCTACTGGGTATTTAGAAGTAATATCAGTCCATGGATCCTGAGTCAATTGTTTGATACCTAATGACATCTTACGATCATCTCTATCAAGAGTTAAGATAACAGCCTCAACAACATCTCCAACTTTCACGAAGTCCTGAGCAGAACGTAAGTGAGTTGACCATGACATTTCAGAAACGTGAATTAAACCTTCAACACCTTCAGCAACTTCGATAAATGCACCGTAATCAGCGATTACAACTACCTTACCTTTTACTTTATCACCAATAGTTAAATTAGCATCTAAAGCATCCCATGGGTGAGCGTTTAATTGTTTCAATCCTAATTGAATTCTTGTTTTCTCATCATCGAAATCAAGGATTACAACGTTCAGTTTTTGGTCTAATTCAAGAACTTCACTTGGGTGGTTGATTCTGCTCCAAGAAAGGTCAGTAATGTGAATTAATCCGTCAACACCACCTAAGTCAATAAACACACCATAAGAAGTAATGTTTTTAACAACACCTTCTAATACTTGTCCTTTTTGTAATTGACCGATGATTTCTTTTTTCTGTACTTCAATATCAGCCTCGATAAGAGCTTTGTGAGATACAACAACGTTTTTGAATTCGTGGTTAATTTTTACCACTTTGAATTCCATCATTTTGTTTACATATACGTCGTAGTCTCTAATTGGCTTAACGTCAATTTGAGATCCTGGTAAGAACGCTTCGATACCAAATACGTCAACGATCATACCTCCTTTAGTTCTACATTTAACAAAACCGTTAACGATTTCTCCAGTTTCATTAGCTGCAATAACTCTATCCCAAGATTTAATAGTACGTGCTTTTCTGTGAGATAATACTAATTGACCTGTTTTGTCCTCACGGATGTCGATTAATACTTCTACTTTGTCACCTACTTTTAAGTTTGGGTTGTAACGGAACTCGTTTAAAGAAATAACACCTTCAGATTTAGCATTGATATCAACGATAACGTCTCTATCTGTAATTCTAACAACAACTCCTTCAACTACTTCTTCTTGATCTGTAGCGATGAAAGTTTTAGATACTAGTTCTTCAAACTCTTGTAAGTTTTTCTCATCAACTGCATCAATTCCTTCTTGGAAGTTATGCCAGTTAAAATTTGCTAAAAACTCTTCTTGTGATTTTAATTGTTCAGACATGCTGATAAAAAATTTGTATTCTGTTTTCCTCGAGTTTCATAAAGCAGTAGAAAATACAGAAGTTGTTTTACTTAAATAGTTGATACCTAATGGAAACTCTTCTTTGCCAAAAGGTTTGCAAAATTACTACAAATATTTATAATAACAAAACAATTCTAAATGATTATCAGTCAATTGCTCAGGAGCAGGCGATTTCGGTTTTTTCAAGGCCAGATCTCCCGCTTTCGCCTATATCTTTTCCTGTCTAAAAAGCCAGAAAAAGGATACCGGCTCTATCGGGGCTAGATTAGAAAATTTGTTTTCATGAGAACCCAATTTTTTTTAAGAAAAGTGTAGAGAATACCAAAAAGTCCATAGATTAAATTCAATAACACCATAAGCAGGAAAAAGAAAAATCCCGCTTTCAACAAAATGAAAACAGGATTTTAATATAATATTAAATCTCTAATGACTCAAATTCTCAATTTCCTTCGGGTCATGTTTATGTTTAAACAAAACAGCAAAAGCAATTGCGATAATTAATGCATAAGCTGCAAATGATAGCCAGATCGTGTGCCAGTCTTTCATTAAAATAGGATTTGTAAAAATTCCGTCTGTTGAAATTGAATTCCCTTGCCCTTTTACAAATTTCAGCATTTTAGAATTCGAAGCATCTGTTTGTAAAAATCCTGCTAACTCAGTTGCATTAGTAAATGATTTTGTAAAGAAACGATCAATAGCCCAACCCGAAGTTAAACTTCCCAAAACTGCTCCTACTCCATTGGTCATCATCATAAACAACCCTTGTGCCGATGAACGGATTTTAGAATCGGTATTGCTTTCTACAAATAATGAACCTGAAATATTAAAGAAATCAAATGCCATTCCGTATACGATACAAGATAAAATAATCATCCATAATCCTCCAATTGGATCTCCAAAAGCAAACAATCCAAAACGTAAAACCCAAGCCAGCATACTAATAAGCATAACTTGTTTAATTCCAAATCGTCTTAAGAAAAACGGAATTGCCAGAATAAACAAAGTTTCAGAAACCTGAGAAATCGACATAATAATAGTCGAATATTGAATTACGAATGAATCTGCATATTTTGGAAAATGCTTAAATTCATCCAAAAACACATCACCATAAGCATTTGTTAATTGTAAAGCCCCCCCTAAAAACATAGAGAACACAAAAAACAACGCCATTTTATAATTTCCAAATAATTTAAAGGCCTCAAGTCCAAAAGTTTCAACCCAGGAAGCATTTTCTTTAATCAAACGCTGTGGTTCGCATTTTGGTAATGTAAAAGCGTAAATTCCAAGAATTAAAGCTCCAACTCCTGCAATATAAAACTGATATTCAGTCGCTTTACTTCCGCTCAAATTGGTAATCCACATCGCAGCAATAAACCCGATAGTTCCCCAAACACGGATGGGCGGAAAATCTTTTACTATATTTTTATTATTTAATTTAAGCGAAGTATACGAAATCGAATTACTCAAAGCAATAGTTGGCATATAGCAACACATTGCCGCAAACATTACATAAATAAAATTATCTGGTGTTGTTACATGAGCAATACCAAACAAAACTACCGCATAAATAATATGTAAAAAACCATATAGTTTTTCAGCATTTATCCATCTGTCGGCAATAATACCAGTTAATGTAGGCATGAATAAAGAAGCAATTCCCATGGTTCCAAAAACAAGACCAAACTGGGTTCCCTCCCAATTTTTAGTTCCAAACCAATAATTTCCAATTGTTATAAGCCAGGCTCCCCAAACAAAAAATTGAAGAAAGCTCATTATAATCAACCTATTTTTAATTCCCATATTATGAAATTGTCTTTAAAGTAAAAATGAAGCGGTAAAACTACCATTAAAAATGATATCTACAAAAAATTAAGCTGTTTTAACAACATCATTTACTAATTCTAATACTGCTGCAAATTGCTCTTCTTTATTTAAGTAAGAATTATCTATTTCAATCGCATCATCAGCAATCACCAATGGAGAATCTTCGCGATGTGTATCGATATGATCTCTCTCGACTACGTTTTTTAAAACCTCTTCATACGAGACATTATCACCTTTTTGCTGTAGTTCATCAAAACGTCTTTGTGCACGGGTTTCTGCACTTGCAGTCATAAATATTTTAAGTTCGGCATTCGGAAAAACAACTGTTCCAATATCTCTGCCATCCATTACAATAGCTTTGTTTTTTCCCATTTCCTGTTGCTGTTCAACCAATTTAGAACGCACTTCAGAAACTTCTGCTACTTTGCTTACAAAGTTCGAAACTTCAATTGTACGGATTTGTTTTTCAACATTTTCTCCATTCAAATACATTTCAGCAAAGCCTAAGTCGGCATTAAATTTAAATTCCAGCTGAATTTTTGGCAAGGACTCAACTAAGGCTTTTTTATCAAAAAAATCAGCTCCAATAAACTGATTCTGCATAGCAAAATACGCCACAGCGCGATACATCGCTCCGGTATCTACATAAACATATTCAAGCTCTTTTGCTAATTGTTTTGCTAAAGTACTTTTTCCTGTTGATGAGAATCCATCAATTGCAATGGTAATTTTTTTCAATTTTTTATATTTTAAGTTTAATCCTTAATTACTGTTATAATCTTTTCTTCAATAGCAAATATTCATCACAATAAGCGACTTAGGCAGCTCTATTCTTTCAGTTAATCTTTCAAAAATACTTTTTGTTTACTATTATAGAACGGTCATAACTATTGCAAATATAGTCATCCTGTTCTTTATACGGAACATCAAAATAAGTTTCTGAAAAGGAAAAAATCATAGCTATTAAAAACATTTTTTATATCCAATAAAACAAGTATTATAAAAAGAAAAACAAAAAAAATCTTCTTCATGTTATACTTGTAAAAAAATTAGTGTAAAAAAATTGAGTAAAAAAAAAACCACTTATAAAAGAATCTCTTGTCCAGAGAACATTTACAGCGGTTAAAACAGATTAATTTTATTTGGAAGTTTATTTAGTAATAAATATCTAAAATAATGTTCGACTTAGAACTATCAATTATTTTTTCAATTCGTTTAAAGAACTGCTCACTAACCATTGGACAACCATGACTATTACTGATATAATAATCTTGTTCATCAGATGGCACTGCAGAATAATAATGTAGCACTATAGCTCTTTGTAAAGCATTGCTATTGGTTTCTTCCAGTCCTGCTAATTTATAAGCTTTTCCGAAAATTCCTTTATAGGTTTTGCCAATTGCATATTTTCCCAGAGCTGTACAATTAGAATTTGGCAAGTTGCTAAATCTAAGCATTCCTTTAATTCCGGTTTCTGAGCCTGAGCCATGTGCTACCAATCCCTGATCTATAATTTTGTTATTCTCTAAATCATAAACAAAAAAACGATTTTTACCGGATGGTATTTTCATGTCAACCAAAAAAGCGATTTTAGTGTTGTATCTGCGATCAACACTAATCGTATTTTTTATATCTTCTATCCTGCTGTTAATTCTTTCAATTTCAGCATCCGTAACAGTAGACTCTTCTTTATAATAGTGTTTTGCTCCCGTAAAAACACCCATAGTCATGAACAAAAATAGAGTAAATATCTTCATAAACTATTGAAAATTTAAAATTAAACCAAAAAGACTTGTATTTGCTGCCAATGTATATCTAGAATACGAATAGTTAAATTTTAATCTATTCATCTTTAAACCGAATCCTAATGAAACTCCCGAAAAATTACGCTGATCTTCCACTCTTAATTCTTCTCCTCTTCTAAAATTATATCCTAAACGCAAATTAAATGCTTTTTTTGGGAAAAGCTCCACACCAAAAACAACATGTCGCAATGCATTATTTACAAACGAAACTTTCTCGTTACTTGTTGATCCATCAATGTTGGTTCCTCCACGAACGGGATTAGAAAAAGAGAGATTCCATTGTTGCAGATTTTCTAACGAAAGATGCCAACGAATGGGCACGTGCTCTAATTCTTGTGAGACACCGACAGTGATTTCAAATGGTAATTTTTCATATATACCTGAATAAGTTGTAAACTGCGTACCAATATTACGAATTACCAGCGCCAAATTTACATCATTTTTTTCAATTACATACAAAAAACCTAAATCAATTGCACCTCCAAAAGAATTATAACTCTCTAAATTTGAAGATATTAACTTAACATTCGCTCCAATATGCAGATCTGTAAAGGGAACATTATAAGCATATCCTAATGATAATGCACCTTCACTTCCCGTAAAACTTGATGTTGCCTGACCATTTTCATCATATCCTTCAAAAGAACCATAGTTTACATAATTTATTCCGGCATAAAATGTTTGAACATGTCGGTCGTAAGTATAAGCATAAGAAGCCGTTCCATAAGAAGCTTCTCCGTAATAACTGCCATAATTCATTGCGAGATGATTATCCATATCTTCATTTAAAACCGCTGGATTAGACATCGCCTGATTAACATCTTCATCGTAAATCGTTATTATATTTCCTCCTAACGCTGCCTGCCTTGGTGAAGACGTTAAATTAAGAAACTGATAGGTGTAACGTCCACCAATTTGTCCGAAAGAAACCGAACAAATTAGTATAAAAAAAAGTAAAACCAATCGTTTTAACATGCTTTTGGGGCGATTCCTATATGGGAATAACGCAAATGCGAAGATAAAATTATATAACGGATAAAATAAAAATTAAATTAAATTGCCAAAAAAAAAAATCCAAATCCCAATCTTAGTTAAAAAGTTGGAATCTGGATTTTAAATTTTAAAGCTTTTAACGAAAGCCTACTTCAGTGTTTTTGCATTTTTAACATTTTGGTCTGTTAAAGCTAAGGCCAGAACTTCGCTCATTTCTTTTACATAATGAAAAGTAAGTCCTTCCAGGTATTCTGCTTTGATTTCATCGATATCACTTTTATTTTCATGACATAAAATGATTTCTTTTATTCCGGCTCTTTTTGCGGCTAAAATTTTCTCTTTTATTCCGCCCACCGGTAAAACTTTTCCGCGAAGCGTAATTTCTCCAGTCATAGCCAGACTTTTCTTAACCTTTTTCTGAGTCAGTAATGAAACTAAAGAAGTTAACATTGCGATACCCGCACTTGGACCGTCTTTTGGCGTTGCTCCTTCTGGAACATGCAGGTGAATGTTGTATTTTTGAAATAATGCAGTATCTAATCCTAATTTCTTAGCATTAGCCTTAATATATTCTAAGGCAATTGTTGCTGATTCTTTCATAACATTACCTAAGTTCCCGGTAATAGTCAAAGAACCTTTTCCTTCTGAAATTAAAGATTCAATAAACAAAATATCTCCGCCTACACTTGTCCAGGCTAAACCTGTAACAACTCCGGCAACATCATTATTTTCGTATTTATCACGTTCTAATCTTGGTACCCCCAAAACTTTAACGATATCTTCATCTGTTACTTTTTTGTTGTACTCCTCTTCCATTGCCACAGATTTTGCAGCGTTACGAATAACCTGAGCAATTTTGGTTTCTAAATTACGAACTCCTGATTCGCGTGTATAACCTTCTACAATTTTCTCTAATTGTTTTTTGCCAATGGTTAAATCTTTAGCTGTTAAACCGTGAGCTTCTAGTTGTTTAGGAAAAAGGTGTCTCTTTGCAATTTCTACTTTTTCTTCAATAGTATAACCTGACATCTTTATTACTTCCATTCTGTCACGCAAAGCAGGCTGAATTGCTGCCATATTGTTTGAAGTAGCAATAAACATTACCTTAGACAAGTCATAGCCCATTTCAAGGAAGTTATCATAAAAAGCATTGTTTTGTTCGGGATCTAAAACTTCTAATAAAGCAGACGAAGGATCACCACTGTTGCCGCTTGACAATTTATCTATTTCGTCTAAAATAAAAACCGGATTTGAAGTTCCAGCCTTTTTCAAACTTTGAATAATTCTACCTGGCATCGCGCCAATATAAGTTTTTCTGTGCCCGCGAATCTCTGCTTCATCACGTAAACCGCCTAATGAAATACGAACATATTCACGTCCTAAAGCTTCGGCTACAGATCTTCCGATAGAAGTTTTACCAACTCCCGGAGGTCCTGTTAAGCAAATAATTGGCGATTTCATATCGTTACGAAGTTTCAATACTGCCAAATGTTCGATCATTCTTTTCTTAACTTCTTCAAGTCCAAAATGATCTTTATCTAATATTTTCTGAGCATGTTTTAAATCAAATTTATCTTTTGAATATTCGCCCCACGGTAATTCTAAAAATAACTCTAAATAATTACGCTGAATACCAAAATCAGGCGATTGCGGATTCATTCTACGCATTTTTGACAATTCTTTTTCGAAATGTTTCTGCGTTTTTTCGTCCCATTTTTTGGTTTTCGCTTTCAGTCCCATTTCATCCATTTCTTCTTCCTGCGAAACACCTCCCAATTCTTCCTGAATGGTTTTCATTTGCTGATGAAGGAAATATTCACGTTGTTGCTGATCTAAATCAAAACGAACTTTTGACTGGATGTCATTTTTCAATTCTAATTTTTGCAACTCTACATTCATATAACGTAAAGTTTCAAGTGCTCTTTCTTTTAATCCGTTTATAGATAACAAACCTTGTTTTTCTTTTACGGATAAATTCATATTAGAAGAAACAAAATTGATTAAAAACGATTGGCTTTCAATGTTTTTAATAGCAAAAGTAGCTTCTGATGGAATATTTGGACTTTCTTTGATAATCTGAATCGCCAGTTCTTTTACAGAATCTAAAATAGCTGTAAACTCTGTATCGTTCTCATCCGGACGTTCTTCTAAAACCTCTTTAATGGTTGCATTGATATAAGGTTCTTCTGAAACGACTTCATCAATTTCAAAACGTTTTTTTCCTTGTAAAATAACCGTAACATTTCCGTCAGGCATTTTTAGAACACGCAAAATTCTCGCTACTGTTCCTATTTTATGAATATCATCTTTTGATGGATCTTCGTCTTCTTCATTAATCTGAGAAACTACACCAATAATTTTTCCGGCTGCGTTGGCGTCATTGATTAGTTTGATAGACTTATCTCTGCCGGCTGAAATTGGAATAACAACTCCTGGAAATAAAACAGTATTTCTTAAAGGCAAAATTGGTAACGAAACTGGAAGTTCTTCGTTATTCATTTCTTCCTCGTCTTCCGGAGTTAATAATGGAATTAATTCTGCTTCTGAATCGAATTCCTGAAGTGACAGATTGTCAATTGTAAGTATTTTATGGTTTGACATAATAATATATAAGTCGTTTTGTCATTAAATTTTAAATCCTAACTTTAAATGTAACTTCACTTAGCGTAATTTTTAATAAAACCAGCTTTCAAGTTTCATTTTATGATAGGCGGTAAAAATAGGCAATCATTATGCCAAAAGCAACAAAGACAGTTTTGAAATTGAGTAAACAAAATCTATAAACACCGAAAAAACATTATTTTTTAGAAAAAAGATTTTTTTTTTCATCAAAACTGTAACAAAGCAAAAAAAGTAAAGTCATTATAAAAAACTAGCAACTATTACTTGAGTATAACTAACCAAAATATCGAAGAATTAATCACGCTTTGTAAAGAAAACAATCAAAAGGCTCAATTCGAAGTTTACAATCGTTACTGTAAAGCAATGTACAATGTGGCTTATCGCATTGTAAAAGATGAACATTTTGCACAAGACGTCATGCAGGAAGGTTTTTTAAAGGCTTTTACAAAAATAAATGACTACAAACAAGAAGTAGCTTTTGGGGCATGGTTAAAAAAAATAATTATCAATTATAGTATTGATTTTTATAGAAAGAATAACGCTTTTCAGGTAGAAGATATGAGCAAGACTCTTTATAAGATAGAAGAGAATGACAGTTTATTTACTGAAAATTTAGATTTGAATTCGCTAAAAGTAAAGCAGGTTTTGGATTGTATCTCGAGCCTTAAAGATAATTACCGTATGGTTTTGACACTCTTTTATATTGAGGGTTATGATCAGGAAGAAATTAGCGAAATCCTCAATATTAGTTATGCAAATTGCCGGACGACGTTAAGCAGGGCAAAGGAAGGCTTGAGAAAAAAATTAGAAGAAATATGAAAAGGCAATTGCGAAGAATTTTGTGCGCACATAAGACAAACCAAAGAGCCTGTTTAGTATTAATTCTGAACAATAAATATTAGATATATGAAAAAGGAAAATGACGATTTAGATCAATTATTTGAAAATTTTGAAAATCAATGGGATATACAGGAATTAAATTCTGATCATCAAATAGATTTCTTAAACAAATTAAACAAAAAACAGCCTAAGAAAAAAAAATATGCTGTCTGGGCAATTGCTGCTTCAATTCTAGTATTACTGGGTGTTTCTTTATTTTATAACAATGCCCAAAAACCTAAAGAATTCAAATTCGCATCCAAGGAAACTAAACGAACTGATTCGATCTTTAGTATCTTAATTGATAATGAGCTGGTAAAATTAAAAGAAAAAAGTTCACCTGAAAACGAACAAATTATAAATGACGCATTAAAACAAATGAAAGTCTTTGATGCCGATTATGCAAAAATTTTAAAAGAGGTTCAAAAAAATGGCGAAAACAAACAAATCATTTATGCCATGATTAGCAACTTACAAACCCGTATCTCTTTTTTACAGACCGTTTTGCAACGCATCGAAGAAAATGAAAAATTTAAAAACTCAACTCATGAAAAAACATTATAACATCCTTATTTTATTTCTTTTGATTCCTTTTTTAGGATTCTCAAATGATGATAATTACATCTCAAAACAAAAAAACATTAAGAAAACATATATTGTTAATTCAAACGCAGGAATTGATATTGATAACAAATATGGAAACATTTCTGTAAGTACCTGGGATGAAGACAAAGTAGATCTTGATATTACGATTAAAGTTACCGGTACAAATGAAAGCTGGGTAAACGAAAAATTAAACAGCATTGATGTAGATATTACAGCTTTAAAGTCATTAATTTCTGCTGTTACAAACATTTCTAATTCGTCTTCAAAAAGTAAAGGAAGCAGTAACTTTTTTGAGATTAATTATGTGATAAAACTTCCAAAAAACGGAACTGTAAAACTCAATAATAAATACGGCAATATTACAACCCTAAATTTAGAGTCGACTGCAGATATTGCGTGCAAATATGGCAAGCTAATAAGCGGAAAACTTAGTGGAAGCAGTAATAAAATTACTCTTGGTTATTGCCAGAACTCTACGATTGATTATATAAAAAATGGTACGATTGAAGCACGTTATTCTGGCCTGAAAATAAATGAATCAGGGAATTTAAACATTGATGCCAATTATACTGACATTACCTTACAGGAAGGAGAAAACATAAAATATGACTGTAACTACGGTACCTTTAAATTTCAAAAAGTAAACTCACTTGAGGGCTCTGGAAATTATTTAACTGTTTCTATCGGAGAAATCTCTAAAGATCTGAACATTAATACTACTTACTCCAAAATAAATGTTGAGTCTTTGAATGAAAAGCCAAAGAATGTTACTCTCAATACAGCATATACCAATATGACCTTAAATTACAACACTAACTATGCTTTTGATTTTGATATTAATACAAAATACGGAAGTATTAAAAATGACAGTTCTTTAGATGTTTTGGTTACTGAAACTAAAAACACGTCTAAAAAAGTAAGCGGTTTTAACAAGAAAAAAGGACAAAGCAAAATTGTTGTCAATTCTAGTTATGGTAATGTAACTCTAATTAAAAAATAACAACCTTAAAACAATCAAAAAATGAAAAAATCAGTTCAATTATTAGTTTGCGGAGCATTTTTAATAAGTTTTATCGCAAATGCACAATGGTCATCGAATAATAAAATTAGTGGAAATGGTAATATGGTTACTGAAACAAGAACAACTCCTGACTACGATACTATAAAAGTCTCAGGGTCTTTTGATGTGGATTTAGTATCAGGAAAAGAAGGAAAAATTACTGTAAAGGGAGAACAAAATCTATTGTCTTCAATAAAAGTGGTTGTTGAAGACAATACACTAAAAATATATGTTGAAAAAAATACCAATATTAGACCAAGTGTTGGTAAAAAAATCCAGATTACCATTCCGTTTGAAAAAATATCAGGAGTAACTTTGGCTGGTTCGGGAGACATTCAGTCCAAAAACACGATCAAAAACGATAAATTTATGGCTAAATTATCAGGATCCGGAAACTTTGATTTAGCTATTGATTCTAACAATCTAGAACTCAACTTAAGTGGTTCCGGAAACGTTCAATTAAAAGGAAATTCAGATAATTTTACAACTAAACTTTCAGGTTCCGGAGATATTAATGCTACAAATTTAAAATCTAAAAATGTGAATGTGAATGTTTCGGGTTCAGGAAATAGCCGTGTAAACTGCAACGAAAGTTTAACCGCTAGAGTTTCAGGATCAGGAGATATCAAATACACAGGAAATCCTGAAAAAAGAGATGTAAAAGTTTCCGGTTCAGGAAAAATTTCAAAAGCCTAACTAAGGCAAAATAAACTATCATCAATCAAATCATATAAACTTTATCGCTTTGATAAAATTTAAAAATCCAAAAAAGGTACTTTATTAATTTAAAGTGCCTTTTTTGGTATTCTTCTCAATAGAATAATAGCCGTTATAAAGAAAATACCTAATACTACAATTGCCGAACGAGGACTGCCTGTAATTTGGTCGATAATTCCATAAACACACATCCCAATTACAATTCCTATTTTTTCTGCGACATCATAAAAACTAAAAAATGAAGCCGTATCTTCTGTCTCAGGCAATAATTTTGAATAAGTAGAACGTGACAACGCCTGAATTCCTCCCATTACTAATCCTGCAACCGTTGCCATTACATAAAAATGTATTGGTAATGAAATGAAATAAACGATCACACAAAAAACGACCCAAACACCATTGATCACAATTAAGGTTGGGATGTTACCAAATTTTGCTGACGCTCTTGAGGTCAAAACTGCACCAATTATAGCTACTAATTGTATCAATAAAATGCAAATAATTAACCCAATGGTGCTTTCTTCTTTTGATGACCATTGAATTTCCTGTGCTCCAAAATAAGTAGCAACCAACATTACTGTTTGCACTGCCATACTCGAAACAAAAAATCCTCCTAAATAACGCTTCAAAGGAATATTTTCTTTCAATAATGCCCAAACTTTCTTTAACTCTTTAAAACCATTAAATATAATATCTTTAGATACTTTTTGATTGGTTTCTTTGCGTCCTTTTGGTAAATAGTAATAAGTATATTGACTAAATACGATCCACCAGATCCCCACCATTACAAAAGAATATCTCATCGCAATTTTGGCAGCTCCTTCTTTCTCATTTCCAACAATACCAAAAATTTCTGGTTTCATGATCATCGCTAAATTAATAATCAGCAAAATAACGCTTCCTATATATCCTAAAGAATATCCTTTGGCACTAATTTTATCTTGTTGCTCTTCAAAAGCAATATCCGGCAAATAAGAATTATAAAATACTAGACTTCCCCAGTATCCAATAAGTCCAAAAAAATAAAATACCAATCCGATATAAATATCTTCCAGATCGAACCAATACAATCCAATACAGGACAAAGCCCCGACATAACAGAAAAATTTCATGAATGATTTTTTATTTCCCACATAATCAGCTATTCCTGATAAAAATGGAGACGTAAAAGAAACTACTAAAAAAGCTAATGCAGTTGTAAAACTAATTAAGGCTGAATTTTTTAAATGCAGTCCGAAAACATCTATATAATGACCTCTTTCTGAGAATAAAGCTTCGTAAAAAATAGGAAAAACTGCTGATGCAATAGTAAGAGAGTAAACTGAATTGGCCCAATCATAAAATGCCCAGGCATTTAATAGCTTTTTATCTCCTTTTTGTAAATCTTTCATAAAAACGGTTTAGTTAACAGGCTACGAATTTATCTAATTTTTATCATAATCAAATAGAATTTCAATAAATCGTACATTAATAAATTATGAATATATCAGGTTCTTATTGTGCATAAAAAAAGCTACCCGAAAAAGGATAGCTTTTAAAATATAATGTGCGTTACTTTTAAATTTATTTTTTATCTGATAATACCAACTTTAAGTGCTGTCGCTTTGGCTTCAGGAATTAAAGCTTTCAAATTAGCAATTCTCGTAGCATCAGAAGGGTGTGTACTCATAAATTCCGGTGTTCCTGAAGCTCCTGATTTTGCAGACATTCTACTCCAGAATGCAATGGCATCATCTGGATTATATCCTGCTATGGCCATAAGTGTTAATCCTATTTTATCTGCTTCGCTTTCATTGCTTCTGCTAAAAGGAAGCATTACTCCTACTTCAGAACCAACTCCATAAGCTTGTGCAAATATTTGTCTGGTTACCTCAGATTTAGCACTTGTAGCTGCATCCAAAGCTGCACCACCTATTTGCTGCAATTGCGCAGCGCTCATTCTTTGTGCGCCATGATTGGCTAAGGCATGCGACACTTCATGTCCCATAACGGTCGCCAGACCAGATTCGTTTTGTGTTACAGGTAAAATTCCAGAATACACTACAATTTTTCCTCCTGGCATACACCAGGCATTCACTTCTTTATTATCAACTAATTTATATTCCCAACGATAATCATTTAAATATTGAGATTGTCCTAAATAAGTTAAATACTTTTCTGCTGCTTTTCTGATTTTAAAACCAACATTTTCTACCAATTTAGCATCTGATGTTCCGGTTATTACCTTGTTTTCAGATATAAACTGGCTATATTGCTGAAAAGAAGATGGAAATAATTCGCTGTTTGAAACAAAATTAAGTGTCTTTTTTCCGGTAACGGGATTTGTTGCGCAACTGTAAACTAAAACAGCTCCAAAAAGCCCAATTATTAAATGTTTTTTCATGATACTTGATATTTACAACACACAAAAATACAATTATTATTATTTCTAATTTTTATATAATTCTTTTAAAATTTATCAGAATTTAGTTATTCACCAATAATATGCAACTCATTAAACTCTTTATCAACAATTAAGAATTTATTTTCCTCAAAAGCAATTTGATCGAATGCTACCTTTTCATTGTCGATTTCGATTTCAGTCACTTTAAAAGGCAATCCTATTAAATTGATTTTATATTTACTATATGGCGTTTCATATTTTCCTTCTTTATGGAGTTGCACTATAAGCTCTTTTTCTTTTCCAATTGTTCTTAAAGATAAAAAGCTGTAACGTCCTTTTTTATAATCATAACCATCTTGTGCATCTTCGTATACTACTGATTTTTCTTTGCCCAGTTTAAAATACAAATCAAGTGTTAATTCATCAAATTCTAATTCTCCAACATATTGCTGAACGGGATATTTTGGAATAATAGATCCAGCTTTCACAAAAACAGGAATTTCATCAAACTTAGTATCTATCCACACCTCTCTTCCTCCAACAGAAAACTCATTTGTCCAGTAGTTATACCATTCACCTCGTGGAATATACATACGTCGACCTACAGCATTAGGTTCAAGGATTGGACAAACTAATATTTGGTTTCCAAAAATAAATTCATCGTTGCGATAATGAGTTTGGGTATCATCCTGATCGTAATAAACCAAAGGTTTTAACATTGGTATTCCTTCTTCAATATATTGCCAAAACATGGTGTATAAATAAGGTAATAACTGATATCGTAAACTCACAAATTTGCGGGTAATATTGATTACTTCTTCATCAAAAGCCCAAGGTTCCTGATTGCCGTGATCTCCTGAAGAGTGTGTTCGGCAAAAAGGATGAAAAACACCAAGCTGAATCCATCGTGCATATAATTCTCCTGTTGGCTGTTCAGCAAAACCTCCAATATCAGAGCCAGTAAAGCCCATTCCTGAAATAGACATTCTTTGTACCTGAATATTGGCTATCCATAAATGTTCCCAGGTTGCTACATTGTCTCCGGTCCAGGATGAAGTATAACGCTGTGCTCCTGAATATGCTGATCTTGTAATTACAAATGGTCGTTTAGGATAAGCGAAACGTTTTACGCCATGATACGTCGCTCTTGCCATTTGGGTTCCATAAATATTATGGGCTTTTCTGTGACTGCAGGGATTTCCATCATAAATATGACGAACATCCATAGGAAATGTTTTATTAGGAACTTCCATCACAGCTGGTTCGTTCATATCATTCCAGACTCCTTTTACTCCAATATCTGAAATTAATTCTTTAAATAATCCTGCCCACCATTCTCTAACTACGGGATTTGTGTAATCCGGAAAATTACATTCACCCGGCCATACTTTTCCTTTCATATAAGGTCCATCGGCTCTTTTACAGAAATAATCTTTCTCCAGAGCTTCCTGATAAACCCAGTAATCTTTATCAATTTTAATTCCGGGATCAATGATGACAACGGTTTTAAAACCATCTTCGGCTAATTCAGCCACCATTCTTTTTGGATCTGGAAAATAATTTTTATTCCATGTAAAACATCGAAAGCCATCCATGTAATCAATATCCAGATAAATGGCATCACAGGGAATTTTTAGTTCTCTGAATTTCGATGTGATTTCTTTTACTTTGCTTTCCGGATAATAACTCCATTTACATTGATGATATCCTAAAACCCAAAGTGGAGGAAGCTCCGGTTTTCCTGTCAAATCAGTATATGTAGCCACTACATCCTGCATTTGGGGACCATAAATAAAATAATAATTCATCTCACCGCCTTCTGCCCAAAAACTCGTCACATTTCTTCTTTCCTGACAAAAATCGAAGAAAGTCCTAAAGGTATTATCAAAGAAAATTCCGTAGGATTGTTTGTTCTGTAAACCTATATAAAAAGGAACTACTTTGTATAATGGATCTTGTTCTTTTTGATAAGCATATTGATCTGTAGCAAAATTTTCTACTCTTTTGCCTTTTAAGTTCATTTGTGTTGCTTTGTCACCTAAACCATAAAAACATTCCCCATCTTTAGAGGATTTACTCATTTTTACAATATTACCTCCATATTCGTAACTTTCTTCCCAGTGAAAACCAAGCTCATCTTCAAGAATTAAAAGATCGTTTAGGTCATAAATAGACAAACGAAGATCTGCTTTTTGAATTTTACATTTTACTTTGCTGGTTCTAATCTGAAAATAGGTTTCTTCCTCTGTAAGTTCAAGAAAATTATAACCATGAAGCTGGGTTTTATCTATCGCATACGAAAAATCGTTGCTGAAATAACCTTTTGTAGTAAAGCGAAACCGGATTAAACTGTCTCTAAGGATGGTTACTTTTAATATTACTTTATTGTCTGTGTTAAACAATATTGTATCACCTTCATGTTCATGCGAAACAATTTTTGACGGATATAAATCGCCTTTGTATTCTAATGATGTATTTGTAATCATATCACTAATGATTTAATTTTTATAACCCTGATCTCTATTTTCAAACATACAAAAAAACTGGATAAACCTCTATGAATAAAAGGTTTATTCACGAAAACGTTTTTTCTGAATAAGTTTTAAATTACATCTCAAAAAATCAGGAATTCGATAATTTAAGAACACTAAACTAATAAAATGATATTGCTGAAAATAATCTCTGTCTTGTTAAACAAAAGAATAAACCGTTACACTTAAAGGAGGTAAAATTAATTCGACTGAAAAATCTCTGCCATCATAGGGGTTTGATTCTAAATTTAAGAATTTGGAATTGGCTACACCGCTGCCTCCGTAAATCAGTGCGTCACTATTAAAAATTTCTTTTAGTTTCCCTTTTTTGGAGATTCCAATTCTATAATTTTCTCTTACCACTTGTGTAAAATTGCAAACAATAATTATATCTTCATCTGGATTATTTCCTTTTCGGATATAAGACAAAACAGCATTTTGATGATCAGAATAGTTAATCCATTCAAAACCCTCCCCGCTAAATTGTTTTTCGTACAATGCCGGTCTGGATTTATATAACTGATTCAAATCAGTAATTAATTTTTTCACTCCTGAATGATAATCGTATTGAAGCAAATGCCAATCTAAACTATTCTCAAAATCCCATTCATCGCTTTGTCCAAATTCAGAACCCATAAACAATAATTTAGTTCCGGGGTGCGTAAACATATAACCGTATAACAATCTTAAATTAGCAAATTTTTGCCATTCATCACCAGGCATTTTATTAGCAATAGATTTTTTTCCATACACTACTTCATCGTGCGAAAAGGGCAGCATAAAATTTTCGGTAAAGGCATACGTCATCGAAAAAGTCAAATCATTTTGATGGTATTTTCTATAAACCGTTTCTTTTTGAAAGTATTTTAAAGTGTCGTGCATCCAGCCCATCATCCATTTCATTCCAAAACCTAAACCACCCGAAAATGTTGGTCTGGAAACCATAGGATAAGAAGTACTTTCTTCTGCAATAGTCTGAACTCCTTCAAAATTAGCATAAATTACTTCATTAAATTCTTTAAGAAAACTAATCGTATCGAGGTTTTCTCTCCCTCCATAAATATTAGGCTCCCACTCCCCTTCTTTGCGGGAATAATCGAGATAAAGCATCGAGGCTACAGCGTCAACTCGCAATCCGTCTATATGATACTGTTGCAACCAAAAAACTGCATTGCTAATAAGGAAAGCGCGAACTTCATTGCGACCGTAATTAAAAACTAAGCTTTTCCAATCCGGATGATAGCCTTTCCTTCGATCCGGATGTTCATATAAATGTGAACCATCAAAAAATCCTAAGCCATGAGCGTCATCCGGAAAATGTGACGGAACCCAATCTAAAATTACACCAATACCAGCCTGATGTAATTTATCTATCAAAACCATAAAATCCTGTGGTTTGCCAAAACGGGAAGTCGGTGCAAAATATCCTGTTAACTGATATCCCCATGAAGGATCATAAGGATATTCCATAACAGGCATAAATTCTACATGAGTAAACCCGGTTTCTTTTACATAAGAAACCAAATCTTCTGCTAATTCTAAATAGGTTAAAAACCGATTGTGATCACCCCGCTTCCAGGAACCTAAATGAACTTCGTAAACAGAATACGGTTTATTCAGCGCATTTTTTTCTTTACGGGATTGCATCCAGTTTTCGTCTTTCCATTTATAATCTACATCCCATACCACAGAAGCTGTGTGAGGAGGCTTTTCGCAGTATAAGGCAAATGGATCTGCCTTTTCAGTTACAATTCCGCCAATATTAGACTGAATTTTATATTTGTATAATGAACCTTTTTCAATATTAGGAATAAAACCTTCCCAAATTCCGGAAGAATCCCAACGCACTTGTAATAAATGTTCACCTTGTGCCCAGTAATTAAAATCGCCTACAACAGAAACCGATTGTGCAGTGGGAGCCCAAACTGCAAAGTAAACACCTTTTACTCCATCAACCTCAATTAAGTGTGCTCCTAGTTTTTCATATAATCTGAAATGTTTTCCGGCTTTAAACAAATCTATATCAAAATCAGTAAATAGAGAATGCGTGATTACTTTAGTCATATTTTGTTTTTAAGGCAATAATTAATTTTGATTTTATTCAATTCTAAAGTTATCCGATAATGTAACTCCTTTTTTAATCACAACAATTCCGTCTTTTATGCTGTACAATTCATTAGTAAAATTATCCAGATGTTTTCCGCCACTAATGTGAACATTGTTTCCAATTCGCACATTTTTATCAACCAAAGCATTTTTGATAAAGCAGTTTTCGCCAATACCCACATGTATTTTACTAATACTGCTCTCGTAATTTAACTCATCAAGATCCTGATAAAAATCATTACCCATTACGTAACAATTTTCAAGAACGGTTCCTTCTCCAATTCTCGAACGAATTCCTATCACAGAACTTTTAATTTCCTTTGCGTTGATGATACATCCTTCAGAAATTAAAGACTGATTAATAATTGAATTTCTAAATTTTGACGGAGGCAATAATCTTGGTCTTGTAAAAATTTTATTTTCATTATCGAATAAATTAAACTCCGGAATATCAGCAGTTAAACCGATATTAGCTTCAAAGAATGATTCAATATTTCCAATATCTGTCCAATATCCTTCATATTGGTAACTCAAAATCTTGTGTTTACCAACAGCATGCGGAATAATCTCTTTTCCAAAATCTTTTGTATCTGGGTTTGCCATTAATTCTTCTAATAATGGCTTATTAAAAATGTAAATCCCCATAGAAGCAAGGTATTTTTTGCCTTTCTCCTGCATATGTTCGCTTACTTCAGATTCCCATTGTGGTAATAACGAAGCGTCTGGTTTTTCAATAAAAGCATGAATATTATTTTCATGATCTGTTTTTAAGATTCCAAATTCCGGTGCATCTTTAGCATTCACGGGTAAAGTAGCAATAGAAATTTCAGCATCGGCAGCAATGTGAGCCTCCAACATTTCATTAAAATCCATTTGATACAACTGATCACCCGAAAGAATTAAAGCATGATCGAAATCGTGTTTTAAAAAATGTGACATACATTGTCTAACGGCATCTGCCGTTCCCTGAAACCACGTTGGATTATCAGGAGTTTGTTCAGCCGCTAAAATATCAACAAATGACTGACTGAAAATACTAAAATTAAAAGTGTTTTTAATATGAGCATTCAATGAAGCTGAATTAAACTGAGTTAGGACAAATATTTTAAAAATATCAGAGTTAATACAATTTGAAATAGGGATATCTACCAGCCGGTATTTTCCACCAATTGGCACTGCAGGTTTTGATCTTGTTTCTGTTAACGGGAACAAACGTGATCCTTGTCCTCCTCCTAAAATAATAGCAACTACATTTTTCTTTTTAAATTTCATTTTTCTCAATTATTAGGTTGTATATCTCGATATATTCTTGGCAAACACTTTCCCAGGAATGATCTGTTGCCATTCCCTTTTTTACTATTTTATTAAAATGCACTTTATCACCATACAACTTAACGGCACGATTTATAGAATAACAAATATCACCAACCGAAGCTTGGTCATGACAAATCCCGTTTCCATCATCACCAAAATCAATCACAGTATCACGCAATCCGCCTGTTCTTCTCACAATTGGAACCGTTCCGTAACGCAAAGCATACATTTGATTTAATCCACAAGGTTCCACTCTTGAAGGCATTAAAATATAATCTGAACCTGCGTAAATTAAATGAGCTAATTCTTCATTATAACCAATAAAAACATTGTAATTGCCATTGTAATCATTTCGCAATTGCACTAATTGTTCTTCTATAACCGAATTTCCTGATCCTAAAATCAGAATATTGATATTTTCAAAATTTTCAGATAAAGCAAGTGCCGAAGCCTGCGGTAGTAAATCACCACCTTTTTCTTCGAATAAACGACCAATAAAACTAAATAAGGGTTTTGTTGGATCTAGTTCAAATTGTTCACAAAGCTTTTCTTTATTCTTTTGCTTTCCAGTCTCAAAACTATCTATAGAATAATTTTCGGCAACCATTTGGTCTTTAGCAGGATCCCAAACTTCAAAATCAATACCGTTTAAAATTCCTTTTGATTTACTTCTAACTGAATTAAATAAAGATTCTAGACCATTTGCTGCATGATTAATTTCATCCAGATAGCTTGGCGAAACTGTCGTTACTGCATGAACACATTTTATTCCAACAGCTAAGGAATTGATAGCATGATCCCATTCTAAAAATCCTACATGAATCAAATTAAATTCTGGCAAATAATGAAGTTTATCAAATCCAAACCAACCCTGATATAAACCATTATGAATTGTAATAACAGTTCTGATAGATTGTAAGCTCTCGTATTTATAGGCAAATTTTATCATAAACGGAATTACTCCCGTATGATGATCATGACAATTTATAATATCAGGAACTGCATTTCGGGCTAATATCCAGTCTAATGTTGCGATTTGAAAACACAAAAATCGTTCAATATCATCTTCATAACCGTAAACATTAGCGCGATCAAACAATTCATTAATTTCAATTAGATATAATTCATATCCCAATTTATCAGTGCTCTCTTTTAAAACTCTAAAAGGAAAATTAAAATTTCCTAATCTAACAGTTCCCCAATGAACATATTCAAAATTATTGTCTCTTCTAAACTTAGTATCATAACAAGGAACAACAACCCTGACTTTATGACCAGCATTGGTCTGATACTTAGGTAATGCCCCCACAACATCGGCCAACCCTCCCACCTTTGCCATAGGATAACATTCTGCACTGATATGAAATATTTCCATTGAAAATTTTATAAACACATTATTAAACTAAATTTTCGATCTGTTTTTTCTGGTAAACATCTCTTATTATGCTACTTTTATGTTTTCTAAATTTAGGAAAAAATAAGTAAAAGTAAGGCTTCAAAAAAAAATTATTGATATGGCAAAAAAGACTAACAATCCTACAGAATCTTTAAAAATTCCACAGTTTATAATACTTTCCTGTAAAATATGCGCTTTAATTTCGACTAAATTAGTCACTTCTTATTCTGCCAGATTATTTACAACACCTATAAAACACAAGGTTCCTAAAAGAGAATTAGAAATGGACCGTAATAGCAATCAAAAAACTTTTTTTGTCCCTGCTATCCAAAAAAATGTAGTGGTTTACGAATATGGAAAAAGCAGCCGTAAAGTTTTATTAGTACATGGCTGGTCAGGACGTGGAACACAACTTTTTAAAATCGCCGATGAATTATTAAAAGAAGGATATTCTACCATTAGTTTTGACGCACCTGCACATGGAAAATCGCAAGGAAAAACAACAATAATGTCTGATTTCATTTATTCGATTTTAGAAATCGAAAAACAGTATGGGCCTTTTGAAATTGCTATCGGACATTCATTAGGCGGAATGTCTGTTTTGAACGCTATAAAAAATGGTTTGGAAGTTAAAAAAGCTGTTATTATTGGAAGTGGAGATATTGTTCAGGATATTTTAGATGAATTTGTTTCGAAATTAGGTTTAAAACAAGAAATAAGTATACGCTTACGTGATCAGTTTGAAGCTAAATATCAAACCAAGATGAATGACTATTCAGCCTATGTTGCAGCACAAAAAGTTAAAATACCCGTTTTGGTTATTCATGATGAAAATGATCCTGAAGTTGCTGTAAAAGCAGGAATTCATATTAATGAACATTTAGAAAACGGGACTTTGCATTTAACTCAGGGGTTAGGACACAGGAAAATTTTAGGAAATCAAAATGTTATAAAAAAAATCATTCAATTCATCAAAACTACCTAATTTTGTATGAGTTATATTTTTATTATAAAACTTTAAAGAAAATTAAAATGGACTTATTTGGAGAAACATCTGATTGGGAGGTTAAATTAGATCCCATTTTAAAAAAGTATAAGGGTAAAAAACATCCTTTGGAATATCAAAACACCTATCAATTATTGGTCATGGTAGTATTATCTGCACAAGATTCTGATGCTAATATCAATTCTATTGCTCCTGCTTTTTTTGAAAAATTCCCAACACTTAACAGCTTATCAAAAACTGATTCTGAAACTTTTAAAACATATATAAGTAAAGTTCGAAATTATCCCACAAAAGCTGAGTGGTTACTCGAAATAGCCAAAACTATCAAAAATGATGAGAATATTCCTTTAACCATGCAGGGATTAACAGCACTAAAAGGAGTTGGCAGAAAATCCGCTAATGTAATCTTACGGGAAACTAATCAACCCGCTGAAGGAATTATTGCTGACTTACATGTTATTCGTGTCGCTCCAAGAATTGGAATAATAAAAGAAAATAAAGACGGCAATAAAGTTGAAAAAGATCTAATGCAGGTGTTACCTAAAAATATTTGGTCAGAGATAGGGATGGCAATTTCTTTTTTAGGAAGAGAAACCTGTAGACCAAAACCAAAATGCAATGAGTGTTTATTGGCTGATATTTGCTATTATTATCGCACAGAAGTAATTTAAAAATTATTTTCTTCTTGTGTCAATTAGATAGATAATTTTCCAAATATTTCCTTCTTTAAATAAAGTAAAAGTATTTACACCCGAATGGCTCAATTTATCATTCAGATAAAACTCATACGGAGCCCATACATGAGCCATTGAGCCATCAATCTGGATATTATAATTCAATATTTTTTCCTGAAATTTCATACTTGACGGAATTGAAGCAATAGATTTATAAAATTCTTTTGCTTTTTCGTCTGATAATTTATTTCCTTTAGTTGCACTTTCGCTAATAGATTGTAAAATAATCCCAGTAGAACAAACCGATTGCATTTTTAAAGTATCTTTTTGATGAAATCCTTTAAAGAATAATTCTATGCTTTTTTGAACTTCCTGCTTTTGTGCATGAGAAACCAATCCTAAGCAAATAAAAAAGAGGGCAAAATAAATTCTCATAAATAAATCAGCTTTAATTTAAACTCCAAATTGCATAAGATGATGTTCCAAATGTTTTGAAAACATATTATTCCATTCTTCAGAAGTTAGTTTGCCAAAAGAATGAGATTCTTTTCCTTCAAACACTTTTTCTCCCAATACCTGCGTTTTATCGATATAATTTATTAATCTTTCTTTCTCAATTTCAAAATTACGATCATTCTTAATCAAAAACTGAGGTGCTGTCTGACCATTTCTCGCATAAGGCTTAGTACTTACTACTGCATTTTTAACCAATAACTTTAAAATTATTTTCATAAAAGCATTAGGTTTTGGATGAATGTTGTCATAAACCATTTCATACGTCACATTACAATGTGCCAGCATTTGTCCTGCATTCATTTTACCCCAAACAGGCTTTGAATCTGATTGCAATTGATTAATGCGATTAATAAACGTTGCAGAATCTTCTTTTGAGAAAATATTTTTCATGAGTTAATACTAAATTAGGTTTAAAATCTTGAAATCAAATTTAATTCAAAAAGAGAATTAAATCATAATTTTTCTGACTAAATTTCAAATACAATTATCATTTCATAACGTCCCCTTATGAGCGGGGCTCATAGCAAAATCTTTTGCGTAATGGTTTAAGCTAGGCTTGATCAGATAATCTAAAGCTTCTCAAAAGAATATTTTTTGTTTCCGTCAGATTTTCGTAGCTCAAAAACAAAAGTTGGGGAGAAATAATTAAAAATTCTGATATTTGTAAAAAAATAAAGAATTGGTCTCGAAAGGTTTTTGGGATAAAATTACAATTCAGGATTTCTCCCTAAGAGGTAAGTTTGTATACCTGCATATCAAAAGACGTCGCTGGACAAACAAAGCCACTGGAGAAATTATAAAAAGAGATTGGGTATTAGTTGCAAAAGATACTCGCATGACTCAGGAGTTTGTGACTTTTTTAAAAGAAATTAATCGATAGCAGTGCTACTGACTGTCATACCATTGGAAACTTTTTCGGAGTGGATGGCAAGAAACTCCAATCAGGTGATAGAGCATATCTGTAAAATCGACTATAAAAATCGGTCCCTAGTTAAAGAAATAACACTCGACATGGCCAATTCTATGAAATTGACATCAAAGAGATGTTTCCTAAAAGCCAAACAAATTTCCTGAAGAAACGCTCTTAAAACAAAAAATCCCCATCAAATTCATGATGAGGATTCTTAAAAGAAAGGCGACGACATACTCTCCCACATAACTGCAGTACCATCTGCGCAGGCGGG
>Ga0194135_10000017_pt1 | contig 100145 bp, 87 predicted proteins | sample LitLau_LLRF_2013_FD_134024 | JGI IMG/M metagenome (GOLD analysis project Ga0194135, IMG submission 134024) | Freshwater sediment microbial communities in response to fracking from North America - Little Laurel Run_MetaG_LLRF_2013 (version 2) | ecosystem: Environmental > Aquatic > Freshwater >...
GGATCCGTTAATGTTGACATAAAAGCGCAGGTTTCAGGGTATCTAGAAGCTATTTATGTTAAGGAAGGAGATTATGTAAACAAAGGACAGTCTCTTTTTAAAATTAAAGGAGATGTATATACAGAGCAGGTAAACAGCAGCCGTGCAGCTTATAAAAACGCTTTGGCAAACTTAGCGAATGCAAAACTAGAAGTCGAAAAAATCAAACCGCTTGTTGATGGTAAAGTTTTCTCAGACATGCAGCTAAAAACAGCTCAGGCCAATTATGAAGCTGCGGTGGCACAAGTAGCGCAAGCCAAGGCAGCTTTAGGATCTTCACAATTAAATGCTGATTTCTCTTTGATAAAAGCACCGGTAAGCGGTTATATTAGTCGTATTCCAAATCGCATAGGAAATTTAGTAACACCAACGGATGCTGTTCCGTTAACGGTTCTTTCAGATATTAATACTGTTTTTGTTTATTTCTCTCTGACAGAAGCAGATTATCTTGCTTTTTCAAAAGAGGCTAAATCAAACCAGACCGTAAGTTTAATTATGGCCGATGACAGCGAATACGATCAAAAAGGAAAGCTGGAAGTTGCGAGTGGAAACATTGATCGTTCTACGGGAACCATTTCGTTAAAAGCTATTTTTCTAAACCCTAAAAAGCTGCTTCGTTCCGGAGGTTCTGCAAGAGTGGTTTTAAACAACAGTTTATCATCTGTAATTACGATTCCTATGGCGAGTGTAAAAGATATACAAGACAAATTTTTTGTTTTTGTTTTAAAACCGGGAAATAAAGTAGCGATGATACCCATCGAAATCGCCGGAAACTCAGGAACAAACTACTTCGTGAAATCAGGTTTAAAAGCAGGAGATAAAATTGCTTTAAACTCAATTGACGCTTTGTATGACAATGTAGAAGTAGTTCCTAAAACCACTGCCAAAACTTTAAGCAGTAAATAATTTTTGATTTTAATATAAAATAACATTTTCCATGTTAAAGAAAATAATAGACAGGCCGGTATTGGCCACCGTTATCTCCATTGTTTTGGTGATATTAGGTATCATCGGTCTTACAAGATTATCAGTTACGAGATTTCCTGATATTTCGCCTCCAACTGTAATGGTAAGTGGTTCTTATCCGGGAGGAAACAGTGAAACCGTAATTCGTTCAGTAGTAACACCGCTTGAAGAACAAATTAATGGTGTTGAAAATATGCAGTACATCAAATCTACTGCCAGTAACGACGGATCATTTTCGATCAGCGTAATTTTTAAACAGGGAATCGACCCTGATCAGGCTGCGGTAAACGTACAAAACAGAGTACAGCAAGCCACGCCAAAACTGCCTCAGGAAGTAGTTCGAATGGGACTTACAACCTCAAAACAGCAAAACAGTATGATTGTTATTTTTAATCTTTATACAGATGATAACAGTAAATACGATGAGTTGTTTTTGCAGAATTATGCTAACATTAATCTGGTGCCTCAAATGAAACGTGTTCCGGGTGTGGGGCAGGTTCAGATTTTTGGACAAAAAGATTACTCCATGCGTGTATGGCTTGATCCGCGCAAAATGGCCAATGCCGGTTTAGTGCCTTCAGATGTAACGCAGGCCATTGCAGATCAAAGTTTAGAATCGGCTCCGGGAAAACTTGGAGAAGAATCCAGAGCGGCTTTAGAATATGTAATTCGTTATAAAGGAAAGAAAAACAAGCCTGAACAATATGAGAATATTGTAGTTAAAAATAACGGCGGTAATCTTTTAAGACTTAAAGACGTTGCCAGAGTTGAGTTTGGTTCTATTTCATACAGCGGAGATAATAAATCGAATTCGTTAAATGCCGTAACAATGGCGATTTTACAGACTTCTGGTTCAAATGCAAATGACATTGAAATTGGTGTAAACCGAGAAGTAGAAAGATTGTCCAAATCTTTTCCTCCGGGAATAAAATATGTCAATGTAATGAGTACCAAGGAAAGACTTGACGAGGCAACCGGACAGGTAAAATCGACTTTGATTGAAGCTTTTATTCTGGTTTTCATTGTTGTATTTATATTTCTTCAGGACATTCGATCTACGATTATTCCGGCGATTGCTGTTCCGGTAGCGATTGTGGGAACGTTTTTTTTCCTGCTGGTTTTTGGTTTTACTATTAATATTTTAACGCTTTTTGCTTTGGTATTAGCCATTGGTATTGTGGTCGATGATGCAATTGTTGTTGTCGAAGCGGTGCATAGTAAAATGGAAGAAGACGGCAGTTTAACCGCCAAAGAAGCGACTCATAGTGCGATGGCAGAGATTACCGGAGCCGTTATCTCGATCACTTTAGTAATGTCGGCTGTATTTATTCCAATTGGTTTCATGACGGGATCTTCAGGGATTTTCTATAAGCAGTTTGCTTATACACTGGCTATTGCGATTATTATTTCGGCAGTTAATGCACTTACACTTACTCCGGCATTGTGTGCGCTTCTTTTAAAAAATGTTCATAATGGAGAACATGGAGAAAGTGAACATAAAACGAGTTTTAAAGAACGTTTTTTTGTTGGCTTTAATACAGGTTTCAACAACTTAACCGGCAGATATATCAAAGCAGTTCGTTTTCTTATAGGAAGAAAATGGCTCGCTGCAGGATTGGTAACGGGAATAACAGCGATTGCATTATGGATGATGATGTCGACTCCAAAAAGTTTTGTACCTCTTGAAGATGACGGATTTATGCTATACAGTTTATCAATGCCGCCGGGAACCGCTCTGGATCGTACGACAGAGGTGATGACGAGAATGGAAAAGGAAATTGAAACCGTTGAAGCTGTTGCCAATAATACCAGTATTACCGGATTCAATATTTTGAGTAACAGCGCCAGTACGGCTTACGGCTTAGGATTTATAAAGTTAAAACCTAAAAACGAAAGGGGAGCGGTAAAAGATATCGATGAAATCCTGAATACTGTAAATGGCAAATTGGCGAAGATCAAAGAAGGTTCGATAATGGTGTTAAGAATGCCTCCGGTAGAAGGATTTGGAGTAACAAGCGGTGCCGAAATCGTACTTCAGGACAGAACAGCGCGTGATCCTGCGACTTTAAAAGCTATGGCAGATAAAGTAATCGGTCAGATTATGCAGCAGCCGGGAGTTCAGTATGCGTATACGACTTTTAGAGCCGATTATCCGCAGCTCGAACTGGAAGTGGATGAAGAAAAAGCCAGACAAATGGGCATCAATATGCGTGAACTTTTAGGAAATATTCAAACTTATTTTGCCGGAGATCAGTCATCTGATTTTACACGATTTGGTAAATTTTACAGAGTAAACGTAAAAGCCGATGGTATTTTCAGAGTAGATGAGGATGCTTTTAATGAAATATTTGTCCGAAATTCTAATATGGAAATGGTGCCTGTAAAATCGTTTGTAAAACTACATAAAGTATACGGACCAGAATCTGTAAACCGATACAATCTTTACAATTCTGTTAATATTACAGCGGTCGCGCTTCCGGGATTCAGTAACGGACAAATTATGGGGAATCTTGAAAAGGTTTTAGATAAACTTCCATCTGATTACAGTTATGAGTGGACAGGGTTAAGTTTAGAAGAAAAGTCCGGAGGGAACCAAACCATTGCCATTTTCGGATTATGTCTGCTTTTTGTATTCTTTTTATTGGCGGCTCAATACGAGAGTTATTTATTGCCATTGGCAGTATTGCTTTCTATCCCAACCGGAATTTTAGGAGCTTTTGCCGGAATTAAAGTGGTAGGCTTGGATAATAATATTTACGTTCAGGTGGGATTAATTATGCTGGTCGGGCTTTTGGCCAAAAACGCGATTCTTATTGTAGAGTTTGCACTTCAAAGACGCCATGCAGGTTTGTCTATAATCGAATCAGCCATAGAAGGAGCAAGGTCAAGATTACGACCTATTAACATGACTTCGCTGGCCTTTATTGTAGGTATGATTCCGTTAATGTTTGCTGCTGGAGGAACCGCAGTAGGAAACCGTTCTATTAGTGTGAGTGCATCAATCGGAATGTTAAGCGGCGTTGTATTGGGCGTTTTCGTAATTCCGCTCCTTTTCATCGTATTTCAATATCTGCAGGAAAAAGTATCTGGTAAGAAAAATGTAGTTCAAACCATAAAAGAATAATAATGAGAATACTATATAAAATTGGAATGACGGTATTTTCGGGTATGATTTTAACATCATGTGTAGTGGGAAAAAAATATTCCCGCACCGAATTAAATGCTCCTGAAAAGTACCGGGAAGAATTAACTGTAACAGGTGATACTATTTTGCATTCCTGGAAAACCTATTATAAAGATCCGCTTTTAGTTGATCTGATCGAAAAAGCCCTCGTTAAAAACAACGAGGTGCTCATTGCAGTTAAAAGCATGGAACAGCTGGATTTGAATTACAAACAGGCCAAATTATCTTTGCTGCCAACATTAGATTTTGATGCAGCAGCGACGCGTTCCTATTTGTCTAAAAATTCATTAAATGGGTCTTTAAGTGCTCAATTTACAAGCAAAGACTATATGGACGATTACAGTGCTAATCTCCGCATGTCATGGGAAGTAGATATTTGGGGAAAAGCTGCTATGCAGAAAAGAGATGCTAAAGCTGCTTATTTTGCCCAAAAAGAAAATCTGTTGGCATTAAAAACCAGAATTATTGTTGAGGTAGCACAGTCGTATTACAATCTTTTAGGTTTGGATGAACAGCTTAAAATTGCAGAAAAAAACATCGAATTGAGCGATAATACCTTGAAAATGATGAAACTTCAATACAATTCAGGTTCCATTAGTTCTTTGGCAGTAAACCAAACAGAAGCTCAGAAAAAAACGGCTGAATTATTGGTTCCTTTGGCAAAAGCCAATATAGCAGTTCAGGAAAATGCATTACAGATTTTATGCGGAGAATATCCTAATACCGTATCACGATCTGGAAATTTAAATGTTGATGAATTTGCGTTTGAAATGCCAACAGGAATCCCGGCTTCACTTTTAAGCCACAGACCCGATGTAAAAGCAAGTGAATATGCAGTTATGTCGGCGACAGCCAAGACAGGATTAGCAAAAGCCACCATGTACCCAACTTTGAGTTTAAGTCCGTCAATTGGAATAAATTCATTTGAATTTGATACATGGTTTAATTTTCCGGGATCAGTAACCAAAAATATAGCCGCAAATCTGGCTCAGCCTATTTTTAGGAAAAAAGAGTTACGAACCGCTTATGAAGTAGCAGTTTTAGAGCAGAAAAAAGCAGTTGTACAGTTTAAACAATCTTTTATTACGGCTGTTGGCGAAGTTTCGGATGCTATGTCAAAACTCAAGTACGCTAATGAACGAATTAAGCTGGCAGAAGAAAAAGCATCTTCTTTAGAAAAAGCAACATCTGATGCGGCACTCTTATATAAAAGTGGTATGGCAAATTATCTGGAAGTAATAACGGCTCAAAACAGTGCCTTACAAAATGATCTGGATGTGGTGAGCATAAAATTAGAAAAACTAAATGCATCTATCAATCTTTACCGAGCTTTGGGCGGAGGAGTAGAGTAACCTTTTCTTTAAATCCATCATCTTTATAACATTTATAAGATGATGGATTTTTTGTATTTATTAAAATAAGTAAAGGGCAATTTCCAAATCAGTAAACAGAAGGGATGTAAATAAATGATTAGAAATTATTTGATAAAAACTTTCAATTATACAGCTTAAAAAACTTTTATACAGCTGTTTTTCTGTAAATGCAGGCTTGTGTTTTTTGAGATAAATAAATGCTTAAAAAAAAAATAAACTTAGGTACGAATTGCGGATAATTAAATAAAATCAGATCTATAATTTGTATATAATCCCCGGGAAAATAATTTTTAAAACCTTAAATTAAACTAATATTTATGTCTGATTTTTTAAAACAATTTGGAGAAGATCTAAAAAAAATGTACCCGGTTTTATCGCCGTTTCTGTGGCAGAGATCCGAAGCGGAATGTCATATTAATTAGAATCAATTGAGAACTGCTCACTTAAAAAGTAAATAATTGAGAAGCGATTAAGTTATATTTTAGGTTTTGATTTGAACTTTAATTTATATAATTTGCGATAACAGTAAATTAGTTATTATCGTCATTTTATTCTTAATCTGACAGGAATTATATCAAAATGAATACAAACAATTCTCAGACTGCAATTTTTCAAACCAAACAACATTTCGAAATTTTAGACGGATTAAGAGGAGTAGCGGCTCTTGCGGTTGTGCTATTTCATTTTATGGAATGGGTTTATACGGATCCTGGTAAAAACTTTATCGGACATGGCTTTCTAGCCGTTGATTTTTTCTTTTGTCTTTCCGGATTTGTAATCGGATATGCTTATGACGATCGTATTGCAAAAATGGGGCTTCGTAAATTTTTTATGTCAAGAATAATAAGGCTTCATCCGTTGGTTATCGCAGGATCAATATTAGGTTTACTGGCATTTTTGTTCGATCCGTTTGGCGGTCACCTTGAGTTATACAGTACAGGAAAAATTATTCTGACTTTTTTGTGTTCCCTGTTTCTTATTCCTTTGCCTGTAATAGCTGATCGTAGTTTTAATCTTTTTAGTTTCAATGCACCAGCATGGTCGCTGTTTTGGGAATATATTGCAAATATTGTCTATGCGTTTGTATTGTATCGAATCAAACGTAGTTATTTGTTGCTATTGACAATCTTTTCGGCTGTTGCGATTTGTTATGTAACATATAGCTCTGGTAATTTATTAGGTGGCTGGAGCGGACCAACATTTTGGGATGGATGTGCCCGAATATCCTATTCATTTTTAGCAGGATTACTTATTTACCGTTTGAACTGGATTATCAAAAACAAACTTGGATTTGCAGGTTTGTCTCTATTATTGTTATTGGCTTTTGTAATGCCATTTTCAGAATCGAACTGGTTTTTTGAACCTTTAGTGGTATTGTTTTATTTTCCGTTGCTGGTAGCCCTGGGTGCAGGATCAGTTTTAAAGCCTGGTTCGAAAAAGGTTTGTGTGTTTTCAGGACAAATCTCTTATCCCTTGTATATGACACATTACGCTGTTTTATGGATGTTTGGTAATTATTATACATCCCACAAGCCAGATACAACAGAGTTAACTTTTATTGTTACAGCCGGAATAATTCTTGTAATGGGTGCTGCATACCTTTTTATGGTATTTTATGACATTCCGTTAAGGAAATATTTAAGTGATACATGGTATAAAAGATTGGCTAAACATGAATCTCAAACTATTTCTAAATAACTTTTTGTAGCATATAATTAAAAAACGTTTATACTCTTCAGAGAGCATAAACGTTTTGAATATCTAGTTATAAAAACAATTGTTTAATTCGTACCAGCGGCGCTTTTATCTACCAGAAACAATAATTCTCCCGAAACAGGTTTAATCAGCTGCATGGGATAAGTAGCAGGATTATATGCTCCTGCTGTTACTTCTTTTAAAGCTGATGCTTTTTTCTCTCCAAAGGCAACTACAATGATTTTTTCGGCTTTGTTGATCAATGGCGCAGTCAACGTAATACGAAACATTTCCTGAGGTTCGAGATAGTAAGCAGCAACCCATTTATTTTGTTCTTCTAATACTGCCTGACGGGGAAAAAGCGAGGCTGTATGTCCGTCATCTCCCATACCTAATAAGATGAGGTCAAATTTTCCTTCCTCTCCCAGAACTTTTCGGATAGATTGTTCATACGTAAAGGCAAATTCTTCGGCTGTAACACCATCTTTATACATTTCAAAAATGTGGTCTTTTGGAATAGGAACATGGCTCAATAATGTAGCATAAGACATTTTTGCATTACTCAAATCATCATTCAATGGAACCCAGCGTTCATCGCCCCAGAATATAAAAACTTTACTCCAGTCTATTTTAGTTTTGTAATCGTCAGAAGCTAATAGCTTGTAAATTCCTGCAGGAGAAGAACCTCCCGTAAGAACGGCTGTAAATTTTCCTTTTTCTGCTATTGCTTTTTGTGCGGCTGCTGTAAAAAGGTCTGCAGCTGTAGTATTAATTTCTTCTGTATTATTGTATATCTGTATCATCTAAAACTTCTTCTTTTGTTTGTGTATTTGGAATCCAGGCGTGTCCTTGACGAGCCAGTAATTCGTCCGCTTCTTCAGGGCCCCAGCTTCCTGCTTTGTAATTAGGGAAATTAACAGGTGCTGTGGTTTTCCATACCTGCTGAATGGTATCAATAGCATCCCAGGCTTGTTCTACCTGATCCCAGCGCATGAATAGAGTAGGATCTCCTGCCAAAGCATCTGAAATTAATGTTTCATAAGCTTCTGGCGACATGGTTGAGCAGGCAAAATAATCAAATATCATTTCTGCTGGTCTTAAAGAAAGTGAAAGGCCAGGTTTTTTGGTCATAAATTGTAATTTAATATCCATTGCAGGCTGAATATTGATAATCAGCCTGTTTGGGGTCATGCCTTCTTTTCCATACGAAAATGAAGAATGCGGAACTGGTTTAAATTGTATAATGATCGAAGATTGTTTTTCCTCCATTCTTTTTCCGGTACGCAAATAAAACGGAATTCCCTGCCATCTCCAGTTATCCAGATAAATTTTCATGGCAACATAAGTTTCGGTATTAGAATCCGGAGCAATTCCTTTATCCTGACGATATCCGGGAACAGATTTTCCTTTTACAATACCGGCATCATACTGACCTCTTACAATATAGTGATCTACTTCATCTGGTTTAATTCGGCGAATAGACTTCAGGACATCTGCTTTTCGGTTACGAATGTCATCAGCTTCTAAAGAAGCCGGAGCCTCCATAGCCGTCATACATAAAATCTGAAGCAAATGATTCTGAATCATGTCTTTTAGAGCTCCAACGCCTTCATAAAATCCTCCTCGTTCTTCTACACCTACTTCTTCTGCTACTGTAATCTGTACAAAATCAATAAAATTACGGCTCCATAAAGGTTCGAACATCGAATTTCCAAAGCGAAAAGCCAGAATGTTTTGAACGGTTTCTTTACCTAAATAATGATCAATTCTGTAAATCTGTTCTTCTTTGAAAGTCTCCGAAAGCATCGCATTAAGTTCAATTGCTGAGGTTTTATCATAACCAAAAGGCTTTTCAATAATGATACGATCCTGTCCGGCATTTGCAGCAAGACCTATTTTTTTGATATTATTTGAGATGGTAGTAATAAAAGAAGGAGTGATCGAAAGGTAAAAAAGGCGATTGGCACGTTCTCCAAAGGTCTCATCTATACCATTTATTTTTTCGTTTAATCTTTGATACGATTCTTCTTTGTCAATATCAAGGCTTTGATAGGTGATGTGGGAAAGAAATTTTTGAGTTTCCGGATCAGAAAGACCTTTTTTTCTTGAAAAAGTTTCCAGATTTTCTAATACATAACTGCGGAATTCTTCATCACTTTTTTCAGCTCTTCCTAAAGCAATAATCTGAAACTTCTCTGACATACGACCATCAAGATACAGATTTTGAAATGCGGGAAAGAGTTTTCTTTTTGCCAGATCTCCGGTTCCTCCAAAAATAACAATGATTGTTGGATTTATATTTTTGAACTTACTCATTTTGTGTGTTGTGTTGCTTAATAGTTCTTTATTCAGACCATTGTGTGTGAAATACACCTGTTTTATCGATGCGTTCGTAGGTGTGGGCTCCAAAATAATCACGCTGTGCCTGAATTAAATTTGTTGGAAGATTTTCAGATCGGTAGGCATCAAAATAGGCCAATGAATTCATAAGTCCCGCTACAGGTAATCCTTTTTGAACTGCAAATTGTATCACGGATCTCATTCCTGTTTGGTTTTCCGTTAGTTTCGAAGCAATTCCGGAATCTAAAAGTAAATTTGGTAAATCTGATTTTATAACAAAAGCTTTTCTGAAATCTTCTAAAATAGTAGCACGAATGATACAGCCACCGCGCCATATTTTGGCAACAGTTTCGAGATTTAATCCGTAATTGTATTCTTTAGAAGCTGTATAAAGCTGTGCCAACCCTTGTGCATACGTCACTACAACAGAAAAGTATAAAGCCGATTTTAATGCCGTAATTGCTTCGGTTTTACTTACCTCTGTTTGGGTAGTATTCCAGACTAATTTAGCAGCAGCTTCAATTCTTTCAGGTTTAGTTTTAGACATATCGCGCATTACAACTGCAGCATCAATGGTAGGAACCGGAACTTGCAAATCCATTGCGTTTTGCGAAGTCCATTTTCCTGTTCCTTTAGATTTTGCCCAATCCGAAATCTTATTGATTAAAAGGCTTCCGTCTTCGTCTTTTTGTTTTAGGATTTTTCCGGTGATTTCGATCAGATAAGATCTTAGGTCATCAGTTTGGTTCCATTCTTCAAAAGTTTTTTGAATCGTTTCGTCATCCAGATTATAACCTCTTTTCATCAGGTCGTAAATTTCAGAGATCAGCTGCATGATTCCGTATTCGATTCCGTTGTGAACCATTTTTACATAGTTGCCAGCAGATCCGTTTCCTAAGTATTCCACACAAGGTTCTCCTTCTACTTTTGCAGCAATAGCTTCAAAAATAGGACGAAGTCTCTCGTATGCTTTCTGATCACCGCCCGGCATCATAGAAGGACCAAATCTTGCGCCTTTTTCACCGCCTGAAATCCCCATTCCAAAGAAATGAATTCCTTTGGCAGACAATTCTAAAAATCTTCTGTCTGTATCAGTAAAATAAGTATTTCCACCATCGATTATAATATCGCCCTGATCTAAATGCGGTAATAAACTTGCAATAGCACTGTCGACAGGTTTTCCGGCTGGAACCAGCAGCATTATAGCTCTTGGTTTTTGAATAAGCTCTACAAAATGCTTTACATCTGTTGTAGCTTCAATGGTATGATCAGGATCAGCTTCTTGTTGAAGCGAGTTGACTTTTTCAGTATCCAAATCTAAACCTGCAGCCGCAAAGTTATGGCTCGCAATATTTAAAAGCAGGTTACGGCCCATTACACCGAGTCCTACAATTCCAAAATCAAATTTGTTCATAGTTTTCAATTAACTAAAATTATTAGAAGAATGTTTTTTTGAAAAAATGTAAGAGAAAAAACAGTAATGCTTTTTCATTCAGTTATTTGCAGAAAAACAAAGTTTGTTTGAATCTTATATTTTAAGATTTACTCTGCTAAGTTAGAGAAAAATGATCAAAAACCAGAGGTAAAATAGTCCACTTTAAGGGTATATTATGATAGTTTTTTTAAGTGTAAAATTTATACTTATTTTTAATTAGCAGTTCTTAAAATTTGAAATAATCGTTGTTCGTTATTTTATAATTTCTTGCATGAAGTAACTTGTGCTACTCTGAGGCGACTAGGAAGAGTGGAGGATCCTAGAAACTCTTTGCCAGACAATGTTTTCGTTTTCCATTGATAATAGTAGTTTCTACTCCACCAGAAATCTTGACTATAAAGTCTGTATATCCGCTTGGATAGAACATTTCGTTATCAGGATTTATGGAGTATTTGTTTAATGATTAGCAATAAAAAAGCCTGTAAATATTAAGTTTACAGGCTTTCTGTGGAGTCGCCGGCTATTGCGCTATTTATATCAGAGTTGGTTGTTAATAATTGATTATCAATAAGAAACGCTTGTTTTGTAGTAATTCTTATATTTGTTATAACTAAGTTTTTATAACTAAATATAGCATTATTGTCAACTAAATTGTCAACTGATGAAATACACTTTTAATCTTAAAGAGCCGAAGAGTGATAAAGAAACTTTGATTTTATTTTCATGCTATTTTAAAAATGAGAATAAGAAATTTGTCTTTTCAACTGGTGAGAAAATAATGCCTGAAAATTGGGATTTTGAAAATAGATTCCCTTTTGTAAATGGGAAAAAGAAATCAAAATTTGCTCAAAGTATAAGACTTCAGATGAATCGATACTCTGATTTATTTCTTGAAACAGAAAGCTTGTATAAAAGAATAAATGAACCTTTTACTTCGAAGAATTTAAAAAAAGTTTTTGACGAAGAGTTTAAAAAAGCTCCGTCCGGGAAAAATGCATTTTTTGATGCGTATGATGAGTTTACTGCCGAAAAGGAAAAAGGCAAAGAATGGTCTGCGTCAACAATCAAAAGATATAAAAATATAAAGAATATTCTAGAAAAATTTGAAGCGGCTAGAAAATTCAAATTGACATTTAGTAAGATCGATGAAACATTTCATCGTGAATTCACTTCCTATTGTATGGATGATTTAAAGCATATTAATAATACTTATGCTAGAAATCTAGGGCTTTTCAAAACCTTTATGTTTTGGGCTAGGAAAAATAAATTTACTTATAACGATAGTTTTGTAGAGTTTAAAAAAGTTGAGAGAGTAATTACAAATCAAATTGCATTAACAATAGCTGATTTGAATAAGTTGATGCAACATGAATTTGAAAGTGAAAAGCTAGGGAAAGTTCGTGATGTTTTTGTCTTTGCTTGTGTAACTGGTATGCGTTTTGGTGAGTTATCTTTGATAAGAAGAAGTAATGTAACTAATGATTTTATTTTATTAAAAGAAAATAAAGATGAAACTAAAGAAACCAGAGAGATACCTTTAACCAGTATTTCTAGATATATTTTATTAAAATATGATTATAAACTTCCTTTAATTGCCAATCAAAAACAGAATAAATATATAAAAGATGTATTTCAGGAGATGGAATACAATAATAAAGTTCAAAAAGTTACAACTAAAGGGAAAGAAAACATTAAAGAAGAAATGTTCTTTTACGATAGAATAAGTACACATACAGCAAGAAGAACTTTTATTACTATGATGAAAAGACAAGGTAAAAGTGATAAATTAATTGCATCTATAACTGGGCACAACGATATGAAAACCTTGAATCAATATTACCAGATTAGTGAACCAGAGAAAAAAGAAGCCATGGATGAAGTTTTTAATGTTGAATTAAAATTGAAAATCGTTTAGTATGGAATTTAAAAAGAGATATTTTAAAAAGAAATCAGAATTTATTGATTTAAAGCCTCTTGATAATAAGAAAACTAATAGTGAAATTAAATTAGGTGTGGTTATTCTTATTATGGTTTTTCTTTTTTTGATTGCTTTTTATTTTTTGAAAATGTTTTTCTGAAATCAGAAGGAATATTTAGACTAGTTGCTATAGGAATAACGTTTTCGGCAGCAATTATGGTTGTTTTATATTTTCGTCTTTTGATTGATAAGACTGATAAGAGGAATAAAATAAATTCAGCAATAGTAAACTATGATTTTTCGAATGATGAAAATAATACAATAGAAGTTCGCTTTAAAAATTTTTTTAAAGATGAATTGTGTTATTTGAATTTTAGAAATAATGCCATTAAAATTGGATTAATTGACCAAAATTGTAAGTGGTTGTACAAAGAAAAAGAAATATTATACTTCGCTTTATTGTTTTCTAAGTTAAAAGAGAATAATTATTTTAAAAACACAATTGAAAACAAAAATTTTTGTGAGGTTTCTAGCCAATTTTTAGATATTAAAATTAATTCAACGATGCTAACAAAATACGATCTTTCCAAGGAAAATAATCTAATTAAAGCACATCATGAAAAATATTATGAAAATGATTATTCCATTTTTAACCAAAGATAGTTCCACTCATTTTCAATTGTATTCAATTGAAGATATTGAATACAAATAAGTTATAATTAAAACGATTAAGTTATAAAATTGTAAAAAATTAAATCTACAATTTTATGCAAAATCCATTTGAAACAATTCAATCAGAATTGAAAGAGTTAAAAGGTTTAGTTGCACAACTTCTTACTAAACCAGAAAAAGATTTATCGAATAACATGTATACTGTCAAAGAAGCGGCAGAACTCTTACATGTGGATCGCCAGACCATTAGAAACCATATTGAAAATGGTAATATTAAGGCTTCTTCTATTGGGAGAAGAATTTTAATAAATCACGAAGAGTTATTTGACTCTCTTAATGAAGTAAAATCCATGAAATATAAAAGACAAGTATAGAAAGCACCATTTCTATACTTGTTTTTTTATTATCTAATCTATTGTATACACTATATATGCAATAAAAAACATTGCACAAAATGGAAGAAAAATATTTACGAGTAGGAACTTCCTATTTCAAAATTATTGATAAACCTTTAATATCTGGCGATAAAGTAAAAGTGATGGTTCGGTGGAATCGTGAAACAATCATTTCAGATCATGGAAAATCGTTTTTAAACGATATATCCAAATTAGATGGTTTTTGCTGTATTCCGAATCATTTTGGTTACCAGCAAATTGTAGATGATTTCTATAATACCTATCATGAACTGCCTAACCAACCAATAGCTAAGGATTTTTCAATTCATGAACTCGAAAAATTGATTCCAAATTCATTGCAATTTATTCAACATATTTTTGGAGACCAAAGAGAGTTAGGCTTAGACTATATAAAACTTTTATATGAAAAACCTACGCAAACATTGCCAATTCTTTGTTTAGTAAGTAAAGAACGATCGACAGGAAAAAGTTCTTTTATAAAGTGGTTGAAAGCAATTTTTGGAATGAATATGACTTACATAAAAGGCGATTCGTTTGGTTCACAGTTTAATTCTGATTGGGCAAGTATGTTACTTGTAGCAATTGATGAAGTATTTTTTGATAAAAAAGAAATTACAGAACGTTTAAAATACCTTTCTACGACTGACAAAGATAAAATAGAAGCAAAAGGTAAGGATCGACAAGAAATTGAATTCTTTGCAAAATTTATTCTTTGTTCTAATAACGAAGATAATTTTATCCAAATCGACGAGGAAGAAATCCGTTTTTGGATTCGTAAAATTCGCACTATAAATACAGAAGACGTATTCTTTCTTAAAAAACTGAACAAAGAAATTCCATATTTCTTAAAGTACCTGCAAATGAGAAATTATTTTTCCGAGCAAAAAACAAGAATGTGGTTTAAACCCGAACAAATTATGACCGCTTCCTTGTTAAAGCTTGTAAATCGAAATAAAGAAGAAATACTTATTCTTGAATTGATACATGAGTGTTTTGAGAAAATGGAAGACGATGAGTTGAAATTAGCTCCCAATGATATTTTCGTTCTACTGAGGAAGCAAAATAACAGAATAAATGTTTCTGCTAATGAAATAAGAAATATTCTAAAACGATGGGGTTTTACTCCTGAAGATAATACGAAGTCTTATTGTGGAATTGAATTATTGTCGCATGGTGAATATGTGAAAGTAGATCGAAGAGGACGTTTTTATACCATCAAAAAGGTTTTGTTTTATAAAATATTTGATGCTTTGATGCAAATTAATATAAAGTCTTGTAATTGAGCTAAAGCGATCTGCATCAAAGTTTGCATCAAACTAAAAAACAATCTTTTTTGATGCAAAACTGATGCAGGACAAAAATAAAGTGATGCATTGATGCAGCTAATGATGCAGTGTAATGTAATTACAGTCAATGTGTTAGGTGTAATTTGCATCAAAATATCAAAAAAATAAAAAAATATAATTCTTTTTTTCATTAGCAAATGAACAGACTTGTGCGAAATCAAATAGAAGATTTATAAAAAAAAACAATTATGGAAAAGTTCAATTGTAAAGCAGCAAATCAAATTGATTTAGTCAATTATCTTGAAACATTAGGACATGAGCCATCAAAAATAAAAAATCAGGATTATTGGTATCTATCGCCACTCAGAAATGAAAAGACATCCTCTTTTAAAGTCAATCAAAAACTAAATTTATGGTATGACCATGGATTAGGCAAGGGAGGAAATGTAGTTGATTTTGGGATTGAATATTTTAGATGTACAGTTTCTGAATTTTTACAGCTTTTAAATGGCAAAAGTATTTCCTCCAGTATAAGTTTATCCCTTAAGAATGACAATGGGCAGTCTTCAAATCTAAAAATTGCAAATGAAAAGAAAGATAATTCCCTTGATAAAATTGTCATTGTTGATGTACGCACATTGGAAAATAAGTTGTTGATAGCTTATTTAAATAACCGAAGCATTTCACAAGAGATCGCGAGACAACATTGCAAAGAGGTTGATTTTTGTTTAAATAATCGAAAGCATACTGCAATTGGATTTCAGAATATTTCAGGAGGATATGAATTACGCAGTGAAAATTTTAAAGGTAGCAGCTCACCAAAAGACATCACTTTCATAGATGCCCAAGCAAAATCAGTAGTCGTTTTTGAAGGCTTTTTTGACTACCTCTCTTATAAAATGATGAATCAAAAATCAGTTAATCAACAAACAAATTTCCTGATACTTAATTCACTGTCTTTTTTTAAGAAGTCTCTACAATTAATGGAAAAACATGAGAGAGTTGATCTCTATTTTGACAGAGATACAGCAGGTGTAAAATGTACTAATGAAGCCCTGCAAAGAGATTCTACAAAATATACCAACCAAAGTTTTTTATATGAGCAAAAGAAAGATTTAAACGAATGGTTAAACCAGGGAAAGCAAGTTAAACCAGGTCGTAATTTTAGGAGATCTATATGACGTCCGAGTGGTAGCCAGCTATGTTTTGGTAAAACCAAAACGCTGGCTCCCCTCATGCTGTCGCATTCGTTGAGAGGATTTTTTTCATGCTGCCGCATTCAAAAAATAAATGATGAAAGATTATGGAAGAACAGTATGAAACTAAAAAAAATAGAGGAGGCAGACCAAAAAAGGTAATAAAGAGAGACCAACTGATGGCAATTAAATGTACACTCTATGAGCGTAAAATAATTGAATCCAAAGCTAAAAAAGCAAATCTTACCGTTTCCGAATATCTTCGTGAAATCGGACTCGCGGCAAAGATTGATTTCAGAAATAAAGCCCTTCCGAAAGAAATCCTAAGTTTTACCGGAATGCTCAACCATATGGCAGCCAACCTGAACCAAATAGCTAAAAAGAGAAATAGCAACGATGAATTAAGTCCGCTTGAACGGGCAGAATTAAAAGTACAGTCAGGTCAGGTTAAAGATCTTGCTGTCCAAATTAAAAGCTTTATGTAATGATAGGACGTGTAAGCATAGGTAGCTCTTTTTACCATTGCATTAGCTACTGTTTGGAAGATAAAAGAGAATTGTCTGAGGAGAAAAAACTTGCACTTGCAATGCAAGACCGTTTGCAGCATAAAGATCGAGCAGAAGTATTAGAATATAATAAATGCTTCGGCAACAAGTATGAGCTTACAGAGCAGTTTAAAGATGTTAGGAGGTTAAGCAGGCGTGTTGAAAAACCAATGTTGCATCTAACCCTACGTTTAGCTCCGGAAGATATATTGACCAAAGAGCAATTGAGAGAAGTTGGTAGGGAATGCGCCAAGGAGTTTGGTATAGCAGACCACCAATACATTTGTGTGCTACATAAGGATACCAAAGAGCAGCACATTCATATTGCAGCCAATCGAGTAGGTTTTAATGGTAAGGTTGCCAATGATAGCAATAGCTATAAACGTATGGCTGAACTTTGTCGTCGTCTTGAGAAAAAATATGATCTTCAGGAAGTATTAAACCCCAGGGCATTCCTATCTCCTAAAGATAGGTTATTGCCTCGTCATGACAGTAGAAAAGAAAAATTAAAAGGAGATATCCAACAAACATTGAAGTATTCCGATTCTTATTTACAATTTGAAAGACAAATGAAGGATTTGGGGTATAAAGTTCTTAAAGGTAGGGGAATCTCTTTTATTGATGATAAAAAAGTAAAAATAAAAGGGAGTGAAGTTGGTTTTTCATTAACAAAAATTGAAAAGATATTACATCAGAAACAACAACTTGCGATAAAAAATATAGAAAAAGAAAAAAATCGTAATAAAGACAGTCAGTCAATATCCAATTCTTTCAATATTGAAAAGCAGAATGAAGAAAAGCAAAACTATAACTCAGGTAGAACAGGGGAGGAAGTTATTAAAGAGATTTTAGGGTTTACAGGTCAACTAATGAATTCTGAATATGAACCGGATTATATTGACCCTGAATTATTGAGAAGACTTCAAAAGAAAAAAAAGAGACCATCATTAAGGAGATAATATTTTAAAAAATAGTAGTATGGAAACAAATACAAACAAAGATCATATAGAACAAGAAATATTACAATTAGTACTGGAGGAATTTACACAGGAACAGAAGACAAATAATCAGCATATTGAGGCGCTTGTTATTGCTGTTAATAGCCTAGGGAATAAAATCGATGTATTTATAAAGGAGCATAAATCCGGAAAAAATGTTTTGAAACCATTGGATATTAAATCAATAGAGGCTATTCTGCAAAAGGGTTTCCTGGATATTAAATTTATGATTGGAAGGCAGCCGAAAAGTATCATAAGGAAATTTCAGATTTTATTATTTCCCGAACAGGATGCAAAACTATTTTATAAAATTGTTTTTGGCAGGTGGTTTTTATGGCTTGTTATAATGGTAGCACTAAGCAATCTTTACAACTGGGGAATACATTATAACAATAATAACAAAGAGATTGAAATGCAACAAATTCAAAATGATAGGATAAGAAAAGCTTGGGAGTACATGTATATTAATAATGATAAAGAAATTAAAAAGCTTATGGAAAAGGCATATGTAAACTCAGAAGAAAGCAAATGATTGAGGAAAAGTTAACGTGATTTTTCCTTTATCCACCTAGTGACTTAATTTATAACAAATAAAAATATGAATACTATTGAAATGAAAGTTGAAAGATCAATAGATGTTTGTACAGCATATGCTGATAATGTTGAAGAAATTTATGTTGGTGAAAGACATTTATAGAATTGAAGCAATCTATCTTAATTTCTATTCGTTTTCTTAAAAGATAACAATTCAGAAGATAATATTCCAGATATTTTAAAAGGAGATTATGTAATAGATTATATATAATTTCTTAAATTAGTTATTTATAATACAAAATTTCACTTATAAGTGAAATTTTGTATTATCTTTGCACCCTTAATATGGATATGGAATGTACATTAGTAAAACTAGGACAATATAGTGGATCAAAGACATCCATCTATTCCGTATATATTGAAGGAGAAAAAAAAACACTATATGATAAGTTTCTTGAAGATAATATTTTAAATTTCAAAGATGAATTAAAAGATATTTCTGGAAGATTATTGACAATTGGTAAAGTAACAGGAGCTAGAGAGAATTTTTTCAAAATCAATGAAGGTGCACCTGGTGATGGAGTTTGTGCACTATATGATGATCCAGATACAAATCTTCGTTTGTATTGTATAAGATATGGAATGAGTCTTGTAATATTAGGAGGAGGAGGATATAAGCCTAAAACTATTCGAGCCCTGCAAGAAGATGCAAAATTAGAAGATGAAAATAATATTATAAAAGTTCTTTCTAAAGAAATTACCCAAAGAATGAAAGATAAGGATTTGACTTTTACCCCTGACTATATGGATTTTGAAGGAGAATTAACCTTTAAACTAGAATTATGAAAACTAAAAATATACCTAAGACCTACATTAGTCCAATAATTGATTCACTTATAGAAGATATTTCTAGTGATGAATTGGAAAAAATCGAAACTAAAATGAGATTGGCAATTAAAATCGCAGATGCTATAGAGGCAATAGGTTTAAATAAATCTCAATTTGCAGAAAAAATTGGTAAAAATAATTCTGAAATAAGTAAATGGCTAAGTGGTACACATAATTTTACCACTGACACTTTATTGCTTTTAGAAGATAACTTGCCTATTAAATTAGTAAATTCAGAGATAGAAGAGAACGTAATTTTATATGATGTAAATATTGTATTAAGATCTTCAGGTCATTCTACATCAAGATTTAATTTTCAAAATTTAATTGATTCAAATAAATTAGAAAGATATATTTCTTATTCATTACCTGCATAATTATGGATGTAACAAAAAACATTTCTTTTAAATTAAAGAATATAGAGATAGGAGAATCTAGTTTAAAGCATTTAAATTATGTGTTGCCGGCTGATGTAATATATAAGTTTACAATTAATATTGATCATTTATTAAATGTTGAAGAGAATTTAATTGTAATCAAACCTATTGTAGATATTTTTATTGATGAATCAGAGGAAACACTAGCTAATCTTTCTGCTAGTCTAATATTTGAAATTGAAAATCTATCACATTATGTTTTTGAGAAAGAATTAAAATTACCTTCGGATGTTATAATTGCTTTGAATTCAATATCAATTTCGACTGTAAGAGGAATTATGTTTTCTGCTTTTAAAGGGACTTATTTACATAATGCGATATTGCCAGTTGTTGACCCTAAATCTTTTTTTCCTAGTAAATAAAAGTAGATTGCTTTAATCATAACTTGCCTGTAAAAAATTACGGGCTTTTTTTATGGGTAAAAAGTGAATAATTATTTTGTAAAATTTATTGGAGTTGAATTAATGTTTTTGATTATTAGAAGAATTATCAGAAAATATTTCTTAAATATAATCAATAACATATATTTACAAAAAAAAGAGAATTAATTTATCACAGCTTAAGATATAAAGATTATTAATGGATATAAAATTTTTAAAGGCTAACAATGGGGATTGTATTCTTATTTCATTTTTAGATAGTCAACAAATTAAGAGAAATATATTAATAGACGGTGGAATGCCACAAACGTACTATAACTCTGCAACAAATGAATATGGAGAACTTTATTCAATAATTGAAAAAATTAAAAAAAGTAAAGATGGTAGTGAAAAATTAGATTTACTTATTCTAACACACATAGATGAAGATCACATTGGTGGGATTTTAACATGGCTTTCGATGGATGTAGATGCATCAAATTTAATTGGGAAGGTATGGTTTAATTCAGGATTAACAATTGCAAAGTATTTCGAAATTAAAGAAAATGAAGATTTAAAAATTTCTTTAAATCAAGTAAATGTAACAGAAACAAGTGTTCGCCAAGGAAAAATATTTGAACAGTTTATTGAGCAACATGGGATATGGGATAAAGAAATTATTAAAGAAGATGTAACTTTTAATTTTGAAGGAGTTACTCTAGAAGTCTTGTCGCCTAATGAAGTTTTATTAAATAAATTATTAAAAGAACATAAAAAGCCAATTCATAAATATTTTACAGAGACGAGGTCTAACGATTGGGCAAAAAATATAGCAGAATTTATTGATGAAGAAAAGAAAGTAAATTTTAAACAATCTAAGGACTACAGTGTTACAAATGGAAGTTCAATCTCTTTTTTGCTAACTTTTCAGAAAAAATCATTTTTATTTTTAGGAGATTCTCATCCAGAAGTTATACTTAATTATCTTAACAAAAAAGGCTTTAATAAAGAAGAAAAAAAGCTAGAAGTTGAATTTGTAAAGATATCTCATCATGGAAGTTGTAAAAATACCACAAAAGAATTGTTGGAAGTTATAGATACAAGTAATTATATTATAAGCACAAGTAGTGAATTTCATTCTCATCCAGATAAAAGAACGCTAGCTAGAATAATAGATGTAAATCCTAAAGCGACAATTTACTTTAATTATGATGAAGTTAGAAAAGAAATTTTTTCAAAAAAAGACTTTGAAGACTTTGAGAATTTTTATGCTAAAAATACTTCAGAATATATAATTGAGTGGTAATGGATAAATTAAGGTTACATTGTGCTATTGTTGAAGGAGGGAGTGGTTTTTTATTACAGCCAATAGAAATGGCATGTACCTATATTGTAACAGCAAAACATATATTTTTTAATACTGAAGATTTAGGGAGAGGGGAAAAAATTGTTGAAAAAAAAGATGGAGATATTATACAAATAACAACATTTTTTAAGAGTACAGCTGGTATTGATTCGAACACAATTGAATTTGTAATTAAAAAGGATGAAAACTACTTTCCGCATGAAAATGCTGATTTGGCAATTTTGAAAATAGCTTATGATTCAAATTATGAAAGTATTAATTTAGAAGAGAATTTTGAAAATATTAAAGATTTTTTAATTTGCGGTTTTCCTTCAAAATTAAGAAAAAGTAAAGTATTGGGAGAATGGTTTACAAATTATGAAATTCAAAAATTTATAAGTGATAATCAATTAAGTTGTAGGGCACAGTTGTCATTAGGAACTTTAGTGCATACTGATATTATGGGAATGTCTGGTTGTGGATTAATAAAAATCGATGAAAAAGGCATTCATTTAGTTGGAATCCAAAGTAAAGTCCCTACTTCAAATTCTAATGGTCAAATTGATTTCGTTCCTGCAAAGTATATAAATGAAATTATAGTAACTAATGATCTTTATCCGTTAAATAGCATTGATTTAGATGAGGATGATTTTTCACAAATGAACAGAGATTTTGATTTGCAAGATAAAGTCTTTGCAGTTTCTTTTAACTCGGAATCTGAGCCTTATTATTTAAAAAGAGATATTGATGATAATATTTTAAATTATTTAAAACGGAATAAAAATGTTTGGATAAGTGGTATTTCTGGAATTGGAAAAACATTTCTGATCTTAGCAAATATAAGTAGTATCGTTGGTAGTCCTATTCGTATTGATTTGACATGTTCACAATTAGAGAACATAGATGAATATTTTGAATATATAAATAATGAAATTATTAGTCAATGTGAACTTGATAAATTATCCTTAAAACCAAGTGTTTATGATCGAATATCTGATAATTTATGTGAAATTAATTTACAGTCTAATCAAATTTTGATATTTGTAGATGAAGTTCCAATCCTTGATAAATTGAGGTTTTATAATTTTTTGACTGGTTTTATCAAGATTTCTGATAGATATTCAAATCTACTTAAAGAGAAAAAAAATATTAATTGGATTATTTCTACTAGAATTAACCCAGAGGAGCATTTAAGTAATGATGCCGAATGTTTACAGGATACTAATAAAGCAAGGAAGAATTTTAATTTTAAAAACCTTGATTTGTGGACTAACGAAGAATTAATTGCCCTTATGAAGTTACTTCAAATTGCCTTAAACTTTAAAATTTCCAAAGAAAATGAGGAAAAAATTATAACATTAAGTAATGGTTTGCCAGGAGTCTTAAAAAGAGTATTTGAAACATTGCTTTTAGAAAACTGTACAATTGATAAAGCAATAGATATAATCAAATCTGAAAATGTTTAATTATGAAAGAGAAAATTTTATATAGTTCTGCAATTGTATCTGATGAATTGTATGTTGAGCGATACGCAGACCGAAAATTACAAGATGTTATTAAAAGAATGTCTAAACCTGCATATATTTCTGTGGCTCGTCAAATGGGAAAAACAAACTTATTAATTCATGCCAAACGAGCTTTAGAGAATGAAAATAATAGGTATGTTTATATAGATGTCACAAGTGATTTTAAAACAGCTCAAGATTGTTTTAGATATATTGTTAATCAAATATTGAATTCAAATGAAGATATTGAAGGTTTTTCATTGGCTAGAGAGAAAATTCTTTCATCTCGCAAAGAATCAGTTATAAATGCTTCTGAGGAATATCAAAATGAAATTAGAGAGATTTTAAAGTGTTATAAGGGTAATTTAGTGATTTTCTTAGATGAAGTTGATGATTTGAGAAAACATAGTTTTTCCGATGATATTTTTGGACAAATACGTAAAACTTATTTTATTCGAGAGACTTATCCGGTTTTAAATAGGGTTGCTTACATTTTGTCAGGAGTTATTGATCCAGAAAAATTGATAAAAACTAAAGAAAATTCGCCATTTAATATTGCTATACCAATTTACTTAGAAGATTTTAATAAAGATGAGTTTTATGAACTGGTTTATAAAAGCGGTTTAGAGTTAGATAATAATGTGAAAGATTATACTTTCAATTGGTTGCAAGGAAATCCAAGAATGTCTTTTGAGATTTTATCAATAGTTGAGGATTATTATATTAAGGGTGTACAAATTACAAATGATTTAATAGATGAAATTATAAATGTTTTTTACCTAACTAACTTTAAGAATCCGCCTGTCGATCATATAAGAGATGTTGTGAATCATAATACTGATTTACGAAAAGCTTTAATAAAATTTAAAAAAGGTTTGTTAAATGAACTTTCAGATGAGGATATTAATAAATTTTACCTATTTGGGATAACAGCTTCCAAGATAAAAAAAGAAAATCTAAAAATCAAAAATAAAGTCCTTGAGCTTAGTTTGTCGGATGAATGGTTAGGCAAAATTGAGTTGCAAAAGAAAGGTTATTTAGCACTGGGAAGAGAGAAAATTGAAGAAGGTAATTTTTCAGAAGGAGTGAATTACTTAGAAGAATATATTCATAACGAGCCAGATAGTAATGGAGTTGCTTTCGTGAAATTTGAAATTGGCGAAGCATATTTTAAAGATGATAATCCAGAACTTTCTAATAAATATTTGTTAGATCTGCCAATAGACAAGGAGAAACTTAAAGACTTTTACTATTTACAACTTTCCTACATAGGAGCTAATTTTTTTAAGCTGGAAAAATTTGATGAAGCGATCAAGTATTACGACGAAATTATAGATTCCAATGAATCAAAAGATGTAGTAATAGTTGCTTTTGTAAATAAAGGGGAGTCCTTGATTAATTTAAAGCCAAAGTATGATAATGAAACAATTATAAAAATATTTTTATCTGCTTTGGATTACATAGAGGCTAATTTTGCTAACTTAAAAGATAAAGAAACCTTTAAGACTATTATTTATTATCGTTTAGGTTATCTTACTCATGATAATGGTAATAAAGATGAAGCGAAAATATATTTTGCAGAATCTTTAAAGTATTCTAAAATATACGAGCAACCCAATATTATGCTTTATATAGATAGCTGTGTTATAGATAATGATAAAGAACGTGCTGAAATATATAAAAAATTATCAAATCTAATTATTGAAAATAATTTAGTTTTTTCTAAAAACAAAGGAAATATTTTGACATTTGTAGAACATCACTTATTTATAATCCTCACTAATTTATATGATTTTGAGTTGTTTGAAGAATTTTATGAATTATGTGATTACTCTATTGACAAAATATATGAGAGTGAAATAAATAAATATCAATTATTTTATAGAGTAGCTTTTTTTGCTCTTCAAAGTAATGATTTGAAAGTATGTAAAGGGTTGTTGACTCAAGTACTAGAAATTGAAAATATTGATTTACAAACTAGAATGGTTTGCAATCAGTTTTTGGGTTTAATTTCATTTACTAATAAGGATAAAAAACAAAGTAATTATTTAATAGAATATGTTGAAATATTTAATGAACAGAAAAACTTTAATAATATAGTTAAACCTACCGATATTTATGCATTTATAGCTTTAATTAATTATTATAGAGACAATGATAAACGTATTGATTCATTTAAAACAGCAAGTATTTTAGAGCAATATTTTTATGAAGATATGGATGATATCTGTAAACTTTTAAGTCTTGGTGTATTATTTATAATTTTACAATATTATTATTCAGAAAACAATATTGTAAAATCCAGGGAGTACAGCGAAACTATATTGTCAATTATTTTGATTTTAAAACAAAAAAGTAGTGATTTTAATGAATCAGATTTGAAAGATTTAGAATATTATGAAACCCAAACTAACTTATTCATGAGAGGATTAAATTGGAAAAAAAATATTGTAGATAATAATGATCATATTACTGTAAGCGACAATAGCGAGAATGTTAAAATTAAAGAGCCCGAAAGAAATCAATTTGTTATTGTGAGATATAAGGATGGCAGAGAAGTCAGAGTAAAGTATAAAAAAATTATTTTGGACATTAAAAGCGGTAATTGTGAATTGGTAATAGGGTAGATTCTACTTATAACAGATACTTATTAACAATAAAAATATCAACTAAATTGTCAACTATAAAGCAAAAAGCCTGTAAACATTGAGTTTACAGGCTTTTTTGTGGAGTAGAAGACATTAAAATCGAACACTTAATTCCTATTTTGATGTTTATTGATAAGCTCTTTAAAAAGCCTTCAAGCCATTGTGAATAAAGACCTTTTAGCGAAATGAATACTTTATTTATGATGCTTTATCTTTCTACTTTTTTTATTTTTTTCTGTCAAAATTGATGTCTTTTTAGTTGAAAATATCCGTTAAAATTTAACTAAGGTGTTCGACAGTTGAACACCTTGAAACACATACTTCAGGGTAAGTTATTGTTTAGAATAAATGCCAAGATAATTTTGCAGTCATACATTAAATTATGCTGAGAGAATGACATCATTTGAAATTAAATTACTCAGCTGGATGTTACTTTGAAAAGTTATATTTTACAGGATTAGATGCTCCTTTTTTTCTGTATTCTTCTGGAATTCTTTTTCGCATATATAACTCTTGTACATTATTTTCTGCTACTTCACCAATAAAACCATATCTTTTATTGGAATGGATTTCAAATTCAGGGAAATACTGTTTTCTAGCTAAATGCCATTTTAAAGGTTTAAAAACTCCAACTATAATTCCCTTTTCCAAAGCTAGGACATATTCAGCTTTTTGTGCTCTTTCGAGATCTAGTTTCCACGCAAATCTTACAGCATCGTAAATATCTCTATCATTTACAGTCCTGTTTATACTTATAAGGAGAACTTTATGCTCTAATTCTGCAATCTCTGCCTTATATCTGGTTAATATTTCATATGCATTCATCGGACCAATTTCACCACTGTAATGTCCGCCAACTTTATTTGTTGTTCCAGGAAAGGCATCTATTAACGATGCTTCAACGTGAAATGCTATTGAACTTTCCAAACCATGTCTATGAATGATGTGAATTACATCTAATCCGCACTTTGTAATATCTCTAATTCTTTGATACTTTAAATCAAAATCCTCCACATCTTCGTCTTCTGAAACGGAACATTTTAAATGTTCAAAAATTCTATTTCCTTGACCTTTGCCAATATAAAATGTTTCTCCATTTCTGGGGTCGATTAACCTATAAACATAATAATTTAACTCTTTGATGACTTCGGAAGGGAATTCTTTTATTTTGAAATTATTCATATTTTAAAATATATTATCCAATATTAGCTTTTACTACATTAATTTACCCAAGTTTTGCCCAGTAGTTTGAAACAAATATGCGAAACTGTTTTTCTCTCTATTTCAATGTTAAGTTTTAAAGTTGTACATTTTTGAATAATCAAAATCTGGAATTTTATTTTCAATTTCAGCCAGTATTAACCTATTAGTATATCTTGCCATTCCTCTTCCATTAATTTGACTATTTTCATGTACTGAACTCACTATGTCCTTCAATTGATCTGATGTAAAATCTGCTAGATAGGGCTCTATAATCTGATGGAAATTAGAATCGGTAGTGTCATAAAAGTTACTTTTTGAAAAAATAGCAATGGCCAGATCAAGATATTGTAATTGCATATCAAAATCCTTATAAAGAACTTTTAATTTATCTTTAGTTTCTCTTGATAATATAAATCCATTTCCTTCCCTTTATTAGCTGAATTATATATGTATTGAAATCAGAAATGGAATTGAATATAAACCAGCTTAAGAATTTATATTCTAAAGAATTTTTAATTTCATAATCTATATGTGCTTTATTTAACTCGCTCAAAGTTTTATAAACTTTTGGATTGTCAAAAAGAAAGTTGAAAAAGTATTTTGTACATATTCCGTGTAAAACACCGTCAAAATGGGACTCTTCATTCTTTATGAATTTTAGTATTTCGGTTGAGTTCAATCCATAAATTATTTTAAGGGTTTGATAGTTTATTTCACGATTTAAATCGCAATCGTCATTTTCAAGTTTAAACGCAAGTTTCCAAATTTTCTTAAAAATGTCGTTTAAAGTTTCCTGTCGAAGATTTTTAAAATACTTAGCATTTAAAAATCTTTTTAAGTTCTTTTCTTCAGTGAAACGATCACGGTTATTTGATAAATCGTTTAAGAGTTCCGTGAAAATTTTAGTTGATAGTATAGGCGGTTTAGTTAATACGCCTTGTAACATATTTACAATATGAGATTTTACATTCTCTTTACTGGGCTTGAAAAGAATTGAAGTTTGATTTAGTACAGGATGGGCAGATAAATGACGGTGTTTGTGTAATTGATTGATGTTTTCTACATCAGAAATTTCAAGTAATTTTGTTCTTTCAGCAATCATTTCTATTAATTTATTTTCTCAATCTGGAGATTTTGGATTTGCTTTTTGCAAACCTTCAATTTCTAAAAGAATTTTTTTTGCAACAGCGTCATTATATACATCACGTAATTCTTCTAGTTTGAATATAAGGTCACTTATGACAACAGAGCATTACTACTGAAGAGCGAAAACAATTGGTGTAATATGTTTGAATTACTTCTTGAAAATATTCTCTTGTTTTACTGCTAAATATATTTTCAACAAGATTTTCTATTGAATGTTCACTCATCTTTTTTTTTGTGGCATTACTACAGGTAGTGTTGTGTTAGTTTGTATATACTGTTAGATTAATCAGCTTATTGATTGCAATATTTGATTTTCTATTGTCAGCCACGTCGGGTGCGGATTAAATGTTGAAATTACCTTGTAAGCCTGCTTGTAAACGGTGTCAGTAATTTCTCTTCTGTCTGGTCGAAAGCAAAAAACCGAGTTAGTCGTTCTAACAAGTTTTAATCCCTCGCCATCAACTAGTACATAGTAGGTTGAGGTTGTGTACAGGCCCAAAATTCTTGTGGCGCGAGCCAGATTATCTCTAAATATATCTTCTAAAATAGGTTCGCTTTCTTTCAGTTTATTTTGTAAATATGTTTCAAAGTCATTGTGGTCTTTAAAAACAAGACGTTCAGCGAAATTCAAACAATCATCAACTGCTAAACCAAATATACCATATCTGTTGCTTTGATTTAGTCTTGTCGCAAAATCTCTGATATTATTTTGTACTTGATTTAATGTGTTTGGGTGTTTGCATTGAATATCGATTTCGCCATATTGTAGGTCTTCACCTATTGTGTCTTGAGGCAAATCAATTTGAATTTGGTTCTTAATTAATTGACTGGCAGAAAAGATTTCAAATTCAAAGTCTTTAAAGAAATGTTGCAAATTCGGGTCAGCATTTCCGTATTCATATTGTCCAGTGTTCATTGCTCTTAACTGAATTGTAAAATCAATATCTGAAAGCCATAATTTTTTTAAAGAATTCACAAGGGTATACAAAACTGTAATTGGTTTGATTTGTTCTTCTGTTACAACTTGCAAACTCAAATAAAGTTCACAGTCATTAATTAGTTTTTGAAGTCCTGTGTTAGCAATTAACTGAACCTGATTTTTCTTGATTGCGTATTTTAGAAAAGTCAAGTCTCCTTTTATTTGTGCAGCACTATAAATTTGTTCATACATAAATTATTTGTCTTTTTAATTTTCTTTTTAATGAGTAATGAGAGATGTTTTCAGTTTGACATAGTCTATCTTATTAGTCATCATCCCTGAAATATTCTTGCTGCTCTTCTGATGTAATTGAAAATGAATAATTGTGTGTGTCATTATAGATGAAATCATCAATAATCTCAATAGACTCAAGCCATCTTGAAATTCTATAACAGTCAATTTTATTTGAAAATGCCTGCTCGATATCAGATGGAAAACAATCTACACCTTGAGAAGTTTGAGATTTTCTAAAATGTTCGATTGTATGGTCAAGCAAGTTTGCTATAAAATAAGTGTCTCTGAAATAATCCACATTTTTTCCATCATCTTCATTTTTTGGAATTTTTCCGATCATTAGCTCATATTTGGTATCGGGTATTCCGTCAAATTGGAGATTTAAATTTATCAATTTGCCAATTGCATGTCCTAGGGTTTGATTGTCTCTAAAATATTTAAAAAAATATCTATAATAAACATTTTCGCATTTTTTTTCTTTTAACATGTCTGCTATGTCTTCCCAAAATTTTACCTCAAAGCTAAATGCATTATTGGGAATATGGTTCGTATTTATATCTCTTACAAATCCCTGTGTTACTGTATCTCTGCTCAAAGTAGTATATAAGTAGTATTCTGATATTGATGGATTGAATTTTAATGCTTGATTAACTTCTGCAAGTAATTCTGTTAAGGTGAAAGCGCTATTTGTTGAGCGAACTTTACATTGAATACCGATCCAGTTATTATTATCGAGTCTCCTACAGAAAACATCTATACCGTCTTGTTTTTGTCCAGGTCTTCCATGAACACTAACATTATTTAAATTAGTATCACATTTTAAAATATCTTTTGACAAGTCTTCTAGAATGGTGTCATTTTCAACCTTAGGTATTTGAATAAATCGTAAGTCCATTTTTTTTTTTGTTTATATTTAGCAAAAGCCACTTGATCAATATTTCTTTGAGCAGCTTTAATTTTATTTAGGATTCATTTTGATTTTAAATAATGAATACAAGTTTATGTATTATGGTTCTCCATCCAAATATTTATTAAGCACAACTAATCATCTAAGAGACATTTGGAGAATTACAAATTTAAAATAGCCCAAAAACTAGTTGTTTAAAGTAATTGTTACTAGCTGACAATTCATTCTTTTTTGAATGTTGTTCCAGTATTTAAATCCTTTTGAATTTGTTCTAATTGTTCAACGGTAAATCGCTGTTGCTCCATGTTATATAAATCTTGAAAAAGAAGATCGAAAGAGCTGTCAATATTATCTTGTTTTAACCAATAATCAAATTCAAATTCAGAAAGAACAAGTATTTCTGAAAAATGGGATAATATCTCTGGTGACTTTGATACTATTACATAAGTGTGATTTGAAGGAATATCATAGTTTAAGCTTTTTGTTTTCAAATGATCGATTCGTCGATTTACCTTCTTTTCCCATTCATTTTTCAGATATTCTAAGCGTTTTTCCATTGCTTGAAAATCGTGGAAATATACATCAAGTGGAATACTATGATTTTTTGCCTCAATTAATAAAAAATGATTGTTAGAGTTTTTTAATATTAAATCAATATCTCCAATTTGTTTTTTTCCATCGTACAACTCTCTTTCCCTTTCTACCTCAGAATAACCGTATTTGGCAGCTGTATCTGCAAGTTTATCTACAAAAAAATCTGAATCTCGCTTTTTATATTCTTCTTTATGTTCTCCCGCTTCTAGTAATGAATAATGTGAATTAATGAAAATTGAATCAAGTAATAATTCAGGACTCACTATTATTTGCTTGCCATAATCTAGTAATGGTTGTCGTGCGATTAGATTATATCTAAGTTGTTCGATATCGAATTCATCCAAATTAAAAGATAATCTTGAAAGAATATGCTCTATCTTAACTCCAAAATGGTCAAATAGATCTACCTTGTTTATTATCATTGCTTTACCAAAAGCTAAAATAGTTCCTAAAGCCTGTACATCTACTTTCCCATTTTCTAATTTTATTAATTCGTCCTGATTTAATTGAGCAATAACTTTATCCAGTATATAATTAATTAATTGGATAAATTCATCTAACGAAATTTTAAATTCTAACTCGAAAATATCGCCAAAGGGTAAATAGTTTGCTTTAAATTTTTCTAGGAAATTATTCTTAGCTTTTAAATCATCTCGATCAAAGTCGTTGGCTCTATTAACTCTAAATGAATACTGAAAATATTTGTAAAGAGTTTCATCTTCTAAAATATTTGACATATCAATCCTAAAATAACGATCTCTTTCTCCTGAAACTTGGATGTCGCTAAATAATGTGATGAATGATAAATTTTCATATTTTGAGTTCATACTCAAAACTATATCATTCAATACGATAGGTATATTTGGATCTATTAGATTATTTTCATTAAATTCTCTCTTTGAGAATTTATGAAGAACTTGAATTAGATATTTATATGAATCAGTAAAATGATTTCTGTAAACAGATATAATTTTATCATCTTCATCTTTTTTATTTGGAGAAAAATTTAATAGACGAATTATATGGAGGTAGTGTAAAAAATAAAACAGCTCTCCCATACCGCAATTTTTAGATAACTCTAAAATTCTTAAAATATCTTTTTTTATTTCGAGCTTTAGTTTATCTAGAGCTTTTTCTTTATCGGTTTTTTCCATTGATAATAGTTTGGTTTCTAGAAATGGCATTTAATCGTTATACAAGCATTATAATTATTAATGTATAATGCTAAAAAGATTAACGAAACAACTCTCTAGGAGTTTGTAACAAATCTCTAAAAAACTTTTTTTTGTTTTACGGCTTTCCTTAATATTTATTAAAATAGTAGAATTAGACTAGTAAGTACTGTACAAATAAGATATTTATATGGGATATCATAATTAATTCTCATTTATCTCTAATTTAAGATTATACATTCTGTGGTAAACTAAAGAAGAATAAGCGTAATACTCCATAATTATGATAAAAAATCAAACAAAAATACTAAGGGCCGTTGCCTTTAAATATTCAATCCTTACTCAAATAAACATGCAAAAAATAGATTTCTGATTTAACAAATTCTACGTATAGATTAAGTTGATATTTTTGATTCCATCAATTAGAGCAATTACTTTATCTAAGGTTTCTTTATTTAGTAAATTGGAATTTTTAGAGTTTTCCAAGGATTTCAATAACATCAGTTCTTCCATAAACTATAATTTGATCTCCTTTTCCTGTATAGTTAAAACCACCATTATTGAGACTTATGTATTCTGTTTTTTGGGGAAAGTCTCGTTTTAAATTTATTAAAACATATTCTTTCTTTCCTAATTGTAAACGAATCTCGGGAGCCTTTTTTTATCTTCCTTTAATTCGGTTATATACAATTTCGTAGTTTCTCTTTGAATTTTTTTTTGATTTCCAATGCATATAATTGTAGTAAAATATTTAGACTTAATTTATTTTCAAACTTACTTCTTAGATGATCCCGATGATTTTGAATCCCCTGATGATTTTGAGGAACCATTTGACTGCGAAGCCCCACTTGAGTTATTGCTTCTTCCGTCACCAGATTTATTTCCTGTAGTTGACGGCCATCCTCCACCGTTGCCTTGTCCTGATTGACCTGTTTTATTTCCCATGAATTTATAGGTTAATTTGTACTGTGTTTTTTTAAATTTTTTATTGAATTGAATTTTTGATGATTTATTTTCTACTTGATTCGATAATTTTAATTTGTGTGATTAATGCGAAAGTGCTTTAGATTTGCCAATCTATACCAAGTTCTTTCAAGATTAATTTTGCAACTCTTTCAAAATTTGACCAATTACCACACATTTCGGGGCTTAATGCTATTGTCAAAACTTCAACATTTGCATTGATCTTCTAATTTACTTGGCAATTCTAATTATAAATTCATCGCTAAATAATTGGAAATACCTGTTTTCATCGTAATAAGTAAAAAACTAATCTATACCAAATTAATAATCCATTTTTGGTCAGTGTTATATCAATTTTAAAAACTCTCCATCTTTTTTAACAATTTTAGATTTGACTGCTTTTTCGATGGACTGTAATATATGGTTTCGCATATCTTCTGTAACTCTTGCAAATCCAAAAAGTTTCGCAATTAAGATTACAGCATTATCTGCCTGAATAGCGATAGAACTTTCAACAACTTTAATGATTGCCAAGTTAGTCTCTTCATCAGAAATAAGATTTAATTTTTTTGAATTTGGACTAAGTAAACTTCTATCTCTTATTACTGGTAAATGATCTTCAAAATGCCAAAGAAAGTCATCCTTTTTTTTGATTAATCCAGTTCTTACAGCATAATTTACTGCATCTGTGATAGATGATCTAACACGACTTCCAATTTTTGAAATGCCATTTGCATCGGCAATTCGACGAGCCATTTCTTCAAAATGAACAGGACTTTCTACTTTGACGACTTCATGTATCCATGCTCCAAGTTTTCCGAGGGAATACGTATGGATTTCTTGATGGCAAACTTCAATAGGAAGAGAAGCTTTTATATAGGGAGGGATTGAATTATCAATTTCTTCAGGTTCTTCTCGGACAAGATTTTTTAAATCTTCCATTAATTCTTCCTCAAGTGCATCATTATGTTCAACTTGATTTTTAGCATTTTCGATAGTTTCTATTAAAAGTCTTAGCTCTCCGTTGGGATTGCGGAACCAATCAGTGCTCCATACATTAAATAATTTCCACCCCATGCTCTCAAGGACTACAGTTCTCAATCTATCTCGATCCCTAGCTGATTTTGCAGTTTCATAAGACTTTCCGTCGCAGCATATTCCAAGAATATATCTTCCAGGATTATCATTATCTACTATTGCCAAGTCAATATAAAATCCTGCAGAGCCGACTTTTTCTCTCACGATATAACCATTATCGCGAAGACTTTGAGCAATAATTTCCTCAAATGGCCGTGGTTTAGTTATTATTTCTTCCTTGTCGCTTTCGAATTTCCCATGCTGTGCATAATATAGAAAACTTTTTAATGCTCGAATACCAAATTTTGCATTTGGTCCAGGATTCATATCACTAGCTGTAATGTTTGTGAATACTTCACATCTGCTTTTTGCTCTTGTAATTAAAACATTTAGTCTTCGTTCACCACCTTCATTATTTAGAGGGCCAAAACTCATAGGTACTTTGCCGTCTTCAGTTCTTCCATAACCGATACTAATAAAAATGACATCTCGTTCATCTCCTTGAACATTTTCTAGATTTTTGATAAAAAGAGGTTCAGTAAGGTGGCTCCTAAAGAAACTTTCAACTTCAGGATTTTTTCTTCTTTTTACTTCAAGTGCATTTTGAATAGCTTGCATTTGCGCAGTGCTAAAAGCAACAACGCCGAGACTTAGCTTCGGATTATTTAGCGCATGGTTAATAATAGCATCCGCAACTTTTTCAGCTTCTTTAGGGTTGGTGCGTGTTTTACCTTTGTCATAGTAAGTATCTGGCAGGTGATTAAATGCTAAACCCATTTTACTTTTGGATCCGGGACTTGGAAAAATTATTAATCTATTTTCGTAAAACTCCTGATTTGACAAGTTAATTAAGGATTCATGTCTACTGCGATAGTGCCAGCGCAGCATACGCTGAGGAGCTCCTTGAGAATCACACATTCCAAGGATGCTCTGCATATCAGCAGTTACGTTTTCTTCATCTTCAGTATCGGTATTTAGTTTGTCAAAAAAACTTGTTGGAGGCATTTGCTTTGTATCCCCTACAACAACTATTTGTCTTCCACGTAAAATAGCACCCAAAGCATCAACAGGACGTACCTGGCTGGCTTCATCAAAAATAACCAGATCGAAATCAATACTATTTGGAGGGAGAAAATTTGCAATTGACATTGGACTCATCATTATAACAGGTTTAATTGCTTGAATTGCCAGCCCTGCTTCCTGCATAAGTTTCCTAATCGGCATATGTCTGGCTTTGCGATTAAATTCACTTTTAAGTACATTAATTTGTCCGCCGCCTTCCTGTTTTGGTAAACTTTCCCAATGTTTAAGAGCAACTTTGGCGCGATTATAGAACTGATTAAGTACATCAAGTCGTTTAAATTTTTCGATGACTTCTTCATGACTTGATCTTTCAAATTTTCGAAGCTCTACACTATTAGTCATTGCCTGCTCAATCAAATGTTCATACCAAGTTTTTTGTATAGCTGTTTTTAAATGCAAAACAGCATCGGGCCAGTTATAAACTGCTCTAATCAAATAATCGGCTCCATTTCTTTCAATCTCTTCTTTCATTACGTTCCAAGATACTGCCTGATGTATTTCAGATAGATTTTCGAACCATTTTTTTATTAAACTTTGCTGTTTGGCTAAACTTGTATTTAGTATCTGATTATCTTTTAAATCCAGTTTTTCTAAAAGCGACTTTAATGAAATATTTTGTTTTTCTAAAGAATTCTCTAGATTAATTAAAAAGTCAGCAGCAACAGAAGAATCCTGATTTTTGCTAAGAAAGGATGGAAATGTGTTTGATATTACGTCATCTTGAATAAGAAGGTGTACCTCTTGTAGATATTGAACTGCTTTTTTAATAGTCTGCCAATCTGTTCGTTTCTTTTGATATCTGCTATCAAATAGTTTTTGCGCTAAAGGTTCTAAAGATAGGAGAGAGGCTGCAAGTCGCTTTCCTTCCATTAAAGCATTAACATACTCTAATTTTGTGTTTAAATCTGGAGGTACAGGAGTTGTGAGAAGTGCTGATAATTTTTTTACACTATTTTTATAATCTCCTATTAAAAATTTGTACCACTTACTGCCATGTAAAATTAAATTTTGCCTGATTTCAAGCAGATCATAATCCCAAGCTTCTGGAATAACTAAATTATCATATTGTGTATGCAGTTCATTTAGTCGAATTCCAGTTTCTAATAATTCAGCAATATCAGCTTGATTATTAAGCCAAGCAGAATCGGTTATATTCATGGATGTGAGGCCAGGATTCTCAGCTGCAGTTTTTATAGTTTTTAATAATAGCTTAACATCATCTATTTCTGTGGACGGATTAATTTCAACATAATTTGAAACGGAAGTAATAAGAGTTATTGCCTCATTTGTATCTTTAATTACAATTTCTAATAATTCTTTTGAGGTTTCCTCATCTATTGGGAGGAAAATTTTTATATTAGTTCCATAAAAAAGCAAGTTCTCAGGTTGTCCAATTTTATCTAATCTTACCTGTATTTTTTCAGCCAGTAATTCAACTTCTTTAATCTTTATAGAATCCCATACGTTAATATTTTCAACGTGGATTTTTGGGAATTTATAATCTTTATTATTAGTTGTTATTTTTAGTAAATTTCCCATCACTTCCTGTGCTGAGTAACCACTTTTTGAAATTTCAGAATTTACAGAAGTACAATATTGATTAAGTTCATTTATCATAGGATGAAGAAATCTAATTTCTTCTTCCAAACGAGTCATTGTTGGCTTGCCTAAATCAAGTATTCGTTTTAATTCATTATGTAATTCTCTTTTGTTTGCTTTGTGGCTATGTAACTCTAAGCATGCTTCTCCTAAGTTAATGCTGTCTAATCGTCGTTTTACAACTTCTAATGCGGCCATTTTTTCAGCAACAAAAAGTACTTTTTTTCCATTTCCAACAGCATTTGCTATAAGATTTGTAATTGTTTGTGATTTACCTGTTCCTGGAGGGCCTTGTATTACCATGTTACGCCCTTCATGTACAGCAAGCATGGCAATTACTTGTGAACTGTCGGCATCTACCACTTGCATAAGCTCATCTGCATTCGTATCATTGTCAAGATGATGTTCTTCACCAACTGATGGTTGAGGTTCATTAAATCCAGTATCGAATAAAGATTGTAAAATATTATGGTTGAATGGTTTTTTATCTTCTGGCCATTTTGCACTGTCTAAATCTTGATAAATCATAAATTTACCAAAAGAAAAGAATCCTAATTCTATTGCATCCTCTTCAACTTTCCAATTTTCAATATGGCTGATCCGTTCTTTTATAATGCTGTAATATGTTTTAAGATCTAGTTCTTCTTCCTCCGGTAGATCAGGAATAGTGATGTTGTAATCCACCATCATTTTTGCCTGCAATGATAGATTTGCTCCGATTTCAGTACCACTATATCTTAAACGAAAGCGTTCATTTGCACTGGAACGCTCAAGTACGACGGGAAGTAAGATTAATGGAGCTTTTCTTGTATCGTCACTATTTCCTTTTTCATACCAATTTAATATTCCTAATGCAAGATATAACATGTTGACACCCTGCTCTTCAATGCTTGTTCTTGCAAAATAATAAGTATTTAGTATTTTAGTTTGAAGCTTGGTTTCTGTTTCATTGGTCTGTAATCTGGTATCATTATAAGCATCTTGTATTTGCGGTTCGGTAAGTTCTGGAAGTTCAAATAATTCATCATCTTCATCTTTACCTGGGCGTCCTAAAAAAGTCATTGCTTTATTCTGTCTTACCAAGATATCATATATCGATGAAGATTGTTCTTGTACAATTTGTAAGCCTTTAACTTTGGATGTCTTATAGTTAAGTAAAGTATTGCGCATTCCTAGATCTAAAAGTTCTTTACGAGATGCTTCCAATTTAGGTAGAATTGATTCAGACATATATTAAGATAATTAAGTTTCCTAAGTTATTAAATAAAACACTACAAAAAGAGAAAGACAATGCTTTAAACTTTTAAAAAATTTAGGAAAGGGGAGTACTATTTATTTTTTGACTAATTTGATGTATAGCAACTTTAAGTACCTGCCAAGAAATTTTAGAAGTGTTATGGTCAGGGTTAAAACGATTTTTTACTTGTTCACCTGGGTGTATATAATTCCGAAAATCTCTAAGAGAATGACTGAATTTTTTCACGTCCTCATTGAGGTATCCGACTTCACAGGAAACTTCTATTAAATTAGCTAGAGTCCACTCACTAAGATGTTTTACTCTGCCTTCTTTTGTAGGAGCTTTAGAAGCTGTATTGTAAACTCTAGGGTGTTTGTTTGCAATTCCGTTTAATAAACCTTCTAAAGTACTACCGCATAAAAATATGACAGAAAGAGGAGCTTCGACACTCAAACATTTTTTGATTTCTGAAAGCCTTAGGTTAAGCGTTTCAGTAAGTGAAGTTTCTAAATTCAATGTATCTAATCCTAATTCATCGAATTCTTTTTTTAGAAAATCATCTTCTATTGAATTTGCTTTAGAGTTTGTTTCTTCAAAAATTATTTTGTCGGCTTTACCAAAACTTATTGTAGCTCCATCACGTATTACTTTCCAACTATCAAAAACAAGGAATTTATTAAAATCATCAATCATTTTATCTAGATGAGTAAAGTTTCCAATGAAATTTACTGGAGCAAAGAGTTGGATAATGCATTTATCCAGTTCTGGTGTTCCATTAATTTTACTTAGTTTTTCATCAGTGAATTTCCATCTGGATGGAAAACCTTCACTATAAGAATCGTTAAAACCTAAATTATTGAAAAACGTAACCAGTTTTGGACCGGTTCTATATTCGGTTTCCTCATTGATAAGCTGTCTTAACTTCTCGAGTGTTTTCTGATGTAAAATCATATTGCTTTATTTAGCTATTTAATGAAATCATTAATTTAAGATAATTGCAAAAATTAGAAATTTAAATTTAAAGTTTTTACGGAAAAACGTAATTGTAAAATTTATTTTAAAAATAAAAATCGAATAGGAGTGTCTTTGCAAAATGGATTTTTGAATGTTTAATAAAAGATTAAATACAATTAACAATTAAAGATTGTAAATCACTAAATATAAATGCCTTGTTTAAATTAGTAAATAAATCTTTTAATAGTAAGCTGAAAAACGTTTGCCATATTGAATTTTTATAGTTTAATTGAACTAAACTATAAACAACAAGTTTTAGAATTTAATTTCTTTCTTTTTTTACGGAAAACTACAATTTATAAATTAACACGTTGTCATCAAACTTATAGATTTAGTTACTTAAATTAGTCAGTGTAAATACTCGTTTTTAAAACATAAATTTTTAGAAAATTCTGGCTTTACGTAATTTATGAGGTATAACCTAGCTCTAAGGCCCTCTCATTCGCGATAAACTAGTTTTGACTGAATATTTCGTCCGTAAAAAATGTTTATAAGAGTAATAAATTACATTTATCCCTCTGTGTTTTGTTCCATTCAAAATTGGATATGTAAATAAAAACTAGAGATGAAGACAAGATGCAATTTGCACCCTTAATTATCTTTTACAAAATCTCTTTTTAGTGTATTGCTCTTTCATATATTTTTATCTGTTTTACAAATTATTTTGATTTTCGGTTTGACTTTGAAAAAGCTGCCCTTCTATATTTACTCTTTTAGTTTCTTTATTGCCTGTTTTTTACCTGACTCGAGAAAAAGCTTAATAGATTCATCCTGGAAGTGTGTCCGGAGCTGGTTTCTGCTCCATCTTATAGTTCGAGAGATGCTTCTTTGTGCAAACTTGTCCTCCGTTTTTAATACTTTTTCCTGCCAATACCATAGCGAATTCAAAAGTGATTTCGCAACACTTTTTTTGCTTGACTCTATTGAGTCACCCTTATAAAGCGACGTAAAATGAAGTCCCCACAAAATATAAATATGTTCATCTTTAGTTTCTTGTGTGTTGGACAAAGCAGTCTGAAGAGAATCTAAAATCGGTTTGTCAAAGATCTGCTGATAAAAGGACTCTGCCGTTTTTTTTGCTGTATTGTTATTTACATTCCATAAAGTTCCTATGTACGATCTTGCTCCGGCGTTTATAAACGAATGTGAAATATCTCCCCATGACCAGCAGCTGTTATTGAAAATTATAGGTGCAGGCGAATTTGCAAATAATCCGAATATTCCCTGATAACTGAAATCGTGGCATACAATTGCCGACGAGCCCGATATTTTATCTTTTCGTTTTCTGTCTTTCTTTTGCTTTTTATTGATTTCATTCATCATGTCTGAAAAGACATAGTGCGGATAGTTCTGGGTTTTGAGTTCTTTGCTAAGCCACCTGTATCCGTCAAACTTGCGAAAGATCTGTTTAGAGGTTACACTTACTAATGCTTCTTCACGTGATGGTGCAAAACTTACCACTTCGTCATATTCTATCGTATGGGATATGCCTGAAGTGTCGGTGAAATTTTCAACGACTGAGTAACCGCTCACTTCACCACCGTGGCTACATATATGTAGAAGATTGAAAGGGAATTCCTTAACATGGTTATCAATATTGTAAACGGTAGCCTCTTTTCCTAGCAGCTGTTTTACGTAATAATTTTTTTCTGCAAGTGTCCTAATTACCTGATCGGTTTCTTCATCTGTGAATTCTTGTGGTGAAAAAACTACTGCGGATTTTATCTCTTCATTATTTTCAAAATGGAGATTACTGAAAATAAAGAAGTCAGGGCTTAACTGTAGATTGACGTGAGTAATGGGTATAATGTTTTTTAATATCAGAGAATATGGAGCTCCCACGGTAAAAAACGTAGCGTATCTATAGCCATTGAAATTGATATCTTGTATTCCGTCGTAGATTGCTGCACTTAGATCATTGAAAGAATTTGCGTCTCCATTACGCCAGTCTTCAATTAAGACCATTATTTCCAACCTGTTAATTGGGAGTATAGGCACGATTTCCACATCTGCTCCAATTGAAACAGCGTAATTTACTGCAATAACAGCAGAAGTATTATGCACGTTTTCAATAACAATTAATCCCTTATGACTATTATTCGGCTGAATTTCCTGTGCATCATATTCAATTTTTAAAATTGAATCGGTTTGGGATGCAAGAGCCAGTCCTTTATAAATTTCATCTGGTTTGCAGCTGATCACGCCTGTTTTGGATGTGGTGTATTTTAAGTATATTTCAATATCGCTTTCGTTCTGGATATCAAATATATTAAATTTATCTAAAAATGACAGATAGGATTTCTGTGATTCCGACAGGCCTACTAGAACTAGGCAGGAGCATCCGCCGATTCTTGAAAGGACGTTCTTTACCCTTATATTGAATTTATGTGCTCTTGTTACAGTAATGTAATGTTCATCAATATTTTTATTGCTGAATTCATATTTTTCCGTGTCATTTTCTTTTGTAACCGATGGAAATTCAAACATGGGAAGATAAAGACCTTTTTTAGATAGATAACTTGAAACTATTGCCGAAAGAGCGGGTTCATCTCTGTTTACAATGCAAAAAAATTCACTGTCAATTTTTGGGAAACTTTCTTCCATGTGATCATACTTGTTAATAATAATCCTATTTTTATTGAGCGGAGATTACCAGAAATGTTGCATTCCAGCTAGCCAGCTTCAAAACAAATATATATATAATGGATATCGGTTATTGAAAAGATGTAAAAAACAGGTATTTATACGTGTTACAGCGCTGCTTAAATGCATTTCCCCGTTATGATAAAGTAAGGTCACTTTGAAAGACTGTAATTACTTTAAAACTGAGATAATTGATTTGAGTAGAGTATTTCCTTTCATACCACCAAAAGCATCAAGAACTTATGGTTGAGAATTTATAATTCCCAAATTATGCTAAATGCCAAATTTTTATGTGGTATGCAGTGTTCTTTAAATTTTCTATGAATGTTTCTATCAGTGACAAAGTCAAACCAATCGACAGCCCAGACATCTTCCGTACCAGTTGATAGCCTGTCTTTATAGAAATATTCTCCCATTACGGAATCTTCGGGAACTTTGCTGCCGAATAATAAATATTGAAAAGGAAAATCTTTGCTGCAGTTTTTCCATTTTATTTTTCCATTCTCAGCAAAAACTAACATAATGGGATGATTGCCTAAATCAGCAAATCGTATTGCAGTGGCAGTTATACTTGTATGAAAATGTTCAGATAAGGTTTTAATAACAGAAAAATCAAATTTTTTTCTTAAGACAAATTTTTTAAACCGTTCTTCGGGCATTAACAAACAAGAAGCAAAATAATCTGCTTCTTTTTCGATCCTAAAGTGTGTAAGCTCATTATTTTTAGAAGGATGTGGCTTTAATAACCCTTTTTTTAATCCGACCCTATGATTGTCAATGAAGTAATGGGCGAGCTCGTGGGCGATACTGAAGCGAGCTCTTGGACTCCCAGGCTTATTTCCCCTAAATGTATTAATATGAACATGAAACAGTGAGTCTGCATAGATTGTCATTCCGTCAAAAGCATTTCCATAATTGTCATAATATAAATCTAAATCTTCTTCGAGAAGAATTTGCTCTAAAGGAGTTATTATTTCTGGATATTCTAATGCTATAGTTTCTGCCAAATCTTTAATTCCAATTATAGAACTAACTTTCATCATCTCGCTTTTTTCGGTGCTTTTCATACATCTTATCAATTATATCCTGGGATAAATTTTCATTGCCATTTCGAGCTGCCATTTTTAATTCATTAATCTCCGATGGATCATATTCATTAAGCTGGATGACTGACTTTTTGGTTATCTTATTTTTTATAATTGAATCTACATCAATATGAACGTCTTTTAATTTAAAATCAAAGTTGTCATAGAGAATATTAAATATGTCCAATTGTACTTCACTGACTGGATAAAGAAATCCCATGGAGCCCAGATAATTATCTAAATTTTCTGAATTGATATTATGGTTACTATTTTCTTGCATTATTTTCTCTTAAATAGTTGTCAACATGTTTATTAGCATCTCTTTTGTAGATCCGTATTGTAACGGGAACAAGATCTAAAGTTTCCTGCAGTTTCTTACTCACGGCTCTAGGTATATTCTTTCCAACTCGTTCATATGCTTTATAGGTTAGGTAAATAATCTTGTGTTTTTCAGTTAATCCTACAAAGGCACTTTCTAAAATTTGTAAATTCTTTTTTAAGTTTTTTTTATCTTCGATTTGATCACTATCGGATATTTTATCAACCAGACTGTCCAGATTAGTAATTATTTCTAAAGCTTCTTCTTCATTTGGATCTGCACATGTTGCGGCATGTTCAAATTTTAATATTTGGGTATACATAATAGGATATATCCATAATAAAATTGCTTTATCAATACTTTTATGTTTTGACTTTGCGGCATCAAATGTCGGATACTTCCAAATTCTAGCAAAAGCGCAGGTCGCTACATCCAAAGCAATAATTTCATTGTAACCAAATTTTGAGCAGTATACTTCTGCTTTTTGGAGCAGATCTTTTTCAAAACGCCTACAAAATTCTGCAAAAGCCAACTCGGCTTCTTTTGGATATTCGGATTTAAAAGAAATGTAATCCAGTAATTCTGAACTGCATATTTCCTTAAAATCTATTGTGTCATTTGGTTTGGTTTCCATCTATATACCTAAAAGCGTTAGTAACGGATTTGGTATATGAGTGAGGGGACTCATATATCAAATCAAATATATGATTTGTAAGTTAAATATTAATACAACTTAAAATTATTTTAGATAAAATGAAAGAAAAAATAGAACATGTGAAATTTATAATTGACCGCTTTGATGTTTATATGGAAAGCACACAAACGAAAAGCAATCTATATCTTGCTTTAAATACTGCCATACTTGGAGGGATAATAACATTGGCAGCTTCGAGCAAACCGGAAGATGTTACCTTTTTTTCAGTATTCGTATTGGGCAGTATAGCATTTCTTGCTGTTGCAAGTATTACTATAACGCTTATTGCCATTACACCTTATTTAAAAAGTGCATCAGATAAAAGTGAGTCAGTTGTTTTTTTTCAGGATGTCAGGAATTCCACTTTTGATCAATATGAAAATAGAATTAAGGGCATGTCAGAAAAGAATTTTTTAAAAGATCTGACTTGTCAAGCTTACAGTCTCGCGGGTGGTTTACAATCAAAATATAAAAAACTTTTTTACGCCGGAAGATTAATCATAATTGAGTTTATTCTTCTATTGATTTATGCAATAACATTAGTAACTAACATAATATAATTCATGGAAACATTTTTAAAATATCAAAACATTATTGAGAAAGCTCTTAATAGAAACGAGATTCATAAGAATTTAAATGAGTCGGTTCGATTTTCGGACCAGACAAAGGCAGTTGCTTTAGGCAAATATACAATGAGTGATTATATTTCAAATCGTTCAGAACTATCACTTTCAACCGATCTGACAGCAATAGCAAAAAGTATGGGAGCGATTGCCCGAAATAATCAAATCATTGGGCATCATCCTGATTTTATGTATTTAAAAGGAACATCAAATACTGAAAAGCATTATATCATTTCAGCCTTTATTGATATAAAAGGCTCGACAAATCTTTTTAAAAAGTATGATGAGGAAACCAATATGATTATTACCAACACAATTCAATTGGCAGCCATAAATGTCTGTCAGGTTTTTGGCGGATTTATACAGAGAATACAAGGAGATGGGCTGTTTGTTTATTTTGGAGGTAAAAATGTAGACAGAAGTAAGGCGACCCAGCATTGTTTAACAGCTCTTAGCTTATTTAGTTATTTTGTAAAAAATGATTTAAAAAGAGTATTTGAGCAACATGGAATAGAGAGAATATATACAAAGATTGGAGTTGATTTCGGGGATAATGACAAGGTATTGTGGGGTGTGGCTGGTAAAGAGCATACAAGCGAGATTGCGACATACAGCCTGCATACCAGCTTAGCAGCTAAGATGCAGGCTTATGCAGGAAGTAATGAAATAATTGTGGGACAGAATATAAAAGACAGAGCGCAGTTTGATGATAAATTTTATTCCGTTGTAGCTGAGAAACGCTACATCTTTTCTGATCAGGAGAATAGTTTTTATTACACTCAGTATGTTTTTGACTGGATAAAATACCTTAAGTCATCACCATATGTAGCTACGTCAATTTCAGGTGATATTACTATTAAACCTCAGATACTAAATGTTCCAAATATAAGCTCCTTGAGAGAAACTGTTGGAGAAAATAGACCATATGCAAAGATCAAAACTAGATAATGATATCCAAGAGGTTTTGGAAATGTTTCCAAAAATGAAGCTGGAGGTAGAGAACAAGGTTAAAATTCTTTTAGGGGAAGTAGACATATTTGACGGTGCAAATACGTATGTGGATAGTTTTAGTATAAAAGTAATTGCACCTTCAAGATATCCCCATGAATTTCCCAGGCTTTTTGAAACAGGAAATAAATTCGAGCATATTGCTGACAGGCATATAAGTGAAGATGGATCTTGTTGTGTTTGTTCTCTTCAGGAAGAAAATTTAGTCTCACAAAGAGGCATAACTATTAAAAGTTTTTTTCTCAAATATGTTTTGCCTTATTTGGCTAATCAAGTGTATTTTGATTCTCAAGGTAAATGGATAAATGGAGATTTTGAGCACGGAGATTTGGGGATATTTCAATATTACAGCGAACTTTTAAAATTAGAGAATATTGCTGAAGTAATTGAATTTTTATCAGTTTTTAATGTTTCAAAAATATATAGAAATGATGATTGTTTTTGTGGAAGCGGTAAGAAACTTAAAAGATGCCATCAGGGTACTTATAACATTTTTAAGGGGCTTTCAAAAAAAAGAAGAGAAATCGATTTGTTTGAATTAAAGAGTTTAGCAAAAAAAATCAGCAAGAAAATAAAGGAAGAACAATTATAAATTTTTAATTAATATACTATGTCAAATTATCACGTTACACAGAAGAAAGGACAAGAAGGATGGAATGTTCAAAAAGAAAATGGACAAAGAGCATCGGCAATTGCCTCCACACAAAAAGAGGCTGAAAAATTAGCGAAGCAGTTTTCAGCAAATTCAGGAGGAGGAGAGGTTAGAATTCACAGGCCAAATGCTGGGCCAATTAGGGATAGCGATACCGTTAAACCTGGAAACGATCCCAAATCAAGCAAGGATAAAAAGTATTAAAAATAAAGAAGTGATTAGTGTATGTAATCACTTCTTTATTACCATTTTCCGTTTTTTTTAAAGTGTTCAATTCCTTTAAAAGCGGCTAGTTTTGCTTTCTCGAGATTCTCAAATAATTTGCTGCCGGTAGTGTTGTCAATCATGACTTTGAATTTTTGGGTAAATTTATCTTTGAAAATTACAAGTAAATGATTCTCTATTTTTAAGTAGGAATTGCCTTTATAGCTTAATTTCCATTTTCTATTATGCCAGTTCTTTAATCTACTGGCCCTATTTCTTAATTCTCGTTCTCTTTTTCCAGGATTGTAATAATCATTGGTCATATTTTCAGCACAAACACAGCCGACACGGAATTCATCTTCAACTTCGGAATGTTCAACAATATGTACATACCTTATTTTTTCATTTCCACACATCATGCAAGTTTCGTATTGTGTCTCATCTTCTGATTCTCCGTCGTTCCTTACATCAATTACATCGATTAAGTTCCAGCCTTTATGAGGAATACCAGTTTGTTTCCAATGATTTGTCATATTTCGTAAAGTAAATTGAATTTAAAGGTTCTAGATGTGAAAAAAGGAATCCGTTAAGTTTATATTTATAAACAGAGAAGGCTTGTAGTAAAGATGCAGTTTGCTACAACTATATCTGGTTTACATTACCTATACATGTTTATATTTAATTTCAATCTTTTATGGAATGGTTATTTTAAATTTTACTAAACCGGTGTAATTGTATATACTTGATAAGTGTATCCTTTGTATTTTACATTCTCTCTATATTGATCTTGAATTGAATTCATTTTAACAGCACAAGATTTTGAGATAAAATTTAATTTCTGAAGAGTTAGCCTAATATTCAAATCTGAAACACCCATTTCTATCATTTGTGCTTTAAGGTTATCATTACCTTTCGGAACTTTTATTTTATGCACACTAATAAACTCATCATTGGCTTTTTTATACTTCATAGATTTTTCTTTCAGAGTCATGATATAATGCTCGGTAACTCTGTGATTGAAATTAACGGTATTTTCAGAATTGAGAAATTGCAGGAGGTTAAGCTGGTCAATACTCTTTTTATCATCTATCGATACTATATGCTCTTTTTTGTTTCCGAGTTTATAGATATCGGAATCATATACAGCTAACATATACGAATCATTTAGCGGCAGGAACATCTGTAGCCCTTTTAGTCCAAAATCTCTTTGGCTTCCAAATTTCCAGTTTCTTTTTTCTAAAAACTGATTGTACATGATAAGAGGATTATCCGAAATAATAAAAGGACTTAAGGTTTTATTTTTAATGAGCTTGTATTTCAGGTTTAAAAGATCAGGCACCAGCAATTCGGCAGACTTTAATGAATTCAGTTTTCCTTTATCGGATTGTTGCTCCTGTAATCTAGGAATCATATCAGTAGAGACGTTGCCTTCACTAATTTTGGACTTAGTATTTAGAAGTTTTTGCTCAAAGTTTTTTAGAATTTTGAAATGAATAGGATTTCTAAGATCCAAAATAATCATGAAATGCAGCATTTTAAAATGATTTGTACTTTGTGGAATAGGAAGTATTTCTTTTTCCCACATTTCTCTAAAAATTGGTGCAGAATCTGATTCAAGCTTTGAAAGCCAATTTTCAAGCTCCCCATCACGCCCATAAAAATATTTTTTGCCTAGATGCGAGGATATTTTTACATGACTTTTATAAACATTCCTATTGGTCTCAAACATGCCAATAGTTTCTCCATTATTTTCAAAAGAGAAGAAACGCTGGAAAAATTGTGGAACGAAATGCTGGTTTTTTGGAATCAGCTCTTTTTTCTGGGCCATTTTATATTCTATTTAAAAGCATTTTTTCTCGCTTAACTTAATAAGTGATATCTAATTTTTTTGATGTTTAAATTGATCTAGTTATACTGTTTAAATATATCAATTAAAATGAATTAATGCAATACTGTAAAAAAATATGTTATTGGTTTTTAATTGATTAAATATGTTTTTGTTATTTATGGCGTTTTACTTAATAACGCATGAAATGATTTTTTGTAATCAATCATTTGACGTGTTTAAAAATGTTTAATAGCAAGTGAAATAAAAATATTAATTATATGAAGTCAGCCTATTTATACGTTCGTGTAAGTACGGACGAACAAAAGAGAAAAGGTTACTCCCTACCGGAGCAGGAGGACAGACTATTAAAATATTGTAAATATTATGATATCGAAGTCAAAGGAATTTATCGAGAAGATTACTCTGCAAAGAATTTCAATAGACCGGAATGGAACCGATTATTTTCAGAAATTAAAAAGAAATCCTCAGGGGAAGATAAAAATATTCTATTTATCAAATGGGATAGATTTAGCCGTAATATTGAATACGCTTACGAAATGATTGGAAAGCTTCGGAAATATAAAACGACAGCAAAAGCTATTGACCAGCCAATTGATTTCTCTGTGCCGGAAAGTACAGTTATGCTGGCTGTATATTTAGCTGTTCCTGAAGCAGAAAATGCCAGGAGAGCACAAAATACTTCGAATGGCATTCGCCGAGCAAAATTGTTGGGCAGGTATCCTAGTAAGGCACCATTAGGATTTATCAATTTGACATCAATGGATGGTAAAAAAGGTATAGCTCCTAAAGAACCCGAAGCCGCAATTATAAAATGGGCTTTTTATCAAGTTGCCAAGAACGATCATAAAATATCCGAAATCAGGAAAATAGCTTATGATAAAGGATTGCTGTGTGTAAAATCGCACTTTTTCAGGATTTTGCACAATCCAGTTTATTGCGGGCTTATACCAGTCAAACTTGACTCTGGTGAAGAGCAATTGATAAAAGGATTACATGAACCTTTGATATCTGAGGCTTTATTTAATCAGGTCCAGTCTGTTATTAATACCAAAAGAAAAACCACTTCTAAAAATTATGATTTGCAATCAATGTTTTTTCTTAAGGGGTTTATAATCTGTCCAGTTTGTGATCGAAAACTTCTCGGAAGTTTTTCAGCAGGGAGATTAAAAAAATATCCATACTACCATTGCCGCAATCGCTGTAAAACAAGGATAAATGCAATTTTTCTTAATGATTGCTATCAAAAGAAACTTCAACAGTTGATGCTCTCAAATAATACAATTGAATTATTTAAAAATATTTTGGAAGACCAGAATATAAAGACACAGAAAGCAAGTTATTTATATGCGAAGAAAGTATTAGTGAGAAAAATAAATGACGAGAGTTTAACACTTTCTCAAGGCAGAAAATTATTTATTTCCGGAATATTAAAACTCGATGACTACAACGAATTAAAAAAAGAGAATCAAGTCAACACCAAAAATCTTAAAAAGGAAGTACGTGATATTTTAATTAAATTAAAAGCTCTTGATAAAAAAGGTCAAATAGAAGAGAAAGCATTAGTCGAAATCTTTCAAAGATTTTCTGAATTTGAGGTCCCAGATAAAAGACATCTGGTAAATCTTATTCCCCCCACTAATGTTAATTATAAAACTGGAGATCTATCTTTAGATTTGAATCAGGCATTTTTAAAAATATTATCAAAAAAAGGTAACCGAAAAACTGAAAAAAGATGAACTTTATTGAGAAGAATGTTTCAGTAGAAAAAGCAATTGCCATTCTTTCTAAGAGCGGTATTCAGGTAAACGAAAATGAAGCCAAAATTATATTGGAATTGTTATATTTAGTATCAAAAAATTACGACAAACCCAGATAGAAGAAAATACTGTATCCTTAACGGGACTTCGAACCATTATTCAGCCCCGATTATATCTCCAATAAAACTGCTTTTAGACTGTTTATCTTAAACGGACTAAGGATTCCTCATGAAAAAATCGAACCTAAAATATGTGGCTGTAAAGCCAGATAAATGGGGACTTATGGCTATAAAAAAAGAGACAACTATTAACTAGTTGTCTCCTTAAGTGGAGTCGCCGGGAATCGAACCCGGGTCCAAACAAGCAACTAAAGAGCTTTCTACACGTTTATTTCCTGATTAGATTTTCGATGTTAAGCTAGGCCAGAAACAGCCACCGAACACTTATCTTCTTTATTTTCGAAATCCACCCGAAGCTCATGGATATCTAGGTTTATTTTTACGGTTCTCCTTGACGGAACGCCACAAACCAAGGCTTTCCAGGAGAATCCAGCTTCTCTACCTTGTAGAGACGTGGCACAATCTTACTATGATTCGGATTAAGCAGCTAAAGCGTAATTATTTTCGCCGTGTAAAAGTTCGAGATCTTATATTTACGAGCAAGGTCTCAATGCTCGACGTGCTTACTTTTCAATTCGACTTGCTGTCAAAACCAGTCGACCCCAAAAATGAGTTTGCAAATTTAGACTATTTGCATTTAGTTTATATTAAAATTTTGAGAAAAATTTTCTTATTCTTCGTCTTTGAAATTAAAAGGATAATCTCCAAAGATTGGAGCAAGTTTACGAACAGCATAAGTGTTTCTCGTCATTTTATTCGATAAGGCAATTATGGTAACATTTTCTTTCATAAGAGGAATATATGATGAGGTATTACCATGCCACCATCCGTTATGAAAATAATAGTTTTGTCCGGTTTCCCAATTGATCATTCTGATTCCCAGACCGTAATTTTTGCTGCCTTTGCGTTCATTGCTGTAGCCTGTATAAACCTGTTTTAGTAATTCAGGTTTTAAAAAATCAGGTGAGTTTCTGGCTCTGTCAAACTTAAGCAGATCTCGTGCTGTTGAGAAAATATTTTTGTCTCCATAAACATTATCCAGATAATCAAAACCAATTTCTACGCCATTGCCTTTGTATGAAGGGACAATTTTTTTTCTGTCTTTATCGTCATCAAACACATAAGTATGTGTCATTCCTAAAGGCTTAAAAATCATTTGCGACATCGCTTCCTTATAAGTCAAACCGGTAATTTTTTCAATGATAAGTGCCAGCATGGCATAATTGGTATTGCAATAACTAAAACGTGTTCCGGTTTTAGATTCTAAACCAATGTTTTTTGTTGCCATAATATCGAGAATATCTTTATTCGTAAGTTGATTGTGTCTGTCCCAAACTGATTTATCCCTGTCTGTGAAATAAGCATAATTACGCATACCACTTCGATGGCTTAAAAGCATTCTGATTGTACAATCTTCGTATGGAAATGTTTTTAAGATTGTATTTACCTTTTGATCTAAATCAATTTTACCGGCATTTACCAGTTTTAAAACTGCTGTAGCGGTTAAGACTTTGCTCACCGAGGCAATTTGCACAGGAGTTTCTGCAGTTATTTTTGTTCCTTCATTTTTATTGGCAAAACCATTATAACGTTCAAAAATAATTTGACCATTTCGGGCTACTAAAAAGCTTCCATTCATAGAATTGTTCGGCCAGTTTTTAGTGTAAAAGTGGTTTATTCTTCCTGTTACTGAATTTTTGTAAGCTTGTGAAAGTTTTTTTTCAGGGCCTAACGGCTTCATTTTAGGTAAGGTATCTTCAACTGTTACCTCTTGTTTATTTGTAGTGTTTTTATCTTTACCACATGAACCTAAAACTAAAATCAGGAAAAGTATTTGTGGTATATTTGTCTTTTTAAGGAAACTCATTTTCATCATTCTTTAAAAACAAATATATAGAATTCAATATTGATGTTTTGCCCTTTTTGGCAGGCTAAATAGAATTATTTAACAAAATATTAAGATTTTGTTTTATTAGTTGTTTGTTATTCAGCTTTTAACGGTTTCTGAGCATTTTAAATTGCAATTCGACAACAAAACTTTAACTAAATTTGTTATATTTGAAACAAATTGAATTGAAAAAGTTATATTAATAATTATTTTAACCTGATATAAATGAAATTCGGAATTATAAAAGAAAGAAAAAATCCGCCGGACAGACGTGTTGTATTTTCACCAGATGAACTGGCAAGACTAAAACAAACGTATCATGAGGCTTCAGTTGAGGTAGAAAGTTCGGATATACGAATTTTTTCGGATACAGAATATAAGAATATGGGAATCACTATTACAGATGATATTTCGAATTGTGATGTTTTATTTGGAGTGAAAGAGGTTCCTGTAGAAAATCTTATTCCGGATAAATCTTATTTCTTTTTTTCTCATACGATAAAAAAACAGCCATACAACCAGAAACTATTAAAGGCTATTTTAGAAAAAAATATTGATCTCTATGATCATGAAACCATTGTAGATGATCAGAATCGCCGTTTAATTGGCTTTGGTAAATACGCAGGAATGGTTGGTGTTTATAATGGTATTCGTGCTTTTGGTTTAAAGTTTGAGTTGTTTAAGCTGCCTAAAGCAGAAACACTTTCGGGTAAAGAAGCTTTAATTATGCATTTGAAGCGTATTACAATGCCTGCGCTTAAATTTGTGGTTACCGGAACAGGTAAAGTAGGAAGTGGCGCCAAAGAAATTTTGGATGCTATAAAAATAAAGGAAATCACGGTCGACAATTATTTGACTAAAAAATATACTCAGGCTGTTTATGTTCAGCTGGATGTTTTAGAATATAACAAAAGAATTGACGGACAGGTTTTAGATTTTAATGATTTTGTTAATCATCCTGAAGCATATACTTCGGATTTTGAGAGATTTACTAAAGTTTCTGATATTTATTTTGCAGGTCATTTTTACGCAAACAATGCGCCAATGATTTTGACAAGAGAAATGCTAAACGCCAGTGATTGCAAGTTAAAAGTTGTAGCTGATATTTCTTGTGATGTAAACGGACCAATTGCCTGTACGCTTCGTTCGTCAACTATTGCAGAACCTTTATATGGTTATTTTCCTTTAGAAGATAAAGAAGTAGATTTTTTCCATCCGGCTGCTGTTGCAGTGATGGCGGTAGATAATTTACCATGTGAAATTCCAAAAGATGCCAGCGAAGGTTTTGGAGAGCAGTTTATGGAACATGTGATTCCTGCTTTTTTCAACGGAGATAAAGATGGAATCCTGCAACGTGCTAAAATAACTGAAAAAGGAAAATTAACTCCAAGGTTTAGTTATTTACAGGATTATGTAGACGGGAAATAATTGTTAATGGTGAATTATAAATTATTCGCATTTCATAATAAAAAAGAGCTTTCTAAATTTCAGAAAGCTCTTTTTTATTAACCATTGTCTATACCATTTCTTCCGGTTTTACCCAGGCGTCAAAATCTTCTGGAGTTACATAACCCAGGCGAACAGCTTCTTCTTTTAATGTTGTGCCGTTTTTGTGAGCAGTCTGAGCAATTTCTGCGGCTTTGTAGTATCCTATTTTGGTATTTAAAGCGGTAACTAACATTAGTGAATTGTCGACTAATTCTTTAATGCGTTTATAGTTAGGTTCGATTCCCTGTGCACAATGTTCATCGAATGAGACACAGGCATCTCCGAGTAATCTTGCTGATTGCATGAAGTTTGCGGCCATAACGGGTTTAAAGACATTTAATTCATAATGACCCTGCATACCGCCAACGGTAATTGCCATATCGTTTCCTATTACCTGAGCACAAACCATTGTTAAAGCTTCGCATTGTGTTGGATTTACTTTTCCGGGCATGATTGAAGATCCGGGTTCGTTTTCAGGGATATGGATTTCTCCAATTCCGGAGCGTGGTCCCGAAGCTAACATTCTAACATCATTTGCTATTTTATTGAGAGAAACAGCCAATTGTTTTAAGGCGCCGTGTGTTTCTACAATGGCATCATGTGCTGCCAGTGCTTCAAATTTATTTTCGGCAGTAATAAAGGGATGATTGGTAAATTTTGCAATATATTCGGCTACTTTTACATCATATCCTTTTGGGGTGTTTAATCCGGTTCCGACTGCAGTTCCGCCCAAAGCAATTTCAGATAAATGTGCTAAAGTGTTTTTTAGCGCTTTTAAGCCAAAAGCCACCTGAGCGGCATATCCTGAAATTTCCTGTCCGAGTGTAAGTGGTGTTGCATCCATAAGATGTGTGCGGCCAATTTTTACTACAGTTGCAAATTCAGCTGCTTTTTTTACAAGCGTTGCATGCAGTTTTTCTATTCCTGGAATAGTGGTTTCAACAATCATTTTGTAGGCAGCAATATGCATTCCAGTTGGGAAAGTGTCATTTGAGGATTGCGATTTGTTGACATCATCATTTGCTTTTATAAATTGTTCTCCTTCACCAATTTCGAAGCCTTTAAGTACCTGAGCGCGGTTTGCAATTACTTCATTGACATTCATGTTGCTTTGTGTTCCTGAGCCTGTCTGCCAGATCACTAACGGAAACTGATCGTTTAGTTTTCCTTCCAGAATTTCGTCGCAGACTGCGGAGATAGCGTCTCTTTTTTCTATTGGTAAAACGCCTAAATCATAATTGGCATAAGCCGCAGCTTTTTTTAGGTAAGCAAAACCTTCAATAATTTCGTGTGGCATAGATGCCGAAGCTCCAATTTTGAAGTTATTTCTGGAACGTTCTGTTTGTGCACCCCAATATTTATCGGCAGGAACTTGTACTTCGCCCATGGTGTCTTTTTCTATACGGTATTTCATTTTGTTATATATGTTTGTTGTTTTTGAAGTGAATAGGATTTTTTTATGAAAACTGATGTCTTAGCCCTGATGGAAGCGACATCCTTTTATGGCAGGGTTTGCCATAAAAGATATAGCGAACAGCAGGAAACAGCTCCTGAAAATACTCATGATCTTCTTGTTTAGACAGTTAAAAAATATCTGAAAAGAATGCTTATTTAAAATGAGTATAAATATACGGATAAATGTTATTTGATGAAAATTGATTTGGATTTTATTGCTAACGAAAAATATAAAACTTACATTTGTCCTTACATTCAAAAATTCCGGAAAACATGTTTGAATTTTCACAGTACTTAGGTTTTTTACTTTTCTTGACCATACTAACTATAGGGTTTTGGTTGATGTTTTTCTTAGTTGGTTTCGTATCTTACTGGGTTACGGGTGCTAGCTGGGAAATGTTCAAAGAGAAAAGAGCAAAGAAGAAACAAGAACAGTCAATTTAATTTTAAATTGATTTCAATAAAAAAGGACCCGTTTTACGAGTCCTTTTTTTTATGGCAAAAAAAATCCAAATTCCAATTTTTAAAGCTTAATACTTAAGCCCGCTGAATTGGAATTTGGATTTTTTAATTTTAGTTTATACTATCCTGGATATTCTCCTCCGTCGCCACCACCATCATTTTTAGGTATTGCATTTTTGTCTCTTTCGCTTTTTGGCTTGTTAAAACGATAGGTAAACGATAGGTTGAACTGACGCTTACGGAACTGCATTTCTCCATACGAGGTTTGGCTTTCGTTTGTTGTATCATTTTGAAGATACGTGTATGATCTCATAATCCTTGAGTTGAAAACGTCGCTGATATTGAAAGCAATTGTAGCTTTGTCTTTTAAAACATCTTTGCTAAATGCTGTGTTCATACCAAATTGTCCAAGATTTTTACCTTGTGCAGTTTTTTGTTCTCCATTGTAAACACCGCTTAATTGCCAATCGATTTTGTAAGGTAAAGTAAGTTTTGAGTTGATTCTCGCAAACCAGGTATTGGCTTGGTTATTAAGATTCTGAACTACTATATTTCCATTTGTATCAGAGTAAGTGTTTTCACCGATTGTTTTAACATTGTAAAAATTGAAGTTACTGTTTATTCTCCATACTTTAAACGGACTGTAATTTAAGGTAAATTCGAAACCAAATTTTTGCTCTTTTCCTAAGTTAATTGGTCTGCTTAAAATAACCGGTATTCCGTTTACTACCTGACCGTTTGGAGTTCTTACGAAACTGAAAACATCTTTAGTGTCTTCAAAATAAGCTGACGTATTAAAAGTTACTTTGTCCCAACGTTTGATATATCCAATGTCATATTTATCGGTTAATGAAGGGTCTAAGTCAGGATTTCCCTGAAAAATATTAATGTTACTTGAATAGTTTACAGCCGGGTTCATGAAACGACCTCTAGGTCTTGTTAAACGTTTACTATAACTAGCGGTAAAGTTACTTTGATCTGAAATGGCATAGCTGATAAAAGCACTTGGAAATAAGTTGTTGTATTTCTTGGTGTTGAAATCGTTGTTGTCTAAGAGGTTAATCTGGATATTTGTGTCTTCCCAACGTAAGCCAAATAAATAAGAGAATTTATTTACCTTGAAACCATATTGTGTATAAATTGCGTTTATGTTTTCTTTGTATTCTAAAGTGTTTGATTTTGTTGGGTCTTTAATATCCTTATCGTTGGTAACGAAATATTCATTGTTCAAATCTCCAAAACTTCCTTTGTATCCGGCTTCAAACTGGCTTCCTTCTCCTAAAGGTAAAACATAATCAGCCTGCAGGAGTACTTGTTTTTGAACCTGATTGTTCAGTGTTCTGTTTAAAGCTAAAGTTGGTGCAGCTGTAATAATACTGTTGCTGTCATCTGTGTTTCTTGAAACCGATAAATCTGCAGTAAGTTTATGTCCTTTGTTGTTGAAATTTTTAATCAAGTTTGAGGTATACTCAATGTTATCACTTCCTGTATTTCCATTGTTTAATCGGAATGAAGTTCCTGTAAAGGCATGATTTGCATCAAAATTGTTGTAATTGATAAAATCTCTGGTGTCGCCCGTGCTTTTTTGGTAATTAATAGCATTTGTCCAGTAAGTATTTGGAGCTATTGTCCACTCTATACCTGCTCTTCCGTTAAATCCGTCTGAAGTTCTTTTGGTATCACGATCTTCATCCAGGTAGTTTTTTGTAGATCCGTCTGCATTAAAATACTCTGTATTTGTTAAACCGGCACCTTCACTGGTTCTGTGATTGTAGCCTAAAGTGGTAAAGTAGTTTAGTTTTTCTGTTTTATAATTCAAATTGGCGCTTAAACCATAAGTTTCAGGAATACCAGTTGAGGCAATAAAAGTTCCATTTAAACCCTGATTTTTTCCTTTTTTAAGAATGATATTGATTAATCCTGAACCACCTTCGGCATCATAACGGGCAGATGGATTTGTGATTACTTCTACTTTGTCAATTGCATCTGCCGGAAGCTGTCGTAAAGCTTCGGCCACGTTGATCGCATTTGAAGGTCTTCCGTCAATTAAAATTCGGATATTGTCACTTCCTCTTAAACTTACATTTCCTTCGGTATCAACAGAAACAGATGGTACATTGTCTAAAACGTCGCTTACGGTTCCGCCTTTTACCATCATATCCTGACCTACATTATAAACTTTTTTATCCAGTTTTATTTCTACTGTCGATTTTTCGGCACGAACTACAACTTCATTCAATTGTGCTGCGTCTTCAGATAGGTTTACAATTCCTAAATTAGTATCGCCCTGAATTTTTTTTCCTTTGATTTCGGTTGGTTTAAACGAAATAAATTCAACTTTGATATCGTAAGTTCCAGGAGCAACAGCTACATCAAATTCACCTTTTGGGTTGGTGATTCCTCCCGCAATTACTTTGGTGTCATTTGGAGCAGTTATAGATATTGTTGCGTATTCTAGAGGCTGTTTACTTATTTTTTCGAAAACTTTTCCTGTAACTTTTACTTTGTTTTGGGCTGGAGGCCCTTGTTGTGCATAGTTGTAAAAACCTGTAAATAAAAGTACAAGTAATACAGCAAATTTGATTTTTTTCATTGTTTATTTTGGTTTCAATTGCTCATTAGACGGCAAATGTAGCTTTTGGTTTAAAGAAGGAAATCACAAAATAATGTTAATTTACTATTTTATAATCAATCTAAAAAAGCAGATACCAAATCTATGTCTCGTCCTATAATTGCTTTTCCGTTTTTTACAACAATAGGTCGTTCAATTAAAATAGGATTATCGGTCATAGCCTGAATGATTTCTTTGTCGGTTAAATTTTTTCCTTTATAATTTTCGATCCAGATTTTTTCCTTAATTCGAATTAGCTGAATTGGTTGCAACTCTAATTTTTTAAGTAAAGCTTTTAATTCTTCAAAGTTTGGAGTTTCTGTTAAGTACTGTATAATCTCATATTCTTGTTTTGATTGTTCTAGGAATGCCAGGCAGGTTCTTGATTTTCCGCAACGTGGATTATGATAAATTTGTATCATTCTTATTATATTTAAAATGTTGTAAGATAATTGAACTAAAAATTAGGTATTTTAGCAAGACCAAAAATAAGCTTTACTATTAAAACAAAATCTCATTTTTAAATTTTTATATATGTTTTTAGAACAAGGAATCAAACCTCAGAATAAATTCTGGTTATATCTTTTAGGATCAGTCCTGATTATCATTGCGTCGTTTATTGGTCAGATTCCTTTTTCGGTGGCTGTGCTTTACAAAAGTTATGTTTCTAATGAGGTTTTTCCAACAGATAATGCGGCGATAATGAAAATGTTTGAGCCTAATCTTACTTTGTTTTTGGTTATGATTTCTTTCGGATTCGCTCTTGCCGGAATTTATTTTGTGGTAAAATATTTGCATCATCAAACCATGTTGTCTGTAACAACATCAAGAAAAAAAATCGATTGGAACCGTGTTTTATTTTCTTTCTTTTTATGGTCCTTCTTTTCGATAATTAGCTTTTTAATAGTTTATTTAAAGTCTCCCGAAAATTTTGTCTGGAATTTTAAATTAATTCCATTTTTGATTTTGGTTTTAGTAGGATCTGTACTGATTCCTATTCAAACCAGTACAGAAGAATATGTTTTTAGAGGTTATTTAATGCAGGGATTTGCTAATCTGGCTCAAAACAAGTGGTTTCCTTTGATGATGACTTCGGTTGTTTTTGGATCTATGCATATTTTTAATCCTGAGGTGACAAAAATGGGATATATTATTATGGTATATTACATCGGAACCGGATTGTTTTTGGGGATTATAACCCTAATGGATGAAGGAATGGAGCTGGCTTTAGGTTTTCATGCTGCGAATAATTTAATTGGGGCTTTACTGGTTACCTCAGACTGGTCTGTTTTTCAAACTCATTCTGTTTTTAAAGATATATCAGAGCCGTCCGCGGGCTTTGATGTTATATTGCCTATTGTAGTGATTTACCCTATTTTACTTTTTATTTTTAGTAAAAAATACGACTGGAGTAACTGGAAAGAAAAATTAACGGGAAAAATAAATGTTATAGAAATTTCAAATTAAAAATATCATGTCAAAATTAACACACAAAAATGTACATAATTATTTTAAGTTAAATGGATATCATTTAAACGGAAAAGACTTGTGTAGGGTAGGTTACAGTTTTATCAAAGAAGGGGATATTTATGAAAGAGCTATAGGTGAATTTTTTCTGGATTGGTTTGATAATAAAGAGTATATCGAAATGACTACTTCGGGTACCACAGGACTTCCGAAGTTGGTACGATTAGAAAAGCAAGCCATGATCCAGTCGGCTTTAGCCACGGGAGATTTTTTCGGTTTAGAGCCGGGAGATAAAGCTTTGTTATGTTTGCCTACTCAGTTTATAGCCGGTAAAATGATGTTGGTTCGAAGTCTGATTTTAGGTTTGGATATTGATGTTGTATCGCCAAGTACTGAGCCGCTTTTGTACAATAATAAACAATATGATTTTGTTGCCATGGTTCCTTTGCAGGTTCAGAATTCTATCGGAAAGTTGGGAAACATAAAAAAGTTAATTATTGGAGGAGCAAAAATAGATAGTGCGCTGGAAGAAAAACTGCTGCCCTTGAAAACAGAAATTTATGAAACTTATGGTATGACTGAAACCATTACTCATATCGCAGCAAAAAGAGTAGGGGAAAAGGCTTTTTTGATTTTGCCAAATGTTACAATCTCCAAAGACGATCGTGGTTGTCTGGTTATTCATGTTTCTTCTATTTCGGATGAGCCAATTGTTACAAATGATCTGGTTGAACTGATCAGTGATAATCAGTTTGTTTTTCTGGGAAGAATTGATAATGTTATCAATAGTGGAGGTGTAAAGCTTATTCCGGAGCAGATAGAAGCTAAATTGATTGGAAAGATAACAAACAGATTTTTTGTAACCGGTGTACCGGATTCTGCTTTGGGAGAAAAACTGATTTTGGTTATTGAAGGAGAAAAACAAGAATTTGCTCCCGACTTTTTTGATGTTTTAGGAAAGTATGAAAAACCAAAAGAAATTGTTTTTGTTCCAAAATTTAAAGAAAATGAAAACGGAAAATTGTTACGCAAGCCAAGTTTGCTGGTTTAAGAATTTCAAATAAAAGTAAAAAATAAAAATCCCAAATTCCATTTGTCTAATTGGAGTTTGGGATTTATTAAAATATTAAAATTGTTGAAATATTTATTTCTTACGTTCTAATAATGCCATATAGAATCCATCAAAACCAGATTCTGAAGCCAATAATTTACGATCTTCTACAAAAGTAAATTGCTGACCGATTTCGGTTTTTAAGAATTTTTGTACTTGCTCCTGATTTTCTGATGGTAAAACAGAACAAGTAGCATAAACTAATTTTCCGCCCGGTTTTACAATTTTAGAATAGCTTTCTAAAACTTCTGCCTGAACTTTACGAATGTTATCAATAAATTCAGGTTGTAATTTCCATTTAGAGTCAGGATTTCTTTTAAGAACGCCTAAGCCGCTACATGGTGCATCAATTAAAACACGATCTGCTTTTTCGTGTAATTTTTTGATCACTTTTGTGGTGTCTATAATGCGGTATTCAATGTTAAAAGCGCCATTTCTTTTTGCTCTTAATTTTAATTGCTTCAGCTTGCTTTCGTACAAATCCATTGCGATTAATTGTCCTTTGTTTTCCATCAAAGAAGCAATGTGTAATGTTTTTCCTCCGGCTCCCGCACAAGTATCTACAACACGCATTCCTGGTTTTACGTCAAGAAAACCGGCAACCAATTGTGAGTTGGCATCCTGAACTTCAAAAAGTCCTTGTTTAAAAGCATCTGTTAAGAATACGTTGGCTCTTTCTTTAAGTACTAAAGCTTCGGGCTGGTCTTTTAAATATTCTGTTTCAATATTTAAATCCATTAGTGTGTTCCTCAAACTTTCTTTAGTTCCTTTAAGTGTATTGGTTCTTAAAATAACTTTGGCAGGCTGATTTTGAGCTGCAATTTCTGTAGTCCAAACTTTTTCTCCAAGTTCTTTTACACCCAATTCATCCATCCAATCCGGAATAGATTCTTTTAAGGCTCTAATTTTTGAAAGTTCATCAAAACGTCCTTTTATTTTTCTTTCAGGAGTTCCTTCCAATTGTCTCCAATCCGGAATTGGATATCCTCTTAAAACTGCCCAAACGGCGAACATTCTCCATAAGTTATCTCTGTCAAACGGCTCTTTTACTTCGGCAATTTCTGCGTATAATCTTTTCCAACGAACAATTTCGTATATTGTTTCAGCAACAAACTTCCTGTCAGAACTTCCCCAACGTTTGTCTTTTTTTAATGCTCTGGCTACCACTTTGTCTGCATATTCTCCTTCATTGAAAATTGCATTTAAAGAATCGATGGTAGTATAAACTAAATTTCTGTGTAATCTCATTTTAATTATTTGAGTTGCAAAGGTACTATTAATTGATTGAAAGTTAAATTTTTAATTAGGATTGTTGTTTTAACCTTCTTTTAAAAGAAAAAAAAACACTCTGATAAAGTTTAAAAGAGTGTTTTTTGAATATTTTGTAAATGATTTATTTTGTAATTCGGGTTAATCCGATGTTTTCCGGAGCGTGAAGTACCATTGGGAACTTCTCTATTTTTACCGAACTGCTGTCTAAACCAAATGCTCTTTCTTCAGATAAACTTAGTTTTTTGATGAAGAAATAAGAGTTCATAATAATGTTTTCATGCCATCTTAAATCATTGTCATTCGAAAGGAATTTTTCAGACAATACAAATTTAAAGTCTCCAATAATATTGTTTTTGTTTAATGATTCATAACGGCTTGTAATGTCAACTTCGCCACGTTTTACCATATCACGAATTACTTCTCTAAACATTAAATTGATTTTGGTAGGCTCTCTAAATCCTAAGTTAAAATCGATTCTATAGATGTCGTCTTTAGCAATTTCGGTTACTTTATATTGTGTTTTATAAGGCTCAGTTAAAATGTTTACGTGTACAAACCAATAGATATCAGCTCTTTTTGGACGTTTTTGTAAAATAGAGTAGATTACTTTTTCCTCCAGTTCGTCAACACGATTGGCATTGGTCATGTAAACTAAATGTGTTGCATATTTTGGAATTGATAAGTCCTCGCTCAATTCCATTAATACCTTTTTATAATCGTCAATTTTGATGATTTTAGTATAGCTTTTATTAATTTTCTTAGCCAGGTACCAAATTGTCATAATTAAAATAAGTAAACTTGCTATGATTAACGTTACATAACCACCCTCTGCAAATTTGGTGATGTTTGCGATTAAGAAGCTAAATTCGATTAACAAATAAGTTGTAATAAGCGGCACCATTAAATACAATTTTACTCTTTTCATTATTAAATAATAATTAAGTAAAATAGTAGTCATGATCATACATAAAATAATCGCAAGACCGTAGGCATGCTCCATATTTCCTGATTTCTCAAAGTGTAAAACGATACCAACACAACCAAAAAACAACAACCAGTTAATCGATGGAATGTATAATTGTCCTTTTACCTCTGTAGGATATTTGATTTTTACTTTTGGCCAGAAATTAAGTCTCATAGCTTCGTTGATCAAAGTAAATGATCCGCTTATAAGAGCCTGAGAAGCAATTACAGCTGCTAAAGTTGCGACTACAATTCCAAATGGTAAAAACCAATGTGGCATGATCAGGTAAAACGGATTTCCGTTTTCTCCTCCTAATTGTTGTAAAGTGCTTCCTTCATGATGAATTAAATAGGCAGCCTGACCAAAGTAATTTAATACTAAAGTGGTTTTAACAAAAATCCAGCTAATTCTAATGTTTTTTCTACCACAGTGTCCCATGTCTGAATATAACGCTTCAGCACCAGTCGTACATAAAAATACAAATCCAAGTACAAAGAAACCATCAGGATGTATTGATAATAAATGGTAAGCGTAATAAGGGTTTATCGCTTTTATAACTTCAGGATAATGTAAAATTTGAATAGCTCCCAAAGTTCCCAGCATGGCAAACCAAATTAGCATCATTGGAGCGAAGAATTTTCCAACCAGCTTAGTTCCAAATTGTTGTATGGTAAATAGTATAAAAAGAATTGTTATAACAATATAAACAATGGTCTGAGTTTCCATTGTAGGATAGAATGCCCTGATTCCTTCAACTGCAGATGAAATAGAAATTGGTGGTGTTATAATTCCGTCGGCAAGTAGTGCACTTCCTCCAATAATGGCAGGTACAATGAGCCATTGAATTTTTGTTTTTTTAACTAAGGCATACAAGGCGAAAATACCTCCTTCACCGTGATTGTCTGCGCTTAAGGTAATAAGAACATACTTTATAGTAGTCTGTAAAGTTAAAGTCCAAAAAACGCATGATATACCACCTAAAACAATATCAGAATTGATAGGGTATTCACCAAGTATGGCTTTCATTACATATAATGGAGAAGTACCAATATCTCCATAAATAATTCCTAATGTGATTAATAAACCTCCAATAGACAACTTACTATGTAAGTTTTTATGCGATGCGCTCATGTATATTTTATAAAAGACGGTTGCAAATTTACTGTTTTAAAACAAATTAGCATCAATTATAATTAAAAAGATAAAAAAAAGCACAATCGATAAATTGTGCTTTAGATTATTGTACGGAAATATAAAATTGATATTAACCTCTTCTTCCTCCATTGCCTCTTGAACCAGAGCCACTTTCTCTTTGAGGCTGACTGCTTCTGGATTCCTGACTTGCTCTTGGAGATTCAGAACGTTGTGTGTTTTCAGATCTCGACATACCAGCTGATCTGTTTTCTGAATAATTTCTTGGAGCTTCAGTTCTTTGGTTAGAATATGATCTGTTAGTATTCATATCGCCTTGTGAATTTCCTCTTGAAATATTAGAATTGTTTTGTCCGTAATCTCTTCTCGAATTGTTTTCTACTCGTACAGGATTGTTTACTGTTGCTGAATTATCTCTGCTTATTGGAGCTGTACGATTTGTATTGTAAGTTCTGTTGTCAGTATAATTTCTGTCCGGAGTTCTATTATCCATTGTAGAAACTCTTCCGGTTGTGTTTTGTCTGTTTGAGTAGTAAGTATTTTGATTTCTTACTGCATCTCTGCTTGCGACACGTCTTTGATCTAAATCATATCTGTTGTTTACATTAGAATGTCTTTGAGCAAAGCCATAGTCAGGACGTCTCGTTTCGTATCCGTAAGTACGTCTTGATTCATATATAACAGGAGCTCTGTAACTTCTTCTTGTATTTACATAGTTGTAACGATTGTTTACGTTGATGCAAACATTAATATTGTTTCTATATCTGTAAATCGGATATGGATTCCATGCTGTGTAATAAGTTGGGTAATAGTTCCAATGCCATGTTGAACAATAAGGTCTGTAGTTAGTAATCCAAAATGAAGAGTATATAACAGGTACTACATTATAAACCGGCTCATAAATATAATTTGAACCATATAAATAAGAATTACCTACAACCTGTACACTTACTTTGTTATAATTGTCTCTTTCAACATCGATCGTAGCAACATCCTGATAAACGTCACGATCAAGAACGGCCTGAATTATTATAACGTGAGTTCTGTTTTCTACAGATTCAATTACACGTAAATAATCTACCTCGTCATCGCCATTCAGGTCAAGATTTGATATTTGATATTTTGGATCGTTTAAGCGTCTTTCGAAATCCTGAAGGTTAGCAGATTCTCCAAACATAGAAGCAACTGCTCTAAGATCTAAGTTGTCACTTATGTCCGAATTTTTTGCGTAAACTGTAGTTTGACCTTGTGCTGAACAAGAACCAAAAACTAAGGCTGCAAACGCTATCAAAAGTAATTTAGTTTTCATGATAAAATCATTATTAAAGATTAATATTGTGAGATATCCAATTACTGTGCCACAATTTGTATTTGATATTTTGTAGCAAGTGAACTCCTTGTTTTATAGATATTTAAAATTTTTTTGGGTAGGCTGGATTTCGGTTATGCAAAAAAGAGGTCTAAAAGATTGTTAGACCCGAAAAAAAACAAAAGATATTTGAGATGTTGTAAATAATTGTATTTTAGCACCAAGCAAATTTTAATTTATATGAGAAAAGTAGTTTTGTTTTTGAGTGTTTTTATAGTATTTATGTCTTTTAAAACCTTGAATCATAATGATAAAAAAGTATTTAATAGTGGTTTTACATCTATACAAATAGATACTTTATTTCAGGATAAAATTAGCATTAGAGCCATCTCAATTGATAAAAATAAAATTTGGTACGGAGCTGATAATTCACGTTTTGGCTTTTATGATTTAGATAAAAAAGAAAAATTTGAAGATCATATTTATCGTGATACTTTAAAATTAGAATTTAGGAGTATTGCTCAGACTTCTAAAGATGTTTTTTTATTAAGTGTAGGAAATCCCGCGCTTCTTTATTCTGTTTCAAAAAAAACACAAAAAGTTAAATTAGTTTATAAAGAAGTAAATCCTAAAGTGTTTTATGATAGTATGCAATTCTGGAATGATAAAGAAGGTATAGCAATTGGCGATCCAACCGAAGATACTTTTTCGATTATTGTTACCCGTGATGGAGGAGAGACCTGGACAAAACTATTATCTGATAAATTACCTACAAATGCATCTGGTGAAGGCGCTTTTGCAGCTAGTAATACCAATATTGTAATAAAAGGAGAAGATACATGGCTGGTTTCAGGAGGGAAGAAATCACGCGTTTTTTATTCTCCGGATAAAGCAAAAACATGGAAAGTAGTAGAGACACCTATAGTTCAGGGAAAAACCATGACGGGGATTTTTACGGCTGATTTTTACGATGCTAAACACGGATTTATTGCTGGTGGTGACTATGATTTTCCAACTAAAAAAACAGATAATAAAGCTTTTACTACCGATGGTGGAAATACCTGGAGATTAATTGGTCAGGAGATGGGCTTTGGATATGCTTCATGCATACAGTATGTTCCGGGTGGAAATGGCAAAGAAATTATTTGTGTTGGTTCTGAAGGAATACAGTATTCTCAAAACGGGGGTGAAAACTGGACACAATTATCAACTGACACAAAGCTTTTTACGATTCGGTTTGTGAATAGAAATACTGCTATTGCGGCAGGTCATAATAAAGTAATCCGAATTCGTTTTAAATAAAAAAAACAAGAACCCTAAATAATAAAGTAAGTATTATTATATAGGGTTCTTGCTGCTGCTGTTTTGTAAATATTATTCTTTATTATTAGCTGCTTTATCTCTATATTGCTGTAATAATTTTCGATTAAAATCGTCCTCAGATTTTTTAAGTTTTAATATCTTTTTTGCCGAAAGTATCTTTTTTAAGTTGCTCATGTATTTATCGCGTAAAAGATATAGTTCTTTGTCTGTACTTTCCATTTGGGAAAGAAGTGCTGCTGCATCTTTCTCAGACATCGAATTGATATATTCATCATCTAGTTTACGCATGTACGTTTTCATTTTCTGATGTCTCAATTCGAATTGTTTGTCATCGTAAGCATTATAAATAGGCCAGAATTTCTCAGCTTCTGTTGAAGTTAATTCTAGTTCAGTTGTTAAAAAGGAAACTTTGTAGGCTTTTATTTTTTCACGTTTTTCATCGGTTTTACCACCTTGTGCATAAAATGAAAAACTAACCAGAAACAAGATTATCGGAATTACATTTTTGATTTTCATCTTTTAATTTTTTTATTCTGAGATTAAATGTTCAATATTTGGATTAGTTGCTAAAATGTCTTCAAGGGTTTCTTCTTCGATGGCATCATTTTTACCTAATTTTTGAATGTCTTTGGTATCTAACTTTTGAATTAAATCATATTGATTCAAATTAGATTGGTAAGATAAGTAAGTTTCTAAAGTATCTTCATCCAAATCTTTAGATGTAGCGTTGTAATTGTTTACAATAGGAATCATAAATGTAATAACAACAGCGGCAGCGGCAGCAAGTGATAATACTTTTTTGCGTTTGTAAATCGGAATTGTTTTTACTTTCTTTTCTTCACTAATTTGTTGAAGTACCTTTACTGAAAAGTCATCAAAGTAACGCTCCGGAGTCTTAAATCCGGTTGTTATTTTTGGTTCGTTTTCTAATTTAAATGCTTTCATAATGTCTATAAGATATATTTTATAACAAAAGGTTTAATTTGATGTAACATATATTTCGATTTTTTTAACAGCGTGATGATAAGATGCTTTTAAGGCGCCTACCGAAGTACCGAGAATTTCAGCAATTTCTTCATATTTTAATTCTTCGAAATATTTCATTTTAAAGACTAGTTGCTGTTTCTCCGGTAATGTTACAATTGCTTTTTGTAATTTGATCTGAATTTCATCACCATCAAAATAATCATCGGCTTTTAAATTGTCGATTGTTTTATTTTGCAAGGCCTCAGATGAGATTCCGTTTAATTTTGCCTTTTGATTTAGGAAAGTTAAAGCTTCATTCGTCGCAATTCTGTACATCCAGGAAAAAAGTTTACTTTCTCCTTTGAAATTTTTTAAATACTGGAAAACCTTGACAAAGGTATTTTGCAATACATCATCAGCATCATCATGACTCAAAACAATGTTTCGAATATGAGAATATAATGGTCTCTGGTAATCAGACAAGAGTTTTTGAAACGCGGTATTTTGCGTTTCAGGATTTAATAATTGTTGTATAAATTCCTTTTCGTCTGTCAAATTTCCCGATTTATCTATTTAGAATGAATTCCTGACAAAAGGTTTAATCAATCATAATTTTAGAATTCTGATTGTTCTTCCTCTGTTTTAGGAGTTGTTTTTGGGGTTTCTGCTGGTTTTTGAGCTGAGGTTTCAGTCGCTGGTTTAGGAACGTAAGTAGAAACGGGAGCAGGAGTTGGAACAACTTTTGGTTTTGTAGGGAAATAAATTTCAGTCATTAGTTTAGACGAACTTTTAACGTCTAATTTACTAATTGTTAGAATTTCCAGATGCGACCAGGTTAAATCAGGTGTGATTTTTTCTTTGTTTATAAAAGCATTTGTTTTTGCAATTGCTTCGTTAATATGAGTATAATCACCTCTTAAAGTGGTTTTAACGGCTTCAAAACCATTTAGGGTTCCGCCTGAAATATCGCTTCCTGAAGTTGTCATGATTTCTTTGCTTGTAGGTAAACAAATCGAAATCTTGGCTAATCCTGTTGCGGTATCATAAGTATGGTAAATGATAAAAGGTTTTCCTTTGGTATCTAAACCGTTATTTTTACTGAATTCAATAAGCTTCGGAATTACGATTTTTGCATTTTTAGCTATTTTCGAAATTTCGCTCGTAAAGGTTTGTTTTATATAAGGAGTTTCGATTTTCTTAACTAATCCATTTACTTTAATTGCATAAGTTTTAGTTTCGTAATCTAGGTTTTTGTCGATGTTGGCAAGGCTTTTTTCGTAAATAGTTCCAATAACTTTATCTGATCCTCCATTTAAGGCAGTATAAATTTTAAACAAGAAACTCATCGTTCCCGAAGCTTTCCAGGTTACTTTTGTTTTTCCTGCCAGTGTATCTTTAAATGTCCAGTTTACATCAGCTTCGGTTCCGTCATATTTCATTTTTTGCTGAATACTTTCGCCATCTTTTGTTTTCAATGTAATCGCATTTCCGTTTCCTTTGGCCCCAACCCAATAAAAGGAGGCTCCATTACCTGCCGTTTTGTTTGGAAATGTCATTTTTATCGAAGGATCTTCAATCGACCACGATTCAAAATCTTCATAATTTCTAAAATCATTTATATAAGCATAGACAGTCGCTTTTGGCGAATTGATTACTTTGCTTCTTTCAACAGAGAAAATTCCCTTTTGTGTAGCAATAAAAACAGTAAGAGCAACTAAGCTTAGTAATAACAGAAGGAATAAATATTTTAGAATCTTCATGGAGTAGGTTGTTAAATGTCGTAAAGTTATAAATTTTATTACTAGCCGCGCTAGCGGTATTGCAATAAAAGTACACTTTAAAAAAGTATTTTGGTTAAAAAAGCCTGAAATAAAATGTTTTTAAAAAGTTAAATCATAAGCTTCTAAAATTATTGAATTCTAAATATAAAATAAATTTTCGAATTATCTTTTAAAGAAAAATTTGATCACAAATAAAATGGCTATAAATAGCAGAAATACAATTAATACTTTATAATTTCCTTTGTAGAAAACTTTGTGTAAAGCAAAATCTTTTCGATAAGCGAAGATCATTACGATTACAAATGCAATAAAAAAACAGAGAGCGAATATTAATTGTCCTTGACTAAACATAGTTGAAAATATTTTTGACAAATTTAGAGAATTGTCTACGAATTGTTGCTAATTTGCCGTTTCATTTAATCAAATAATATCATGAAGAAACAACTTGATGCCGTTACTGAATTTCATACTGCTTTTAAAATAGGTCACAGTCATACACCAATTGCTGATTTGGGAGAAGCGAAAAAACTACTTCGTTATAATTTAATGAAAGAAGAAAATGAAGAATATCTTGAAGCAGTTCAAAATAATGATTTAGTAGAAATTGCAGATGCCCTTGGAGATATGATGTATATTTTGTGCGGCACAATTATAGAACACGGTTTGCAGGATAAAATCGAAGCTGTTTTTGATGAGATTCAGCGTAGTAACATGAGTAAGCTGGGCGAAGACGGAAAACCAATTTACAGAGAAGATGGAAAAGTAATGAAAGGACCAAATTATTTTAAACCGGATTTTTCGAAATTATTGTAAAAATAAAAACCCGACAACTTAGTAGTTATCGGGTTTTCTGTTTTATATATCTTTTGATTATTGAACTTTAACAGTCCAGCCAAAAGTATCTTCAGAAAGTTTATTTTGAAGATTAGTAAGTTTTTCTTTTAAGAGAGAAGCATAAGAGTTCTCAATTGGAGCCATTTCATAATAAGTATCCTGATAAGAGAAACCTTTGATAACACTGATAACAGCAGCAGTTCCGGCTCCGAAGATTTCTTTCAAAGATCCGTTTTTGGCTGCTTCAACTAATTCTGAAACAATAACAGGACGAACTTCTACCTTAAGACCTTCTTTTTCTGCCATAGCAATTAAACTTTTTCTGGTAATACCATCCAAAATTCTTTCGCTGGTTGGAGCAGTCAATAAAGTATCGTTAATTCTAAAGAAGACGTTCATTGTTCCCGCTTCTTCTAATTTGGTATGTGTTGCGTCATCAGTCCAGATTACCTGTTGAAAACCATCTTTGTTAGCAAGGTTTGTAGGGTAAAACTGTGCTGCGTAGTTTCCTGCAGCTTTTGCAGCTCCAATTCCACCATTTGCAGCTCTGCTATAATGTTCAGCAATAATTACTTTTACTTCACCGGCATAGTAAGATTGTGCAGGAGAAAGTAAAATCATGAATTTATATTCGTCAGAAGGATTAGCGACAACACCAGCTCCTGTAGCAATCATAAAAGGACGAATGTACATGCTGCTTCCATTTCCTCTCTGGATCCATTCCTGATCAATTTTCAATAACTCATTTAAACCATCCATAAAAATAGATTCCGGAACTTCCGGCATTGCCATACGAACCGCAGAATTATTAAAACGTTTAAAGTTTTCGTCAGGTCTAAACAACCAAACATCATTATTGTCATCTTTATAAGCTTTCATTCCTTCAAAAATAGCTTGTCCGTAATGAAAGACTTTTGAAGAAGGGTCCATCAAAATAGGAGCATAAGGCTTAATGACAGGATTTTGCCATTCTCCGTTTTTAAAATCACATTCGAATAAATGGTCTGTAAAAACAGAGCCAAAGCTTAAGTTTTGAAAGTCTACTCCGCTTATTTTTGACGAAGTGGCTTTTCTGATTTCAATTTTGTTCGTTTGAGTTGTACTCATAATGGTGTAAAGTTTTGTTGTAATGCTCATTACAGCAGAAGAATTCTAAAGTAATGATTTGGTGTGAAATAGATTTTATTGTATGCAAAATTAAGTAAAAATATGTAATTTGCTTACTAAAACTGCATTATTTGCGGCGTTTAATTGAGATTTGTTTATCTTATAATAAACTTTAAAAATTAAGACAATTTTATAAAGAATTTATGAAAAAAGACCCGTTTTTTAAGGCTTTACGCATTTGTTTTCATTAAATTTGACTTCCAAAATACACTGATCCCCAGTAAAATCAGGATATAAATTTCAAAAAAGTGAAAAGAGAAATAATTAAAACGCTAGATGGCTCAACTACAATTCATTTGGAGGAATGGAACGAGAGTTATCATTCTAAACACGGTGCCATTCAGGAAGCAAAACATGTTTTTATAAAAAACGGACTTTCCTTGTTTGATAACAGACCTGTATCGATTCTTGAGATTGGTTTTGGAACCGGACTTAATGCTTTTATTACTTTTTTAGAATCAGAATACAATCAACAGCCAATCAACTATGTTGGAGCAGAAGCATATCCGGTGGCGGCAAAAGAGGTGCTGGAAATGAATTATGTTGACGAATTGGAAGCAGAATCATATAAAAGTATTTTTGAAAAAATGCATGAAAGCGAATGGAATCAAAAAATAACAATTAGTTCTAATTTCTCCTTAACCAAAAGGAAACAATTTTTTGATGAAATTGACGATTTTGAAATTTTTGATTTGATTTACTTTGATGCCTTCGGATATCGGGTGCAGCCGGAGTTGTGGAGTACCGAAATTTTTCGGAAAATGTATAATAGTTTGAAGCCAAATGGAGTTTTGGTAACCTATGCTGCTCGCGGAGTTGTTAAAAGAAGCATGATTGAGGTTGGATTTACGGTCGAAAAATTAGCCGGACCTCCCGGAAAAAGAGAGATGTTTCGAGCTTCTAAAAAGGTTTAAATGAATTGTTTAGAATGATTCTATATTGATTTATGTTTATTAAGAAAACGTATTCGCTGCTAAAGTTTTTAAAAAAATAAGTTAAAATGAGTGCTCATGAATGTTATTTGTTTAAATTTGTTGCGAGTTTGAAAATATAGATAACCCCCAAAAATCTTATTTTATTATGTCAAAAATGATGTTTGATTACACGAAATCAATACTTGAAAGAGTAAGTTTCGATCCGATACTTTTCTGTAAAGAATTAGAGAAAGCTATCAAAACACTGTTACCATACGAAATGGAACAATTACAAGAATGGTTAATGAATTTTATTATTGAGAAACCAGAATTAAAACAAAGTCTACTACTAATCAAAGTATAAATAAAAGGAGCCAAATTGGCTCCTTTTTTATTACTGTTTCTTTTGTAGCGGACTAATGATTTGAACATTCTGAAAAACGATTGCCCCTTTTACAACTCCGGCAATGGTAGATCTGATGGCATCAATGATTTGCATTTTTAATTCGCTCTTTGGGTAAATTAAACTTACCTCACGAGCAGGTTTTGGTTCCTTAAAATTTCGAAGTTTCAGTTTATCGGATTCTTTTAAGTCTAAGGTGTGCAAGTACGGAAGTAATGTTGTGCCCAAACCTTCATCGGCTAATTTTATCAGGGTTTCAAAACTTCCACTTTGAATCTGAAAATTATTCTGATCGATGTCGGTACCGTTTTTGCATAAGTTTAAAATTCCGTCTCTAAAACAATGACCGTCCTGTAAAAGCAAAATTTCGTTTAAGTTTAAGTCAGAAACTTCAATTTCTTCTTTTTGATAACTGGCGTGATGCTCTGGAATATAAGCTACGAAAGGTTCGAAATACAACACGATCTCTTTTATCTTTTCGTCTTCAAGCGGAGTTGCGGCAATTGCAGCGTCAAGATGACCATTTTTTAGTTTTAGAATAATTTCATCTGTATTTAGCTCTTCAATTAAAAGTTTAACCTTTGGGTATTTTTTAATGAAGTTGTTTAAGAACATCGGTAAAAGCGTTGGCATAATAGTAGGAATGATTCCTAAACGAAATTCACCTCCAATAAAACCTTTTTGCTGTTCTACTATATCTTTAATTCTGTCGGCTTCATTTACGATATTTTTAGCCTGATTTACGATCTTCTGACCAATATCAGTAAGTTGGATCGGTTTTTTGCTTCTGTCAAAAATTAAGATATTTAGTTCTTCTTCAATTTTTTGAATCTGCATACTTAAGGTAGGCTGGGTGACGAAACATTTTTCAGCGGCAAGCGTGAAATTTTTATGTTCTGCAACGGCTAATACATATTGTAATTGAGTTATGGTCATCTTGATAGTAATTTTTGATGCAAAAATAAGAAAATATAATTTTTTTTTATCTAAATTTAGTAGAACTTCTTTTAAATTTGTAGTAAATTAGTGTAAAAACGATAACTATGAAAACAAATATTTTAGGATTACCCGTTAAAGAGTCAGAATTATTAGTAAAAGAATTAAATGTATTGCTTTCTAATTTTCAGGTTTATTATCAAAATTTAAGAGGTATTCATTGGAATATCCGTGGAAAGCGTTTCTTTGATTTACACGTAAAATTTGAAGAATTATACACAGACGCTCAATTAAAAATTGATATGATTGCCGAAAGAGTTTTGACTATTGGCGGAACTCCGTTGCATACTTTTGATGATTATATTAAAAACAATAAATTAACCGTTGGTAAAAATATTTCTAACGACGAAAAAGCAGTGCATTTGATTGTAAATTCTTTATCTAATTTGTTAAAAATTGAAAGAGAAATATTGAAACAATCAGATGAAATTGGTGATGAAGGGACTAATTCTATGATGAGTGACTTTATTGCCGAACAGGAAAAAACAATCTGGATGATGAATGCATGGCTTGAAGAAGAGTTGTAATTCGTTGTTAATTAATAAACTAAAAAGCAGAATGGTCTAAAATGATTGTTCTGCTTTTTAGTTAATGTTAAATTTCTATAAAAATTTTGTCTTCCCGCTTTGATTTTATTTGTTTAACGCTATTTTTGCGACAATGAAATTAGTCGCTCGCATATTATTATTCATATTTATTGCTTTCCTGACAACGCCAACTATTGTTACGGTGCTAAAGAAAAGTAACGATACGTCTATGTTTTTCAGTTTTTCTGAAGAGGAGCATTCACACAAAGAACTTAAGGCAGCCGTTTATCCGGCAATATTTCAACATGAAGTTGTAATGCCTGTTTATATTGAAAAAAAGACTATAGTGTCTGAAAATATTGTAAAACTAGACAATATTTCTCCGAGCATTTTTGCTCCACCTCCCAACCTGGTATAATACTTCCGATTATTTTGAATTAAACTGCGCTGAGATAAGTGTGGTTAATCTTTAATGAATAATTTCTTTAGTATTATATTATTATGACAAAAAAAATCAATCTTTTTGCCAACCTTAAATCTGATTTTGCTTCAGGTTTAGTGGTTTTTTTGGTGGCTCTTCCATTGTGTTTAGGTATTGCAATGGCTTCTGGAGCACCTTTGTTTTCCGGAATTATCGCGGGTGTTGTAGGTGGTATAATAGTGGGGTATTTAAGTCAGTCTCATATTAGTGTCTCCGGACCGGCAGCTGGGTTAACGGCTATTATTTTAACCGCAATTACTGATCTCGGTGCTTTTGATGTTTTTTTAATGTCTGTTTTTATTGCTGGATTAATTCAATTAGCATTAGGATTTTTAAAAGCCGGAAGTATATCAAACTATTTTCCAACCAATGTAATCGAAGGTATGCTGGCAGGTATCGGGATTATAATTATTTTAAAACAATTGCCTCATGCTTTTGGTTATGATGCAGATTTTGAAGGTGATCAGGCTTTTATTCAAAACGACGGAAGCAATTCATTTTCATTTTTATTCAATGTTTTAAATCATATACAATTGGGTGCGGTTGTTATTTCGCTTATTTCATTCGTGATCTTAATTTCCTGGGAAAAAATTTCTTTCTTAAAGAGATTAAAATTAGTTCCGGGAGCGCTTATCGCCGTAATTGCCGGAGTGGTTTTAAATGAAGTATTTGTTTCTACTGGAAGCTCATTGGCAATTGCAAAAGAACATTTGGTTTCTTTGCCAGTTCCAAAATCTTTTGATGAATTTAAATCTATTCTAATTACACCAAACTTCAATGCTATTACAAATCCGCAAGTTTGGGTAGTAGCTATTACAATTGCCATTGTGGCTTCTATTGAAACATTGCTTTGTATTGAAGCCTCTGACCGAATGGATATGCAAAAACGTTATACTAATACCAATGTAGAACTTAAAGCACAAGGTATTGGTAATATTGTAAGTTCACTTTTAGGCGGATTGCCTATGACATCTGTTGTGGTGAGATCATCTGCTAATAATAATGCAGGAGCAAAATCAAAAATGTCAGCTATTATTCACGGTGTATTATTGCTGATAAGTGTTTTGGCAATTCCAACGATTTTAAATAAAATTCCATTGGCAACATTGGCAACCGTTTTAATTTTAGTTGGATATAAATTAGCGAAACCTGCAACTTTCAAGCATTTTTGGGAGAAAGGGAAATACCAGTTTGTGCCTTTTATTGCAACTTTAGTATTTGTAGTGGCTACAGATTTACTAAAAGGTGTTGCTTTAGGAATTATCATTAGTATTATTTTTGTCTTAAGAGGAAACTTAAAAAGAGCTTACGTTTTCAAGAAAGAAGAATATGAAGATGGGGATGTTATTCATATCGATTTGGCACAGGAAGTTTCGTTCCTGAACAAAGCAGCTATCAAACAAACCCTGAATGATATTCCTGAAAATTCTAAAGTAATCATCAATGCTCATGATACAGAATATATTGCTCATGATGTTTTAGATTTAATTCGTGAGTTTAAGGAAACACGTGCAATCGATGAGAACATTAAAGTAAAACTTAAAGGATTTAAAGAAGCTTATGAGCTTGAAAATTCGCCTGAAATTAATAATCATGTTTCAATCGAACATTACTATGATGTTGCAAAAAGAGCATTAGTTGAAAAAGAGGTAACAAAAGAAAATTTTACAAATTAATAAATTAATGTATTTCTTAGGCTTAGAGTATTAAAAATAGATAACTTTACACTATAGTACTTTTTGGTACATTTAAACTGTAGAAATACAAATCAAAAACAAAAAAATAATGAGAGAGTTTTATAAACAAATACTTGAGAACAACAAAAAGTGGGTAGAAGATTCTTTGGCGAAAGATCCAAATTATTTTGCTGATTTAGCAAAAGGACAATCTCCGCCATTATTATGGATTGGATGTTCAGACAGCCGTGTACCTGCAAATGAAATCATTGGAGCAAAACCGGGAGAAGTATTTGTACATAGAAATATTGCCAACATGGTTGTTCACTCTGATATGAATATGTTGAGCGTACTGGATTATGCAGTAAACGTTTTAAAAGTTAAGCACGTTATTGTTTGCGGACATTATGGTTGTGGCGGTGTAAAAGCGGCTATGGGCAATCAGTCTGTTGGAATTATCGACAACTGGCTTCGTCATATTAAAGATGAATACCGTTTGCATGATAAATATCTAAATTCAATCGAAGATGAAACAGATCGATTTAATGCTTTTGTTGAAATCAATGCAAAAGAGCAGGTTTACAACTTAGCCAAAACTTCGATTGTACAGGGAGCCTGGAAAAATGGTCAGGACTTAATGCTTCACGGATGGGTTTACGGTTTAAATTCAGGTTTTGTGACGGATTTAAATGTAACCATCAGTTCGAATGAAGAATTAGACCAGGTTTACCAATTAGATTTATAGTAGTTTACTTTATATAAATAAAAAATCGCCTCAAAAGGCGATTTTTTTATTCGTTTTCATCAAGATTTTCGTTAAAAGCAGATGGTAATAAAGTTGGAATAAATTTTATTAAAATAGGCAACAACAAACTTCCGCCGGGTAGTAAAAATATAGTGAGCGACGGGATTGTTTTACAGATATCCAAAAGCTGTTTTTTTACCTTTTTCTTTTCTTTGGCATCCAGATCTCTGGTTGTAGAATAAGCCAGTAAAACCATTAACTCTTTACTTTGAATAATCTCCTTAACCAGTCTGTTTTTATTTCTTACAATCAGTTTTACGACGCTATGTGTCATTTGATCATAAAAATGTTTTACAGGATTTGAGTAGTTAAAATATGGAATTTTCTTTTTATGAGTTGTAATAAATATATTGGTTGTATTGATACTATTTGTTACAAAATCATCAGAAACGCCCATCATAGAACCTAATGAATATAAAAAGTAAGCTTCTTCGTTTTCTACAACACCATCACTCCATAAAGCCATTCCGGCCATATCGATTAAATAATAGTGTTCAAGTTTATTGCTAAAATAGTCCAGTTGTAAGTTTTCTAAAGTATCAACAGTTACTTTAGAAAATTTTGAATATCGTATAGAAGCTTCAAAAAGTTTGATCAACAAGTCGTCGTGCTGCGATTTTACAGTTTTTGTTTTTAAAGCCAAAGCAACGATACCAAGAACGGTTTCTTCAATTCGTTTTAAATATTTTTCCGGAATGGTTCCTTGTTCTAAATACTGTCGAAAAGCAAGAACATCAATAAACAAAAGGGCATTAGTAACCAAATGTGAAAAGTTTTTACTAATAATGCTATCATTTGTTTGAACACGCTGATCTATAATGTTTTCTAAAGAAAGGGAAGGAGTGTCTTTTGGAAGTAATATTTTAAATAAATTAAAACCTTCCGGGTTCATTTCATTATAAAACTTCAGCGCTTCTTTGATGAAAATGTTCGGTTCGAAGGTTCTTTTTTCTAAACAAAAAACGTGATATAAAGTGTTTAATAAAGCAACTTTAGAAATTTCGGTTTTAAACCAGCCTTTTATCGGAACGGGAATTTGAGAATCAATAGCAATGATATGTCCGTAGATGAATCCGGTTTCTCTCACTTTATAGTAAAACGAGTCAGTAGTGTCAAAAGGAATTGCTTCTGAAAACTTTTGTTCACTAAAAAATTTATCTATCCAGCCGTGTGCTGATGGGTTGATCATTGAATTAAATTTATAGCTGCAAAGCTATATCTTTTTCTTGTTTTAGAAGGAATTAAAAATAAAATAACCACTAGATTTTTGTGAAAAATAGTGGTTATTGTTTTTTTTTTATTTGATTATCCCTGCACAGGCAACTCGGCCTCCGGCATTTCCTGTTGGCTGGGTGGTAAAATCATCTGCTCCCTGATGAACAATTAAACCTTTGCCTAAAACATCTTTGGCAGCATCGCCACAGCCAATGCACCATTCATCAGTAGTTAAGGTTATAGTTCCGTTTCCTTTTGCATCAGCAGTAAAGTTTCCGATGTCACCTTTATGATATTCGGCAACACCCCATTTTCCGTGCTTTTTAAAAGTCGGATTCCAGTGTCCGCCTGCAGAACTTCCATCGGCTGCACTACAATCTGCTTTTTCATGAATATGAATAGCGTGAACTCCTGGTTGTAAGCCGCTCACTTTTGCAACAAAAGTTACTTTACCATTTTTTTCTGTAAAAGTAGCTGTTCCTGCAACTGTACTATTGCTTTTTGGCTCTAAAGCGACAGTTAGTGTTTTGGCATCACTTGATTTTGTATTAGTCTTACAGCCAATAATTAAGGCTGTAATTATAGCAAACGAGACGATTATTTTTTTCATATATGTGACTTTTAAATTAAAGATTAAGTAAATTTAACATAAAATTCCGACATTGATTGGTGCCAAAAGTTAAATAAAACTAAAACTATTGGTTGCAATTTATTGATATTTTAAGCAATGAACACGAAATTATTGCGTAAATTCGTATAACTCTGAATGAAAATTTCGGAAACCTGCGTTCATTTATTTTCAATTTAATCTTTAAAATTATGATAAAGTAAGTTTTGATTTTAGTTTTTCTTGGAGTAATCTTCATTTCATGTAATGCTTCTAAAGTTCAAAAAAACAATTCTGTTTCTACACTAGAAGGAACATGGGAACTAAATTATATAACCGGTCCAAGAATTGCCTTTGATGGTTTGTATCCCAATAAAAAGCCAACTATACATTTTGATTTAAAAGAGAATCGTGTTTCAGGAAATAACAGTTGCAATTCTTTTAACGGAAAACTAAGCGTAACCGGAAACAAAATTGATTTCAATCAGCCTATGGCCGTGACCAAAATGATGTGTTTAAACGGACAGGGAGAGCAGGTTTTTATGAGTACTCTGCCTAAAATAACTTCGTATGATATTACAGATGATGGCAAAACCTTGAATTTTATTTCTGGCGATATAGCCATGATGCGATTTACTAAAAAATAACTCTATTTAATACTCATTTTATGAAAAGTAAATTATCCATTTTATTGGTGTTATGTTGTTTTTTAAGTCTTACCGTTTTTGCACAGCAAAAAACAAAAAAAGAACTGAAAGCAGAAAGAGAACTTCAGAAACAAAAAGAAATTGAAGCACTGATAGATGCGAAGAAGTTTGATTTTGAAGCACAAAAGGTTATTCCGCAAGGAGGGAGGTTTGTTATTTTGGATTATAATACTTATTTCTTGAAATTTAATCCGGAAAAAACCACTTGTGATTTACCCTTTTTCGGACGTGCATTTAATGTGCCTTATGGAGGCGATGGCGGAATTAAATTTGAAGGAACTCCTCAGGATATCAAAGTTGAAAAAAAGAAAAAAAGCTATATTTTAAAAACTTCTGTTAAAGGAAAAGATGATGTTTATAATCTCATGTTCTCGATTTTTTTTGATGGAGGTGCCACGCTTTCGGTCATAAGCAATAATAGGGCGTCAATTTCTTATGACGGAGAAATCAGAACTCCTAAAGCCGATGAGCCTAAAAAATGAAATAGTTGAATGGTTTGAACTGAAACATATTGTATAATGTGTGTCAATTTTTAAAAACAAATTTAAAATTAAAACAATGAAAAAATTGAGTCTTGTTCTTCTTATGGCAATTGCCACGTTTTCTTCTTATGCTCAGTCTTCGTTTAAAGAAGATGTTGAGGTTTTGCAAAGTGTTTATGGAAAATCTAAAAGCGATCTTGTAAAACAGTATATGAATTTATCTGATACACAATCTGTAGTTTTTACCAAAGTTTATGATAACTACGAAGCAGAGCGTAAAGCGCTTGGACAAACAAAGTTTCAGCTGATTAATGATTATGCGGCAAATTATGCTACACTTACAGATGCGAAAGCAGATGAATTGGCAAAGGGAACTTTAAAAAATCATATTGCTTATGAGAAATTATATTGCAAAACTTATAAAAAAGCAAAGAAAGCAATTGGTGCTATAAATGCGGCTAAGTTTATTCAGTTAGAAGTGTATTTGCAAACCATCATCAGAGCCGAAATTCTGGAATCAATTCCTTTCATTGGAGAGCTTGATAAGACAAAAGTTCAATAGTTTCTAATAAAAAAACGGCAGTTATAAATTTTTTATAGCTGCCGTTTTTTTATGTTTTAAATTGCCTTATTTAGAAGTTTTAACCTCATAAATAGCATTAACCATTCCGTTTTTTGGAGCATCCAGAGGAAGTTCCCAAAACATGATTCCGCCTAAGTTTTTAGATTTTGCGTATTCCGTTTTTGCTTTTATAGATTTTAAATCGTCTCCGGTTGCAAATGTTTTTTCTTTTTCATTATACCAGTATGGTGCTTTCGCTTTATCATCCCAGAAATACTTCCAGCCATTTGCTTGTGTATAAGTTGTTGCGAAATTTTTAAAATCAACTCCCTGAACATGTTCTCCGGCCTGATAAAGACCATTGTTTATATTTTCAACATTTTTCCAGGTTCTGGTATAAAATGCTCCGCCAATTATTAATTTTTCAGCCGGAACACCTTGTTTTAATAAGTAAGTTACAGCTCTGTCTGTTGATTCTTCTTTTGGATTTGTACTATATAAGGGTGTATGATGACCTGTAACCTTAGAATATCCGTTTACTAAATCGTAGCTCATGATGTTAATACGATTTACTAACGGAGTTATTGCTTTCCAGTCGATAGATTCATCTAAATATTTTTGAAAGCCTCCTGCTGCAAAACTCAATTCATATTTTTTACCCAATGTAGAACGAAGAATTTTGATTAGTTCAGTAAAGTTAGGTTTGTCGGCAGCTTGATACAAATGTCCAGGAAGTCCCTCAATTGCCGGATATTCCCAATCTAAATCTAAACCATCTACTTTAAAATAATTGCTGACTTCTTTTACCGATTTTGCAAAAGTTAACCTTCCTTCAGCTGTTGAAAAAGCAGCAGAACAAGGTTCGCAACCTCCCCATCCACCAAGTGAAAGAATAATTTTAAGTTGTGGATTGCTCGCTTTTAAAGAAACTAAATATTTAATAGTGGTTGAATCTTTGGGAGAATCAACGCTTAATTTGCCATCTTTTAAATGGCAGAAACTAAAAATAATTTGATTGAGCTTGTTAACTTCATATTCGTTAATTAGCTTATCATCACCTGTATAATAAGCAATGATGTCGAATTTTTTACTTTTTTGTGCAAAAATAGTAGTTGTAAAACCGCACAGTAAAAGCAATGCAATTAGGTTAATTTGTTTCATTTTATGTTTTTTAGCGTTTTAGAATGCTAAATATAAAGCAATACATCTGATATTTAACTATTCGAACTGTGTCATAAAGTTAATTTTAACGATTATTTTGCATATCGTTGCAAAAATATTGCGTTTCATTGTGTTGATGTAAAAAAAACAAAAAATAAACCCGCACAGTTTCGGAGTTGTGCGGGTTTAAACAAATTAAAGGCTAAAAACTATTTTTATATTAGAAGCAGTATGAATTTTCTGCAACTAATTTAGAGGCAATTGTTTCTCTTAATGCCACAATATTTGGCAGGTTGGTGTATTTTGTAAAACGTTTTAATCCCATTAACATCATACGTTGTTCGTCTCCCTCAGAGAAAGAAGCAATTCCTTCTTTTCCTCTTAAGTTTACAATATCTACAGCTTTGTACAAGTATAATTTTGCCATAGCGATTTGTTCTTGTACTTTATCTTCACCTTCTCTTTTTGCTAATTTTTCGGTTCTAAGAATAGTGCTTTCAGCCATATAGATTTCGATTAGGATATCAGCAGCAGCCATCAATAATTGTTGGTGAGAATCTAATTCAGGACCATATTTTTGAACGGCGCTTCCGGCAACCATTAAGAAAACTTTTTTCAGGTTAGCAATGATCACTTTTTCTTCTGCAAATAATTCAGAGAAATCCGGAGTGTCAAAAGATGGAATTCCCATTAATTCTTCCTGAACTTTCATAGCTGGTCCAAGTAAATCAACGTGACCTTTCATTGCTTTTTTGATCAGCATACCTACAGAAAGCATTCTGTTGATTTCGTTTGTTCCTTCGTAGATACGAGCGATACGGGCATCTCTCCAGGCGCTTTCCATTGGAGTGTCTTCAGAGAATCCCATTCCCCCAAAAATCTGAATTCCTTCGTCAGAACAGTTTTGAACGTCTTCAGAAACGGCAACTTTCAGGATTGAACATTCGATAGCATATTCTTCAACACCTTTTAATTCTGCTTCCTGATGACTTGTTCCTTCTGCCTCACGAGCAGCGATTCTGTCTTCGATGTCTTTTGCTGCGCGGTAAGAAGCACTTTCTCCGGCGTAAGCATTAGTTGCCATTTCAGCTAATTTAGAACGGATAGCCCCAAAAGATGAAATAGCAGTATTGAACTGAATTCTTTCATTAGCATATTTTACAGCTCCTGTTGTTACTCTTCTTTGAGCATCAAGACAAGCAGCAGCTAATTTAATACGACCAACGTTCAAAGCATTCATGGCAATTTTGAAACCGTTTCCTCTTTCAGATAGCATGTTTTCAACCGGAACTTTTGTTTCGTTGAAGAAAACCTGACGAGTAGAAGAAGCACGGATTCCTAATTTATGCTCTTCTTCATTCATAGAAATTCCGTTTGAAGGGTCGTTTTCTACGATGAAACCTGTAATGTTTTTATCATCTCCAATACGGGCAAAAACGATGAAAAGACTACAGAAACCTGCATTCGAAATCCACATTTTTTGGCCTGTAATAGAATAGTATTTTCCATCTTCAGATAAAACAGCTTTTGTTTTTCCTGAGTTAGCATCAGATCCTGCGCCTGGTTCAGTTAAGCAATAAGCTCCAAACCATTCTCCTGTAGCTAATTTTGGGACGTATTTTTTCTTTTGTTCTTCAGTACCGTAAAGTGTAATTGGCATAGTTCCAATTCCTGTATGTGCACCAAAAGCAGTAGAGAAAGATCCTGTTGCTCCGGAAATGTAGTCACAAACTAACATTGTAGAAACAAATCCCATTCCTAATCCGCCGTATTCTTCCGGAACTGCAACTCCTAAAAGTCCCAATTCACCTGCTTTACGCATAGATGATTCTGTATAAGCGTAATCTTTTTTCTCAAAACGATCTTTATGCGCCCATAATTCTTTGTCAACGAACTCTTTTACAGAGTCACGCATCATTAATTGCTCTTCTGAGAAATCTTCAGGTGTAAAGATATCTTCGCACTTTGTTTCTTTAACTAGGAATTGACCTCCTCTTGTTTTGTCGCTCATGACTTTTTTTGTTTTTAGATTGATAAGATGAAAGAGGCAAGAAGCAAGATTTTAATTTAACTTGCTTATGAAGCCTGTTGTCATTCTTTGAAATTCAATTATTTTGTTTTCTAATTTTTCTGTTTTTTCTTTTGTTACATAGTTGTTTTGACAAGCTATTAACAATTGTGTTTGTAATTCAAATGACGAACCTAAACTGATATTCAAATAATGTTGAAAATGTTTATTGCCTCTGTTTGAACCCTCAGCAATATTTGAAGGCATTGAAACAGAACATCGATTCATTTGATTTGCCAAACTATAAATTTCTGATTTTGGAAAAGTGGCGGTTAGTCTATAGATGTCATTTGTAATTTCCATAGCTAAAATCCAAATTTTCAAATTCTTAAAATTGTGTCTCATGTTTTTTTGAGGCAAGATAAGAAGAAAAATTAAAAGTAAGTTTTTTACTACTTTTTCAAACATTTATTTTCAGAATATTTTCATTCCAAAAATCAAGTCTTACTTCTTGCTTCTTTCCTCTTATAAACTACAACACTTCGTAGATACCAGCGCTTCCTTGTCCAGTTCCCACACACATACTTACGATTCCGTATTTGTTACCTCTGCGTTTCATCTCGTCGAATAACTGAACAGAAAGTTTAGCTCCTGTACATCCCAGAGGGTGTCCTAAAGCGATAGCTCCACCGTTTACGTTTACGATATCTGGATTTATATTTAACTCGCGAGTTACTGCTAAAGCTTGTGAAGCAAAAGCCTCGTTTAATTCAATTAACTCGATATCGTTCAATGTTAAACCAGCTTGTTTTAAGGCTTTCGGAATTGCTTTTACAGGGCCAATCCCCATAATTCTTGGCTCAACACCAGAAGAAGCAAAGTTTACTAATCTGGCAATTGGTTCAAGATTTAATTCTTTTACCATTTCTTCGCTCATGATTAAAACAAAAGCAGCACCATCACTCATTTGAGAAGAGTTTCCGGCAGTTACACTTCCGTCAGCAGCGAAAACTGGTTTTAAACCTGCCAATGCTTCTTTAGAAGTTCCTGCTCTAGGACCTTCATCTTTATTTACAACGTATGATTTTGTTTCTTTTTTGCCATTTTCATTAATGAAAGTCTGCTCAACTGTAATGGGAACGATTTGTTTGTCGAATTTTCCTTCTGCCTGAGCTTTTAAGGCTTTCATGTGTGAGTTGTAAGCAAACTCATCCTGATCTTCTCTTGAAATTTTATATTGATTGGCAACCGCTTCAGCAGTTAAACCCATTCCCCAGTAATAATCTTCGTGACCTGCAGCAGCCACTTTATAATCCGGAGTTGGTTTGTAACCTCCCATCGGAATAAAACTCATGCTTTCTGCACCACCTGCAATGATACAATCTGCCATTCCTGATTGGATTTTAGCCGTTGCCATCCCTATAGTTTCTAATCCAGATGCGCAATAACGGTTTACAGTTACACCAGGAACGTCTTCTACTTTTAATCCCATAAGAGAGATTAAACGTCCAACGTTAAGTCCTTGTTCTGCTTCCGGCATGGCATTTCCTACCATAACATCGTCAATGCGTTTTTTATCGAAATTAGGCAGTTCATCCATCATAAATTGGATCGTCTCTGCAGCTAATTCATCAGGTCTTTTAAATCTAAAAACACCTTTTGGAGCTTTTCCAACTGCTGTTCTGTATGCTTTTACTATATATGCTGTTTTCATTTGTTTTTGTTTTTTTAAGATTTATTAGAAGAAAGAGGCAAGAAGCAAGATTTTCTAAAGTCTTGCTTCTTGTTTCTTGCATCTTATTATCTAGTTACGAAGCGGTTTTCCTTTAGTTAACATATATTGAATTCTCTCTAAAGTCTTACGTTCTGTACATAAACTCAAGAAAGCTTCACGTTCGATATCTAATAAATATTGTTCAGATACTAAAGTCGCTTCAGATAAATCACCTCCGGCCATTACATAAGCCAGTTTGTTAGCGATTTTCTTGTCGTGCTCAGAAATATATTTTCCAGCTTCCATCTGATCAGTTCCAACTAAGAACATTCCTAAAGCCTGTTTTCCTAAAACTTTGATATCATTTCTTCTGATTGGCTGTGTATAGCCCGCTTCTGCTAATAATAAAGCATGTTTTTTAGCTTCTGCAATTTGACGATCTTTATTTACTACGATAACATCTTTACCGTGTTGAAGAAGTCCAGTGTCAAAAGCTTCATAACCAGAAGTTGAAACTTTTGCCATTGCGATTGTTAAGAAATACTCCTGAAGAACATTTAATTCCACATCATTTTTGCGGAATAAATCTGAAGCTCTTAAAGTCATTTCTTTAGAACCACCACCGCCAGGAATCACACCAACGCCAAATTCAACTAATCCCATGTAGGTTTCTGCAGCAGCAACCACTTTATCAGCATGTAAGCTCATTTCGCATCCACCACCAAAAGTCATTCCGTGAGGTGCTACAACAACTGGAATAGAAGAGTAACGAACGCGCATCATCGTGTCCTGGAACAATTTAATTGCCATGTTCAATTCGTCGTATTCCTGCTCAACCGCCATCATGAAAATCATTCCGATATTAGCTCCAACAGAGAAATTTGCTGCCTGGTTTCCAATAACCAAACCTTGATATTCTTTTTCCGATAAGTCAATTGCTTTATTGATAGCCTGAAGTACATCACCACCAATTGTATTCATTTTAGACTGGAATTCTAAGTTTAAAATTCCGTCTCCTAAATCCTGAATAATTGCACCACTATTACTCCAAACTTTTTTGCTTTCGCGGATGTTGTTTAGGATAATGAATGCATCTTGTCCGGGAACTTTTACTTGTGATTTTGTTGGAATGTTGTAGAAATAAGTTGCTCCTTCTTTTACAGTATAGAAACTGTCGCTTCCAGAAGCCAGCATTTCAGTAACCCATGCAGCAGGTTCTAAACCTTCTGCTTTCATGATTTCAATTCCTTTGGCAACACCAATAGCATCCCAGATTTCGAACGGACCATTTTCCCATCCAAAACCAGCTTTCATAGCATCGTCAATTTTATATAATTCGTCTGAGATTTCAGGAACTCTGTTCGATACATAAGCAAACATTCCGGCGAAACTCTTACGGTAGAATTCTCCCGCTTTGTCTGTTCCTTTTACTAAAACTTTAAAACGATTGATAGGTTTGTCGATAGTTTTTGTTAGTTCAAGAGTAGCAAAATTTGCTTTTTTAGCAGCGCGGTATTCTAATGTATCTAAGTCTAAAGAAAGAATATCTTTATCTACTTTTTTATAAAAACCTTGTCCGGTTTTGCTTCCTAACCAATTATTTTCCATCATTTTGTTGATGAAATCAGGAAGTTTAAACAATTCGTGTTGTTCGTCGTTCGGGCAGTTTTCATAAATACCATTAGCAACGTGTACCAAAGTATCCAATCCAACAACGTCAACGGTACGGAAAGTAGCCGATTTTGGACGACCAATTACAGGACCGGTCAATTTGTCAACTTCTTCAATTGTTAATCCCATTTCTTTCACTAAATGGAATAAACTCTGGATACCGTAAATACCAATTCTGTTTCCTATAAACGCCGGAGTATCTTTGGCAACAACAGATGTTTTCCCTAAGAATTTAGATCCGTATTCGTTTAAGAAATCCAATACTTCGGTTGAAGTTTTTGGACCAGGAATAATTTCAAATAATTTTAAGTAACGCGCAGGGTTAAAAAAGTGTGTTCCGCAGAAGTGTTGTTGAAAATCTTCGCTTCTTCCTTCGCTCATAAAATGAATTGGAATACCAGAAGTGTTAGAAGTAACCAAAGTTCCCGGTTTACGGAATTTCTCGATTTGTTCAAAAACTAATTTTTTGATGTCTAAACGTTCCACAACAACTTCGATAATCCAGTCAACATTGGCAATTTTTGCCATATCATCTGTTGTATTTCCAGTTGTAATTCGGTTTGCGAATTTTTGACTGTAAATAGGAGAAGGTTTTGATTTTAATGAATTCGCCAAATGTTCGTTTACCACACGGTTGCGAACGGCTTTACTTTCAAGTGTTAATCCTTTTTTAGCTTCAGCTTCTGTCAATTCGCGTGGTACAATGTCAAGAAGTAAAACTTCGACACCAATGTTGGCAAAATGACAAGCTATACCTGAACCCATAATTCCGGATCCAATTACAGCAACTTTTTTAATTGTGCGTTTCATATTTGTAAAATTTGTTTTTTGGGTAGAATTTGAATTTTATCTTAAAAAAGATTATTCATTTTCTTTGTTTTCTGTTTGACTGAATATGTTTTTATCCTGAATTAATTCGTTTATAATTTCAGAAACTTCGATAAAATGTTTCAGTTTTTCGTCTGAGACATGTTTTCTAATGGTTTCATTAAATTTCAGAACTGTATTTTTAGATAAATCTCTTTTTTCTTTTCCAAAATCGGTCAGGTAAATTAAAACACCTCGTCCGTCACTTGGGTTTTTTTTGCGAACAATTAAACCTTTTTCTTCCATAGATTTTAATGTCCTTGTTAAGCTGGTTGCTTCCATGCCCATTCGGGGGCCTAAAGCGGTTGATGGAGTTCCTTCTTCCTTGTCCATACTTAAAAGAGCAAATCCTGTTGCCATGGTAGCATCGTACTTTGCAGCCTCTTCATTATACATTCTTGAAACAGCCTGCCATGTAGCTCTCAAAATATAATCTATTGTTTTGTCTTTCATAGGTAACTATATCGATTTCAAATATAATCAAAAAATACTATGCATGCATATAATTTTTTAATAATTTTTTGGTTAGTTAAAAAATATCACTGATTTAGAGTGGTTTGGTGGTTTATTTAAAGTGAAATATACTATTCTTTTTTTAGATTTTAACATTTTTAATACTGTAAAAATCATTTTTTAGTTTTTAAATAGCTTTTAATTCTATATTATTTAAAAAATTATGAATTTAATTCGGTTGTGTTTTCGGGATTATATCTCGAAATTGCTCTTTGGAGTGTTTTTTTCATTCGGTTTCGTAAGCTTTCTGGTCTTAAAATCTCAATAGAATCTCCAAAACCCAATAAAAGACGCTCCATTTCATAATTAGGTATAATAAACAAATGAATTACAATGCTTTTGTCTTCGTTCTCCTTAATCAATCGTTGTGACGGATGCAGCGGTTTAGTCAGCACATAAGGTGCATTTGAAGCGTCGATCCAAAGCTCAATACGTCGTGGCTGCAAACCTGAATTAACTGTTACGCCAATAATATCCTTATAATAGGTATCGGCATCAAAATGTTCTTCTAAATAAGGAACATTAAAATCGTAGTCAATAGCGATAATTCTGTCAAGTGCCAGGTTTGTGATGGGTTGTGAACTTTTTGTTTTTCCTATCAAAAACCAGCGGTTATTGAATTCCTTTAAAATAAACGGGTGAAAATGAAATTTACTTTCTTCTCTCGATTTAAACGATTTATAAGTAACAACCAGAACTACTTTTTTGATAATGGCCTGATAAACTTCATCTAAATAATGCAAGCCTTTTAAGTTCTCGTTTTTATCGAGATAAATTACAGGATTGGTATTCGACTTTTCAGAATAGATTTTATCTTCAAGTCGCTGTAAAATATCCGATACATCATTAAATAAGGAGAAATCCTTAAATTGTTTCAGCATCGAAACTGTTTCGGTCAAAACATTCATATCTGTTTCCGTCAGCGGAATATCGGTTATCGTAAATTCGTCGTCATCATATTTATAATACTTTTTATCATAAACAACTATTGGCGCATTATACCCCAATTTTTCACTTCTCATCAGCTGAATATCCATCTGAATCGTTCGCTTGCTGATAGGATTTTGCCGGCCTTCATATTCGAACAAAGCTTCAGAACAAGCTTCGATCAAATCATCCAAAGTCCAGTTACGATATTTATTTTGTAGACATTTGTCAATGGTTTTGTACCGTATTAAGGCGTTCTTGTTTTGAGACATAGTTTGATGTTTTACCACAAAAACACAAAGACACAACGTTTTTTTTGCTACAGATTAAAAAAAATCTGCTTTATCTGCTAAATCTGTGTAAAAAAACTTTGCATCTCTGCGACTTTGCGCGATTAATTTTGCTTAGTATATTTTGGACGTGTCCCTCCGGGTCGGGCTTTCCGTTTCAATCTTTTGTGCCGAACTCCGGCACAAAAGGATTTCCACTGCAATCCCTCACGCGTTTACGTCAACAATAAAATCTCCCTTTCAATATTCATTCTCGCTTTTTCTTCATATAAATTCCGAAATTCATCCGTTTGAAAAATAAAATCATACTCCAGAAAATGTTTCAAAGCTTTTGCGCGTCCCGGTTTATAGAGAAAATCAGGATAAATTCGATATTCTTTCCTGATTTGTTCAAAATAGATTTGATATTCATTCCAATCTCTTGCGAGAATCTTCAAATCAAAATCAATTAACCAATTAATATCTTCGATTGTATTATGCTGATGTTGTTGAGTTGCACAAATCGCATCAAAAACTAATTGACGATCAAATGAGATATTTTCAGGAAGAATTGACAATGCAAATTCAGCACTTTTGAGTTCATTATCTTTTTTAGAACTCTTATAAACATAATCATGATAAAAAATAGAAAATAATATTTCGTTAGGTTTTTGAATTTTATCAGAATACGTTTCAAAACTCAAAAGCATATCCTTAATATGTGTCAGATTATGATAATGCCTTGATCTGCCGGAATATGCTTTTTCTAAATGAAGCCAATTTTTCTGAATCTCATCTTCATTAAAACCAATATTTAGAAGTAATTTGGTGAATTTTTCTTGTAGATTCATGTAATTTTTTACTCAAATATAGAATTCTTTTTTTACTGCGCAAAATAACTGCGTAGTCATTCTGAAATCTTTGTAATGTCAAAACGAAAGGCCTTGTAGCTTAAAAGGAAAAGCCTACAGAAAAATACGAGCTGTAGTGTTTGCGGATATTCCGGTTAGACCTGAGCGGACTAATGGGTAGAATTTACAGAAGCACCGAAATCGTCAGGGAAAGTAGGGAAGCGTATTTAGAGCCGCAATGCCCGAAAGGGAATATGAGTTCGAATCTCATCAGGGTCACAAAAAAAATAAATATTTTTTACTGCGCAAAATAATTGCGTACTAGTTTTTAAATCTTTGTCAGGAAATAAAAACAAACGTTCATAGAAATAAAAAAAAATAAAACAGGTCAAGTTTGAGTTACTTCGAAACACTTTCCAATGTACACACTTACACCATTACCTTTTTATTCTACTATTATATGGGGACAGTAGCTCAGCGGTTAGAGCAGGTAGTTTTGAAATTATCCTTCAAGGTCAATCAAAACTTACTTCGTACACTTTTAATGTCCGGGTCGTGGGTTCGAATCCCACCTGTTCCACTATTAATGGTCAATTAAAACTTACTTCAGGAAATCGGTATTCCGGTTCGAATCCGGCAAGTTTTAAAATCATCATTAATAAAAATAGAGGGTCAAGATTAGCTTACTTCTGGGGAAACCCGCAAACTTAAAATTTGAATCAGCTAATCCATTACACTCCAATTTCAGGTCAAGTGTTTCTTACTTCAAAATCTTTTAGGTAGAACTCAGAAACGCAATTATCTAAATTTTAAAAATTAAAAAAAAATGAAAACAAAAGAATTATTAAAAATCAGTTTACGTCAAAATGCCATTTTCATTCCAACAGAAATGATTTCGAATGATATTAAAAATTTATCAGGAACAACATCGGTTTTATTAGCCAATGTTTCTAAACTCGGATTTACATTTTCTGAAACGTTATTGCACGCTTTAAACAACGTAAACCCAAATTATAAAATTGAAGTTTTAGAAGTGCTGAGAGAAGTTTTAGGAACAGATAAAAACTGGACTCCTTTGGTTAAAGAATGGAATATCCCAACGGGAGAATCTGTTGTAGATCATATTATCACATATTTCGGAAACGTTTTTAAAACCAAAAACGGAACAACTTTGCAATGCGGACATATTATCCCAGACAATACTTTTCCTTTAGAAAGATACAATGGCTGCCCGTTCTGCGGAACTCCGTTTGAATTTGGAAAACTGGAAAATATCGGACAAGGAAGTAAATTGAAAATGCTTGAATTGTGGACAGAAAAAGATTTAAATGATTTCTATATCTCATTATTGCAGTCAAAAACGGCTTTAGACGCTACTCAGGTAGATAGTTTAAAAATGGCGATGCAATATTTGCCTTTACCAAAAACAGATGTTGCAATGAAGGAAACTTTAATGCTTGTTATTGATCTTTTGATTGAAAACGGTAAAGAAGAAGAAGCATCTCAATTTTTAAAAACACCAACCGATATTTTACGATACTTATGGTATAAAAATACAGGAATGTTGCAGATTATTGAACCAAAAACAATTGTGAAACGTGCGTCAAAAAATGCACAGCACTTTTACAATGTTTTAGATACAAGCGCACAAGCCAAAATTGCATCCCAAAAAGATTTGAAACTTAAATATTCCCGAAAAGAATGTTTAATGGTGGCAAACTGGTTGAATACTATGGATATGGATGTTGAGACCATGTGCGAAATCATGCATCCAAAAAGAGGAATGTGGGTTCGTTTTATCCGAGCGCTTCGTTTGGCAGAATACAGCAAAAGAAAAGGATTCGAGAAATTGAATTTTTTAATGGATGTATTTTACAACCAGGTGTATGATGTTTGGCAAAGCAAAGTCAATTCGTCAAGATTAAAATTTGATGCCGATAAAACGTTTGCATTGTTGAAACAACGTCCGGGATTGTTTGCACGCTCGTTATTCTCGAATATGTTATGGTTTGGAGCTGAAGAAACAATTGCTCATTTTGAAGAAATTATCGATAAAGTTCCGGCTCGATTGGTGTTTACTTTAAATATGTATGCTCAAAATTATTTTGATAAAAACATGTCGCGAAGTGTGAAACCTTTGGGTGGAACAAACAAAAGAATTGAACCAAACGGTTTGTTGAAATTGTATGATGATGTTCAGTTAGACGCCATGAAAAACCAAATCGAGGAATTGTGTCTTTTGGCCATGAAAAAACGATTTGCAAAAATTGCGAACACCAACAAAACCATGTATATCGATCCGCAGTTGTTTAATATTCCGGTTTCTATAGGAGATCGAAGCGATACCGTTCAGGATTTGCCGGTTGCTTTAATGGGAACACGTTTCCCAGTTGAAGGGAACCAAGTGCGATTGTTTATGCAATGGGGTAAAGATTTGCCGGCTCAGCATTTAGATATGGATTTAAGCTGTCATATTGCCTATGAAGATAAAGCGGATATATGTTCTTTCAGCCGATTGGAAACTGTTGGTTGTAAACATAGCGGTGATATCAGAAGTATTCCGAATAAAATTGGAACAGCCGAATATATTAACATCAACATCGACGAATTGGCGAAAGCCAAAGCTAAATTTGTAACTTTTACCTGCAATGCATACAGCAACGGAAGTATTACGCCAAATTTAATTGTTGGTTGGATGAACAGCAAACATCCGATGAAAATTTCGGAGAAAACCGGAGTGGCTTACGATCCGTCGTGTGTAGATCATCAGGTTCGTGTGACGCAGAATGTTGCCAAAGGTTTGGTTTTTGGAGTGTTGGATGTAGCAAAACGAGAAATCGTTTGGTTAGAGATGACTTTCGGAGGTCAGGTTGTAGGAGGTTTGGATTTCAAAGGCGTTCAGGCGTTGTTGTCAAAACTAAACAGCAAATTGAATATTGGTAGTTTATTACACCTTAAAGCGGAAGCTCAAGGCTTAACAATCACCGAAGATCAAAATGCTGATGAGGTTTATACAGCGCAATGGGCTATGAATCCTGCTGCGGTCACGCAATTATTAATTGATTAGGAGGAAAGGGGCAAAGGATCAGAGGTGCAAAGGGACAAAGGTTGAATGTTTCACGCAGATTTTAGAGATTTTAGCAGATTTAAAAGGATTTTTATAAATAAATATTGCGCTCATCTGCTGAAATCTTTTTAAATCTGCGTGAAATAAAATCTACGCAAAATAGCTGCGCACTTGTATAAAACCTTTGCACCTATGAACCTCTGTCCCGATAGCTATAGGGATTGTCCCTTAAAAAAATAAAAAAATGAAAACACAAATAAACGGTACAGATATATTAGAATTAGGATTCCCGGAAGGAAAAATAATTGGGATTGCCTTAAAAATAAACAGCAAAAGAAACGGATTTACAAGAGACGAAATGATCGCTAATTTCAAAAACGTCTTAGAAACTCCGGAGAATTATATAGACGATAAAATTTTCAGCAAATTGGCTGTTGCTTTAATCGAAAAATCGAATGAAAAACCAGAAGATTTTATTGCATTAAATCAAAATCCGAATGCGTATTCAGCTTACGGATTAGATCATATCGAAGACGGAGCCAGAAAACAAATGGAAGTTGCCATGAAACTGCCCGTTACGGTTGCAGGAGCTTTAATGCCCGATGCGCACCAAGGTTACGGACTGCCGATTGGTGGAGTTCTGGCCACAAAAAATGTCATTATTCCGTATGGTGTTGGAGTTGATATTGGGTGTAGAATGGCGTTGTCGGTTTATGATATTGGGGAGGATTTTTACTTTGAAAACGAAGCTAAATTCAAAAAAGAATTAATTGCCAATTCGATTTTTGGAGCAGGTCACGGATTTCACGGTCAGTACAAAGCAGATCATGCAGTTTTGGAGAACGATACTTTTAATATGAATCCGTTTGTGAAGAACTTGAAAGATAAAGCCTGGTCGCAATTGGGATCTTCGGGTGGTGGAAATCACTTTGTTGAATTCGGAATCATGGAATTTTCAAAAGATGATGCGGTTCTGAATATCCCAAAAGGGAAATATGTCGCCTTGTTAACGCATTCCGGTTCACGCGGAATGGGTGCTACAATTGCCGGACATTATACTAAAATCGCCAAAGAGGTTTGTAAACTTCCGGATGTGGCCAAAAATTTAGCGTATCTGGATATGAACTCACAATTGGGTCAGGAATACTGGATGGCGATGAATTTGGCGGGAGATTACGCTTCGGCTTGTCACGAGATTATCCATAACAAAATGGAACGTGCTCTAGGTGCGTCAATTTTAGCCAAAGTCGAAAACCACCATAATTTTGCGTGGAAAGAAATCTGGAATGGCGAAGAAGTAATCGTGCATAGAAAAGGAGCAACCCCAGCCGGAAAAGGCGTGATGGGAATCATTCCGGGAAGTATGACCGCACCGGGATTTTTGGTGAGAGGGAAAGGCGAGGAGAATGCTATAAATTCGGCTTCACATGGAGCAGGACGACAAATGAGCAGAACCCAGGCCATCAAAAACATCACACAATCCGAAATGAAATCCATCCTGAGAGATCATGGCGTTACGCTTATAGGTGCAGGTCTGGACGAAGCGCCAATGGCTTATAAAGATATTAACCAAGTGATGGAAGCACAACAGGATTTAGTGGATGTGGTTGCGAAGTTTACGCCGAAGTTGGTGAGAATGGCAGATGATGGAAGCCGTGAAGATTAAGGAGAGGCAAGAAGCAAGAGAATAGATGCAAGAGGCAAGACTTTTAGATTTGTTTCCTGCTTCTGAAATTTTAAAAATGTAGAAAAGAGAAAAAGAAGAAAGATCAGAAAGTCTTGCCTCTTGCTTCTTTTCTCTACAAAATCTAAAAAAAATGAAACATTACATAGATATCGGAATTAATTTAACCAATAAACAATTCCAAAACGACATAGACGATGTCGTACAAGACGCGCTCGACGCCGACGTATCGCAAATGATACTTACAGGCACAAGTGTGCGCAACAGCGAAGCTTCATTAGAAATCGCAAAACAATATCCGGGAATATTATATTCGACTGCCGGAATTCACCCGCATGATGCGAAGAGTTTTGATGAGAAAAGTATTTCACGACTGCGAAATTTATTAAAACAGAAACAAGTCGTTTCGGTTGGGGAATGCGGACTCGATTTTGATCGTGATTTTTCGCCCAGAAAGAAACAGGAAGAATGTTATAAAGCCCAATTAGAATTGGCGATCGAAGTACAGAAACCTTTGTTTTTGCACGAAAGAGCCGCTTTTGACCGCTTTATGAATATCACCAAAGACTATTTACCGCAATTGCCAAAAGCCGTTGTGCATTGTTTTACCGGAACACTGCAAGAAGCGAAAACCTATCTCGATAACGGATTTTATCTGGGTTTTACGGGAGCGATTTCTGATGCCAAACGTTTCAGTCATTTAAAAGAAGTGATTCAATACGTACCGCTCGACCGAATGATGATCGAAACCGATGCGCCGTTTATGCTTCCTAAAAATGTTCCGAACAGCCTTTTAAAGAAATACCACGAACGCCGTTGCGAACCTGCTTTTCTGCCTTTTGTTGCCGGAACTGTTGCGCAGTTTAAAGGGATTTCTTTGGATAAAGTGGCGGAGGAAACTACGAGTAATTCTAAGGATTTTTTTGGGATTTAGATTATAATTAATAAAGATTATTTGTTGGCTTTTAAATCAGGGGTTTATACTTGGTTTGAGGGCCTTTTGTTTATATATATTTGAAAGCAATAGTAAGAGAATAATAAAATTATTATAGTTACGGATTACCGTAAAACTAGAAATCCTTTTGTAATTAGATTTGATACAACATAAAAAAGAAAAAATGAATATAAAAAGTATTACGATTAAAAACTTTAGAAATTTTAATGATTTTACTATCGATTTTTCAGAAGGTTTTCAAACAATTATTGGAGAGAATAATATTGGTAAAAGCAATTTATATTGGGCAATAAGATTGGTTTTAGATGGTGATTTATCATACAATTCAAGAAACTTGGATATAAAAGATTTTCATGCTTTTAAAAAAGATTTATCTATCGATGATCATATTGTGATTAGTGTTGAATTATTTAGTGAAAATTTAGCTTTTTTCCCATCTTTTCATGCAATTAAGACAGGAAATAAAACGGCAAGAGTTACATATTTATTTGCTCATAAAAGCAAATTTGTTGAAGATTTTGAAATACCTGAAACAATTGACACCTCGCAATTTAAATGGCAATTATTTGGTAGTGGCAATTCTTTGGTAATAGATGATATTTTAGGATTACACTCAATTAGATTCTCAGATTTAGATGGTATAAATCTTTATTATATTAATGCTTTTAGAAATATAAATTCAGATTTACATGGTAGTACAAAATCGTTACTTAGTAAATACTGTCAATCAAGAACTGATACAGAAAAGGAACTCGAAAGTATAAAAACAATTTTAAAAAGATCTTCAAACGACTTAAATGACTTAGAATTTATACCAGATATTGCAAATAATATTCAAACGAAAGGGCAAAATATTGCAGGACAATATTTTTCATTTCCTGTTTCAATAAGCTTTCTTTCAAATTATGATGTTGATGCATGGAGTCAGTTGAATTTATATTACAGCCCAGAAATAGGTAATAATGTACCAATTCAAACATTAGGATTGGGGCAGAAAAACATTTTATATTTAAGTCTTTTTATAGCAGAATTAGAAAATTCGAGTAATAAACATGAGGTAAATATTTTACTTATTGAAGAACCTGAAGCACACTTGCATCCGCAATTGCAAAAGATATTATTTTCAAACTTAAATGATTTAAAGACAACTCAAGTCTTTATGACTTCACATTCAACTCATATCGCCAGTGATTGTGATTACAAAAATTTAAATATTTTATATAATAATCCTCAGAGAGAGGTTAAATCTTTTTCGCCATTTAAAGATGGTTTATTATCATTAAGAGAAAATTTGCTTCTAAAAAGATATTTGGATGCTACAAGAAGTGAAATGTTTTTCGCATCAGCTATAATATATGTTGAAGGAATCGGTGAGCAATTTATTATTCCATCTATCGCAAAAAACATTTATAATATTAATTTAACAGAACATAATATTTCCGTAATTCCTATTCACAGTAGATATTTTGATCCTTATCTTAAAATAGTGCAAGATAAAAATTTAGAAATTCCTGTGGTAGCAATAATAGATGGCGATTCTGATGAGTTAGAAGAAGAAACTGAAAATACGACTGCGGTTGCTAATGCGAAAGCATTGGAAGTTGAAGATCGTGTTTTAGTTTCATCAGGCATAAAGACACTGGAAATAGATTTATTTCCCGATGTTAATATAAATGCTGAATATTTGAAGGATTGCTTTATAAATTTAGGTCACAAAAAATCGTATGATAATTTAATTCTTGCAACACAAGATAGTCCTGAATTATGGGAGAGTGAATTAATTAAAAGGATTGATAAAGTTGTAAAAAAAGGACGATTCGCACAAGAATTAAGTATTTTAATTGAATTAAGTGATTTATCTTACAGTCCATTTATAGTTCCTCAATATATTAAAGATGCCATTATTCATGTTGCCAAATGTAAAAATATTTCGATAGATGTTAAATCCTAAACAAAAGAAAGTAGCATTTGAATTACAAGGAAACACTATTGTTAGTGCGTCTCCAGGAACTGGGAAAACAAAAACTTTGGTTGCTCGAGCTCAAAAAAAAATGGAATCGATGCCTAAGAACAAATCGTTGGCGTTAATAACTTATACAAATGCCGGAGCTGATGAAATTTCTTCTAGACTTTATATAGAAGATAATGATATTTTCATTGGTACAATACATCGATTTTGTCTTGAATTTATTCTAAAACCATTTTCATGGATATATAATTGGGATAAACCGAGAATTGTGACATTTGATGAATTAAACGAATTCATAGAAATAAATTGTGAAATAAATTTAGGTAAAGATCCATTAGAAGAGCTCGGTAAATTAAAAAGACTCTTAAATGGAGACCTTGATAAATCTATTCAGTTCACAAATGTTGAGTCACTAGAAGATATAGCTGAATTGTATTATGATTTTTTGAGGAGTAAAAAGGCAATTGATTTTAATCAAATACTATATAGATCATACAAGATAATTCTAGAAAACCCATTTGTTAGTCAATCGTTAGCAAATAAATTTTATGAAATCTCTGTAGATGAATTTCAAGACACTAACATTTTTCAATACGAGATATTTAAGGCTATAAATGCGGTGAATAAATGTACTTTTTTTATTGTTGGAGATGAGAAACAAAAAATTTATCAATTTGCTGGAGCAATTGATAATGCATTTGATAATGCTTCTAGAGACTTTGAAGCAGTTGTTGAAAATTTAGATGTGACTTACAGATCAACAAATAATATTATCAAAGCTTATTCTTGTCTTTTTTCTGATCATCCAAAACTTCAAAATGAATCTAGATATAAAAATGAGGATTGTAAAGTTGTTATAAGTGTTACTTCAAAAGACAATAATAATGATTACATTAAAAAAACGATAAAAACATTAATTGAAAAATATAAAGTTCCTTTATCAGAAATTGCAATTTTAACTACTAGCTGGATGGATGCATATTTTATAAGTAAAGCGCTTCGTAAAAATTATGATGTTGTCGGTCTAGGGTCAATACCTCATAAATCTTCAAAGTCATCTACTTTTTCAGTAATTAAATGTTTAAGTAAGTTTTTATTTTTGCCTAACATTAAAAATTTAAGAGTAATTAGACGAAATATTGAATTTTATGCTTTAGAAAATAATATCATTTTAACCGAAAAAGAATTAACTCATAAAATTAATTCATTAATCACAGGTTTTAGCAAAATTAATATTCAGTGTTCACTGAATGAAGGTTTAAATCATTTAATCATTTTATTTGAAGATATTTTTAAAACTAATAATTCGGATATTAAAGAAATTCTAAATAATATTCAAGATGAAGAAGGGGATATATGGACATTTGAAAAATATTTAAAAACATTATCTGGAATTGACGGAATTACGATAAATACTATACACCAAGCTAAAGGATTGGAATATGAAGTTGTTTTATTAAATGGTGTCAGTGAAAATAAAATACCTTATCAAAAATATTTAGGAAAACAAGGTTCAAATTATATATATGAAGATTTAACGGATCAAAATTTAGAAAATGGAAGGACTTTATTATATGTAGGAATAAGCCGAGCGAAAGCATTATTAATACTAATACATAATTGGAAGCCATCTTTATTTATATCAGAGATAAAAAAAAATAACTAGTTTTTCTAAGATGATTTAATAGAACGAAGAACTATATAAATAATATTTTTTCTCTCGAGTTTTTTGGATTGAAAATAGATGATTTCAACAAAAAAAGCGCACACCTCCTTAAAGTTTTGCGCTTTTTTCAATTTTTGTCTCGTCCTAAAAAAAGTTGACTATAATTACTTTAATTATGTCAAGAGAACGAAAAACTTTAAAAATTTCCAAAGCGCCACAAACATATAGCGAGGTGTTTAAAAAACAGGTTGTCAAAGA